>ERZ791927.403-NODE-403-length-45268-cov-4.970871_pt1 | contig 45268 bp, 40 predicted proteins | sample MGYA00510130_ERZ791927 | MGnify/ENA primary metagenome ERZ791927 (study PRJEB30046, sample SAMN00792055) | human gut metagenome | study: EMG produced TPA metagenomics assembly of the A metagenome-wide association study of gut microbiota in type 2...
CCTTCAGGCAATTAAAATCTTTTTTAAAGATTTTAATTGGAGTTCAGTATAATTCAAGACAATTCCCGCAAATGACCCAAAATGCAAAATAAGCGCTTCCAATTTTTGCCGTAAAAGTACAAAAAAAGCCCGGAATCTTGACAATTCCGGGCTTTTTAGGTGGTACGCCAGAAGGGACTCGAACCCCCGACCTACTGATTCGTAGTCAGTCACTCTATCCAACTGAGCTACTGGCGCATACGCACTTCTCTCAAATGCCTGAATATAGTACCACATCTCTTAAAAAAATGCAAGTGCTTTTTTCGCTTTTTCCAACTTTTTTATCTTCCCCTCCGCGCCGCCTTGACAGCCCCGGTGTTTCTGGTGTAAAATGTCCACCATAAGGAGACGCTGGATATGGATAATCTGGATTTGCATATGCTCCCCGAGCTGCTGCTTCCGTGGTATCGGGAAAACCACCGCTGCCTGCCATGGCGGGAAACGAAAGAGCCTTACCATATCTGGCTGTCGGAAATCATGCTCCAGCAGACACGGGTGGAGGCTGTCAAGGGCTACTACGCCCGCTTCCTCGCCGCTTTGCCCACCGTGGAGGCTCTGGCAAACTGTGATGACGACGCTCTGCACAAGCTCTGGGAGGGACTTGGCTACTACAGCCGGGTGCGGAATCTGAAAAAGGCGGCGCAGGTCATTCAGGAGCGCTACAACGGCCAATTTCCCGGGGAATATGATGCGGTTCTGGCGCTGCCCGGGATCGGCGAGTATACCGCGGGCGCTGTCTGCTCCATCGCCTTTGACCTCCCCGTCCCGGCTGTGGACGGCAATGTGCTGCGGGTCTTCTCCCGGCTGACGGACGACCCCTCCCCTATCGATCTGCCCGCCGTGAAAGCCAGCGTCCGGGAAAGGCTTGCCGCCATCTATCCGAAAGAAGCCGGTGACTTCACGCAGGCGCTGATGGAGCTGGGTGCCACCGTCTGCGGCCCCAACCGAAAACCGGAATGCGGCAGCTGCCCTTGTCGGAAAATTTGTCTCGGATATCAGCATGGCACCGCGGAAGACCTCCCTGTCAAGTCCCCCAAACGGGAGCGGCGGCAGGAGGACAGAACCGTGTTCATTCTGCAATGCGACGGGAAATATGCTCTGGAAAAGCGCCCGGGCAAAGGGCTTCTCGCGGGGCTGTGGCAGTTTCCCAATGTGACCGGGCATCTGGATACAGCTCACGCGCTGGCCGAGGTGGAGCGGATGGGGCTTCGTCCACGGGAAATTCTGCGGGAGGTTTCGAGAAAGCACATTTTCACCCACATCCAGTGGAATATGAAGGGAATTTATCTGGAAGTTGCCGAAGCATCCGGCGGCTTTTCATGGTTCACGGCAGAGCAGATCGACGCGCAGGCGGCACTGCCCACGGCATTCCGCCTGTTTTGGGAGGAGAAAGAGAGAGATGTTCGATTTTCACATTCATTCCCGGGTTTCCTTTGACGGCCACGACACCGGCCGCGCCTTGGCGCAGGCTGCGCTGGACGCCGGGTTGAAGGAAATCTGCTTCACCGACCATCTGGACTATGACCCCACCGGGCAGATGGGCGACCTGACCTTCCGCACGGAGGTCTACAACGCAGAATACGACCGTCTTTCGCTTCCCGGGCTGACCATCCGGCGGGGCGTGGAGTTCGGCCTTACCCGGGATAATCAGGCGCAGTTCCGGAAAGACCTTGCCCGGCGTCCCTTTGATTTTGTCCTCGGCTCCATCCATTTTGTGGACGGGCTTGACGTGTATTTTGAGCCGTTCTGGCAGGGGAAGACCGTTTATCAGGTGGAGCAGCGGTATCTGGAGGAAACGCTGGCCTGTGTTCAGGTTCATGAGGATTTCGACGTTCTGGCACATCTGACTTATATCAGCAAGCCCCCCTGTCACCCCACACACGCGTCCCTGTCCTATGTTGCCCACCGGGAGGTCATCGACGAAATTCTCCGGGTTCTGGCCGAAAAGGGTAAGGGGCTGGAAATGAACACCAGCGGCGTTGACCGCTGCGGCGATTTTCTTCCCTCCGCCGACATTTTCCGGCGCTTCCGGGAGCTGGGGGGCGAGATCGTCACCGTCGGCTCCGACGCCCACCGCCGCAACCGGGTGGGGCAGTATACCTTCCGCGCCTGTGATATTCTGAAAGACATTTTCGGGTACGTCTGCACCTTTGAAAACCGGCAGCCGGTTTTTCATAAACTGTGATATGAGCGCAAAACGCCCCGGGCAGATGCCCGGGGCGTTCGGTTTGATCGTGTGCAATGGGCGTGTAACCCGCAAATCAACCGATAAGTGCGCAATAGGTGGTGGACGCAACTGCATAAATCTGGTAAAATGGGGGCATCAATCGTAGGAGGATAAGGCGAATGAGGCTTTCTCTGTTTGCAGAAATTTTCAATATGCTGCTCATGACCATTATACTCGGCGTTGCAGTTTATCTTCTGGTGCTGATCGTGAAAGCGCTGAAGAAATACATTAACTCAAAAGAAATACGGGAAGAAAAAAGCATCATCCAGAGATCGTTGGGAGAAGAACTGAAAGCTCAGAGACTCCGCTGCAAGATGACGCAGGAATTTGTAGCGGATGCGCTGGGCGTCAGCCGACAGGCCGTGTCCAAATGGGAGACCGGAGCAGTTGATCCGAGTACGTCGAATTTGCTGGCGCTTGCGAAGCTCTATGGTATGTCCGCAGAAGAACTTCTGAAAAGTGTTGCCCATTCAAAGGATGGGGGAGGCTAGGGAAATCAGGAACCAAATTAACAGCCACGGCAGGATTCCCCGCCGTGGCTGCTGATCTTTTTATCCCTCGTAGGTCGCGGCCATGTCTTCGTAGAAGGCCATCATTTCTTCCTCGGTGTCGAAATTGGCCACGTACATCTGGTTCGCCATGGCGCCGGAGAGGGCGTCGGGGATGCGTCCCCACATGACCATTTTGCTGCCGTACTTCATCATGACCTCGTAATCGTCCAGCTTGTAGCGCCGTCCGTCCCGGCGGCCGTAGAAGGCGCAGAAATGGTGCGCACCGATGGGCTTGGTGTTGCAGTCAAAGGCCACCATGTCCGCCCAGATTTTGTACACATCGGTCTCCTGGGAGTAGTTGTACATCTCGGGGGTGTAGCCGCCGGAGGGGCGCATGTTGACCTCCAGACCGATCACGTCCCCCTTCTTGCCCAGTCCCGCCTGATCTTCGTTCAGGACGAAGAATTCCAGATGGACGAAGCGGCTCTTAACCCCGAAGGCTTTCACGGTGGCAAGTCCGGCCTTGCGGATCTTCTCCGGCAGCTCCTTCACCAGATAATACACGGAATCGCCCTGGGTGTTCACGATGTCCATGATGGACAGGGGCGTGATATTGCCGGACTCGAACAGCATCTGTCCCTTGGAATCCACGATGCCGTCGAAGGTCTGGACATAGCCGTTGACGAACTCCTCCATGATGTATACGGCGTCGTCCTTATTGCTGATGAACCACTGGACGTCCTCGTCGGATTGCAGCTTGTAGGTGTTGCAGGCGCCCACGCCGCTGTCCGGCTTGACCACCACGGGATAGCCCACGGTGTGGGCAAATTCCAGCGCGTCCTCCAGCCCCTCCACCAGATGATACCTGGCGGTTGGGATACCGGCCTTGGCGTAATACTCCTTCATGCAGGACTTGAACTTGATCTTGTCCATCTCATCCAGCTTGGGGCCGGTGGTGATGTTGAATTCGGTGCGCAGCGCCGCGTCCCGCATCAGCCAGTATTCGTTGTTGCTTTCCAGCCAGTCGATCTTGCCGTATTTGTAGGTGAAGAAGGCGATGGCCTTGAACACCTCGTCGTAGTTTTCCAGGCTGGAAACCTTATAGTATTCGTCCAGACTGTCACGCAGCTCCTGCAGCAGATCGTCATAGGGGCTGTCGCCGATGCCCAGCACCCGCAAACCGTTATTTTTCAGCTCCCGGCAGAATTTCCAGTAGGTCATGGGGAAATTCGGGGAGATGAATATGAAGTTCTTCATGTTTCTCGCTCCTTATATCTTTAGCCTAAAAACCAAGGCAGGTAGGTCTGCACCATCTTGTACCACCACGGCCAGTCGTGGTCAACGTCATAGCCCCAGTATTCAAACCGGGTGTGGATGCCCTTCCGGCAGCAGACCGTGTCCAGCCAGCGGGTGGATTCCAGCAGCGGCTCCTCCCACGCGCCCTGACCGCAGACGATCAGGCTCTTCTGGCTGTTGTAGATGCCCTTGTAATAGTGGTCGTCGGGCATGTTCTGCAAGTACAGACAGGGGCAGTTGGCGTACACCAGCTCGTCGCAGTAGTCGCCGAAAAACTCCTTGTTGTCGTACAGTCCGGAGATGGCGAAGCAGCTGTCAAACAGGTCGGGACGGCGGTAGTAAAAGTTCGCGGCGTGCATGGCGCCCATGGACGCGCCGAAGGTCATAATGCCCTGATCGTGTCCGTTGGCCATACCGGCGACGTGCCGGATATACGGCACCAGTTCGTCCACCACGTAGTGGTACCACTTTTCGTGATTCTCAATGCGCCAGCGGTTGTCCGCTCCTATGGCTGCCCAGCTTTCATTGTCGATGGTGTCAATGGAGAAGACCATGCACTTGCCGGACTCGATCCATGGCGCCCAGTAGTCCACCATTTTGAAGGACTCAAAATCCCAGAACCGCCCTGCCTGACAGGGAATGAAGATCACGGGCTTGCCGCAGCTGCCGTAGATTTTGAATTCCATATCCCGGTTCAGCCAACCGCTCCAATGTTTTTCGTAGCGAATTTCCATTTCTTTTCCCTCTCGATCTCTCTATTAAAGCCCCAAACACTCCATAAAGATGGGAATCTGTTTTTCCCAGCTGGCCTCCGAGTGATTGCCTCCGGGGACAATGCGGAAGGCCAGATTGACTCCCTTGGTCAGCAGCAGATACACCGCGGAGGGGATGACCGCCTGGCTTGCCACATGGTTGGCCATTTCGTTTTCCCCGTAGTCCATGTAGATGGTCGTATCCGGGCGGATACGCGCCCTGGCGATCAGCTCCATCACCTTTCCCGGCGCGACCCAGAGGCTGGGAGACAGGCAGGCCGCCCGCTGGAAGACGGAATTGTAGGCCGTCGCGCCATACAGCGCCATCAGGCCGCCCATGGAGGAACCCGCGAGAATGGTGTTCCGCCGGTCGGGCAGGGTGCGGAAATGCTCGTCGATGTAGGGCTTCAGCTCGTTTACCATCCAGTTCATGGTGGTGCTGCCCCTGCCCCGGATCTTCCCCAGCTCGACATTTTCAAAGGTCACGGGGGAATACTCCGACAGCCGGCAGTTGCCCTGATGGTTGCACTCCACGCCTACGATGATGAGCTGCTTTCCGGTGCGCTCCATGTAGTCGTTCATGCCCCATGACTTGCCGAAGGTCGCGTCCTCGTCAAAGAACACGTTGTGCCCGTCGAACATGTACATGACGGGATACCGCCGGTCAGGTTCTTCGTCGTAGCTTTCCGGAAGATAGATGTACGCTCTGCGGGGAGTATCCCCGGACAGTCTGGGGATGGTCACATCCCATTTGATAACCATTTGTCATTTCCTCCAATAATGAAGCCGTCTTTTATTGCATATTGCCTAGTATACTGGATATTTTCCCGGTTGTCAACCGTCTGATGGGGAAAAGTGATTCCCCATCAAAAACATTTGCACGCATCAAGCGGACATCCCACAAGCCATGCCGTCCCGGCCGTCACCATAAAAAACCTGCCTTTCCGAGGAAAAGCAGGTTTTTTGTTCCATTACAGGAAATCCGTATTGCCCGTGTCCCGGCTGTTATCGCACCAGTCCGGTTCCGGGGGCATACAGACCGGCTCGGGGCGTCTGGGGGGCATTCCGCCATCCTTGTTCCGGTTGAAGAACAGGAAGAACGGCTCCGTCACGCTGAACACGATGCTCAGCACCAGAAACAGCACGCAGTTATTGGGGTCAAGAGACCGGAAGATATCGTACAGCGCCATGTAATAGATCACCGCGTAGGCAATGGCAACGCCTGCCAGGGGCAGACACAGCCCCAGCACGCCCACCAGCGGCCCTATCACGGCCTGCACCATGGCCTCCTCGTCGATGCCTCCCGCAGCGCCGATCAACGCCTGCGCCACCATTCCGATTCCGCACGCGACCATCACCAGGCTCAGCACTGTGGTAATGATGTTCAGCGTCAGCAAGACCTTCCGCTTGGACTTATTCTCCCCGTTGACCACATAGCGGTACTGGTCGGAAAGCGAACCCACGATCCATGCGCTGGCCACGGGAATCCAGGCCAGCCACGGGTGGTTCAGCCCCCGGCGCTTGGCGATGGTGTAAAGCCCCAGGGCGCTTAATACATAGGTGGCAATGCCGATCAGCGTCGTGGGAACGCCGCTGAAAATCCCGGACAGGAGTCCGTTCGCCATGGCGTCACTAATATACGGATATGTGTAGGACATATAAAACCCTCCCTTTCTTTCGGTGGGGATATTTTATCACACCAGCACGGCAAAAGCAATCCTTTTCTTTGCCGGTCAGGATTACTTCATCAGTCTGCACACCAGCTCGGTATAAGCGTAGGGGTCGTCCAACGGCAGTTCCGCCATGAGCTGCGCCTGATAGCACAGAAGCTTTGCGTAATCCTTTGCCTTTTCGGGGTCTTCGGTCATAGCCTTCTGCATGGCCTGCACCGCCTCATGCTCGGGGTTCAGCTCCAGCACGCGTCCGACGGGGAAAGCAAACTCGGGGTTCGCCCGCTTCATATACTTCTCCATCTCGAAGCTCATGCCCTCGGCGGGGGTCATGCACACGGGGTGGCTGCCCAGCTCGGAGGACAGCTTGACCTCCTTGACCCGGTCGCCCAGGGTTTCCTTCACGAAGGTCAGCAGTCCCTTCATTTCCTCGGCCTTTTCCTCCGCCTGCTTCTTTTCCTCCTCGGTCTGCAAGCCCAGATCCTCGGTGGAAACATTGCAGAAAGGCTTCTCCATATAGGTCATCAGGGTCTGAGGCACGAACTCATCCACATCCTCGGTGAACAGCAGCACGTCATAGCCCTTCTTCGTCAGGGTCTCCACCTGAGGCAGCTTGCTCAGACGTTCCTTATTTTCGCCGGGAGCGAAATAAATCTTCTCCTGACCCTCGGCCATGGCGTCCACATACTCCTTGAGGGAGACCAGCTTGCCCTGCTTGTGGCTGTAGAACAGCAGCAGATCCTGCGTCGCTTCCTTGTGTGCGCCGTAGTCGGAGACGGTGCCGTACTTCAGCTGACGGCCAAAGGCGGCGTAGAATTCCTCGTACTTCTCCCGGTCGTTTTCCAGCATGGCTTTCAGCTCGGATTTGATCTTCTTCTCGATGTTCCGGGCGATGATGGTCAGCTGGCGGTTGTGCTGGAGCATTTCACGGCTGATGTTCAGGGACAGGTCCTGACTGTCCACCACGCCGCGGACGAAACGGAAATGCTCGGGCAGCAGGTCTTCGCAGTTGTCCATGATCAGCACGCCGCTGCTGTACAGCTGCAATCCACGCTTGTAATCCTTGGTGTAGAAATCGTAGGGCGCTTTGCCGGGGATATACAGCAGCGCCTTGAAGGAAACGTTGCCCTCCACGTTGTAGTGGATGGTACGCAGGGGCTTATTGTAGTCAAAGAACTTGTCCCGGTAGAAGGTCTCGTACTCTTCTTCCGTGACGTCCTTCTTGTCCCGCTGCCAGATGGGCACCATGGAGTTCAGGGTCTCCATCTCGGTGTAGGACTCGTACTTGGGCGCTTTATTTTCCTCGCCCTCGGCGTTCTCGTCCTTCGGCTCCTCCACGGGACGGGACTTGGTGACCTCCATCCGGATGGGGTAGCGGATATAGTCGGAATACTTGCGGATCAGGCTGCGGATCTCGTATTCTTCCAGATACTCGGAGTATTTTTCGTCCTCGGTATCGGCTTTCAGGGTCATGATGACGTCCGTGCCGGGGGCGTCCTTTTCCGTTTCCTCGATGGTGTAACCGTCCGCGCCGTCGGAAACCCACTTCCATGCCTTGTCCTCGCCGTACTTCCTGGAGATAACGGTGATGGAGGAAGCCACCATAAAGGCGGAATAGAAACCGACACCGAACTGACCGATGATATCGATGTCCTCGTTCTTCTCCATGGCCTGCTTGAAGCCCAGAGAGCCGGATTTGGCGATGGTACCGAGATTCTCGATCATTTCCTCTTTGGACATGCCGATGCCGTTATCGGAAACGGTCAGGGTGCGGTTTTCGGGGTCACGGGTGATGGTGATGGCGAATTCGTCCCGGTTGATGCCCACCTTGTCGTCGGTCAGCGCCGTGTAGGCCAGCTTATCGATGGCGTCGGAGGCGTTGGAGATGATCTCCCGAAGGAAAATCTCCTTGTGGGTATAAATGGAGTTAATCATCAGGTCAAGAAGACGCTGGGACTCCGCTTTGAATTGCTGCTTTTCCATAATCAATACACATCCTTGGTTTATTTAGCACTCTAGGTGTTTGAGTGCTAATATTATAGCGCACCTGTGGAAAAAAGCAAGGGCTTTCGTAAAAATTTCTCGATTTATTCATAATTGGCGCAATCGTGATTGATTATTTCAAATTATGTGGTATTATTATCCTGTATAGTTATGTGCAGCGGTATGCTGCCGCGAAAAATGGAAGCTCTGATTAAATCGGCGAGAGCTGTCGGCAGAAGATTTTGGCTCAGCCGAAAGTTCTGGAAGCGGCGGAATACTTTGTGTATTTCCCGCTTTCAGAACTGCACGGATGGGGCAAAAGATTCGCCGACAGCCGAAGGCGATTTATTCAGAGATTCCAGAAGTTAAGGAGTAAGAAATGATTACAGTAAGCAATCTCGGTATGCAGTTTGGCGGTCAGTGGCTGTTCCAGCACGTTGACCTGCAGTTCCTCCCCGGCAACTGCTATGGCATCATCGGCGCCAACGGCGCGGGCAAATCCACGTTCCTGCGCATCCTGACGGGGGAATTGGACTCCACCAACGGCTCCGTCACCATCGACCCCACCAAGCGGGTCTCCGTTCTGAAGCAGAACCAGAACGCCTATGACGATTACACCGTCATGGACACGGTCATCATGGGCAACGCCCACCTGTACGAAGTCATGAAGGAGAAGGACGCCATCTACGAAAAGCCGGACTTCACCGACGAGGACGGCCTGCGGGCTGCCGACCTGGAAGCCGAATTCGCCGAGCTGGGCGGCTGGGAAGCGGAATCCGACGCCTCCCGCCTGCTGCAGGGTCTGGGCATCGGCACGGAGCTGCACTATGAGCAGATGGCCTCCGTCGATCCCCGTCTCAAGGTGAAGATTCTGCTGGCACAGGCACTGTTCGGCAACCCCGACATCGTCATGCTGGACGAGCCGACCAACAACTTAGACATCGAAGCCATCAACTGGCTGGAGGATTTCCTTCTGGACTTCCCCGGCATGGTCATCGCGGTGAGCCATGACCGCCACTTCCTGAACACCGTCTGCACCCACACCGTGGACATCGACTACGGCAAAATCAAGATGTACGTGGGCAACTACGACTTCTGGTACGAGTCCTCCCAGATGGTGCAGGCCATGCTGCGCAACAAGAACAAGCGCAATCAGGAAAAGATCGAAGAATTGCAGCTGTTCATCCAGCGCTTCTCCGCCAACAAGGCCAAAGCCAAGCAGGCTACCGCCCGCCGCAAGCTCTTAGACAAGCTGACCGTGGAGGAAATGCCCTGCTCCACCCGCCGTTATCCCTTCGTGGGCTTCCAGCCCGAGCGGGAGCTGGGCAAGGACGTGCTCACCGTCAAGGACGTGTCCGTCACCGTGGATGGCGTGAAGCTGCTGGACAAGGTGTATTTCTCCGTAAACCGGGGGGACAAGATCGCCTTCGTGGGCGAAAACGAGCTGGCGCAGACCGCCCTGTTCAAGATCCTCATGGGCGAGCTGGAGCCGGACGAGGGCAGCGTCAAGTGGGGCGTATCTACCATCCGCAGCTATCTGCCCAAGGACAATTCCCCCTACTTTGATGGGAATCAGATGGAACTGGTGGACTGGCTGCGCCAGTATTCCGCCAAGAAGGACGACGTGTACCTCCGGGGCTTCCTTGGGCGGATGCTGTTCAGCAACGAGGACGTGTTCAAGCCCGTGAACGTCCTCTCCGGCGGCGAAAAGGTGCGCTGTATGCTCAGCCGGATGATGCTCTCCGGTGCGAACGTGGTACTGCTTGACCAGCCCACCAACCATCTGGACATGGAGTCCATTCAGGCGGTGAACAAGGGTCTGGAAGCCTTCCCCGGCGTGGTGCTGCTGGCCTCCCACGACCACGAACTGCTGACCTCTACCTGTAACCGGGTCATCGCCTTCCAGCCCGACGGCACCATCATCGACAAGTACGGCACTTACGACGATTACCTCGCATGGATGGCCGAGCGCAAGCAGCAGGGCTGATTTCTATTTCAGAAATATGGAGTAAGATATGGAAAAAATTCTTGATATCATCACCGAAAAAATGGAGCGTGCCTTTGCTGATGCCGGCTACGACGCTTCCTACGGCCGGGTGACGGTCTCCAACCGCCCCGACCTGTGCGAATACCAGTGCAACGGCGCTCTGGCCGCCGCGAAGCAGTACCACTGCGCCCCCATCCAGATTGCGAAAGCGGTAGCGGAAAAGCTGGACGCCGCCGACTATTCTCTGGTGGAGGCCGTCATGCCGGGCTTCATTAACCTGAAGCTCTCCGGGGCGTTTCTGGAAATCTATCTGGAAGCCATGCGCACCGCCCCCGATTTTGGCGTTGCGAAAACCGGCGCGGGGAAGACCATTGTGGTGGACTACGGCGGCGCCAACGTGGCGAAGCCCCTGCACATCGGTCATCTGCGCCCCGCCATCATCGGCGAAGCCATGAAGCGGCTGTATGCCTTCTTCGGCTACAACACCATCGGCGACGTGCATCTGGGCGACTGGGGCCTGCAAATGGGTCTGATCATCGCGGAACTGCAGGACCGTCAGCCGAACCTCCCCTACTTTGACCCGAACTTTACGGGAGAATATCCTGCCGAGCCACTCTTCACCCTGTCGGACTTGGAGGAGCTTTACCCCGCCGCCTCCGCCCGGAAGAAGGAAGACGAAGCCTTTGCCCAGCGCGCCCACACCGCGACCTTTGAGTTACAGCAGGGCCGCCGGGGTTACCGCGCCATCTGGCAGCACATCATGAACGTGTCCCTGCCCGACCTGCGGCGGATTTATGACAGTCTGGACGTCCACTTTGAAAAGTGGCTGGGGGAAAGCGACGCCGACCCCTATATCCCCGCCATGGTCGCGGAGATGAAGGAAAAGGGCTACGCCGTTCTCTCCGAAGGCGCGTGGGTCATCCCTGTGGCCGAGGAAACGGACAAGAAGGCGGTTCCCCCCTGCATTCTGGTCAAGTCCGACGGCTCCTCCATCTACGCCACCACCGACCTTGCCACCATGGTTCAGCGGATGCAGGACTGGCACCCCGACAAGATGCTCTACGTCACCGACAAGCGGCAGGCGCTGCACTTTGAGCAGGTGTTCCGCGCCGCCCGGAAATGCGGCATCGTCCCCGACACCACTGCCTTGGAGCATATCGGCCACGGCACCATGAACGGCAAGGACGGCAAGCCCTTCAAGACCCGGGACGGCGGCGTCCTCCGGCTGGAGACCCTCATCGCCGATATGACGGCCTTCGTCCGGGCAAAGGTTGTGGAAAACCAGATCGTGGACGCCTCCGAAGTGGACGATACCACCGCGAAAATCGCCCTTGCCGCCCTGAAATACGGCGATCTCAGCAATCAGCCCACCAAGGATTACAACTTTGATCTGGAGCGCTTCGCCGCCTTCGAGGGCAACACCGGCCCCTACATTCTCTATACCATCGTCCGCATCAAGTCCATTCTGGCAAAATACGGCGACTGGGCGCACCTGCCCATCCAGCCCCCGGCAAACCCCTTCGCCAAGGACCTGATGAACGTCATCACCCGCTTACAGCCCACACTGGAAACCGCCCTTGCTTCCTCCGCGCCGAACCTGATCTGCGCCTACATCTACGAGCTGGCAGGCGCGGTGAACAAGTTCTACCACGAAACTCCCGTCCTCAAGGAAGCGGACGCAACCCTGAAGGCCGGACACATCGCCCTGCTTGGCTTAGCCAAAAACATTCTGGAAACCTGCATCCACATCCTCGGCTTCTCCGCCCCGGAGAAAATGTAAGAAAGGCCGCAATATGAGACGCAGAATTCTCCTGATCGTCTTTTCCTGTATCCTTCTTATCCTGAGTCTCGTCATATTTGACCGGATAAATGCCCGGAACGCCGCTCCCATGCCTGTGCCATCCGTCTCAGGCGGCTATTACGAGAACGGCTTCACGCTGCGCCTGACCGCGCCGTCCAACGGCAGTATCTATTACACCACGGACGGCAGCACTCCCACGGCTGATTCTACGCTGTATCAGGATGGAATCCCCCTGAAAAATCGGTCTTCCGAACAGAATCTGTACAATTCCGTCCAGAACGTTGTGACTGACTGGAAAAATTACACGCCCGATCCCCAGCCGGTGGAAAAAGGAACGGTCATTCGGGCAGTCTTCGTAAACGAACGGGACATTGCCAGTGAAATCCTAACGCAGACCTACTTTATCGGACTCCAGCCTCCGGAACGGGGCTACACGCTGTCGCTTGTTTTCGAGTACGATGATCTGTTCGGTGAGGACGGGATTTATGTTACCGGAAAGGAATATGACGAGTGGTATCTGAGCGGCGGTTCTTCGGAGGAAGCACCGACGCCAAACTTCGAGAAAAGTCTCGAGGTCGGCGCCACAGCGGAGCTGCTGGATGAATCGGGCGATGTTCTGAATCAGGCTGTCGGTTTACGGCTGCAGGGCGCCTCCGCCCGGCGGGAGCGAAGAAAACGTCTCACGATTGCTTCCAGAGAGGAATACAGCGGCAGCGATACCTTTCAGGCGACCCTCTACGAAGGCGTAAGCACCCACGCCGTTATGCTGAAAAGCTACTTCTCTGATACGCTTGCCTCCCGTCTTGTTGAAAACCGCTCCGTTGCCGTCCAGAGGAGCATCCCTGTCAGGGTGTTCCTGAACGGGGAGTTCCTGTACGACAGCTTTATGCTCGAGCGCTACGATAAGCGGTATTTTCAGCAGCACTATAATGTTGACGGATTCATCCTGGTCAAAAATGGAACCGTCAAGGACGAAGACATTTCCTCTGAGGATAATATCCGCTATCAGGAGTACATGGGTTGGGTCGCTGACACTGACTTCTCCGATCCGCAGGAGTGGGCAGCGTTTCAGGAGCAAACGGACGTACAGAGTTATATTGATTACATCGTAACAAATTACTATCTGTGCAACATCGATTTAAGCGACAATCATAACTATGTTCTCTGGCGCAGTACATCCCGCGGAAAATCGCCCTACGCTGACCAGCGGTGGAGATGGTGTATTTACGATATTGACGCCCTCGCGTGGATGCCATACCGCTCCAAATACGGCAATGTTGTGGAAATCAACACCTTCTCCAACGATTTCACCTTTGATCTGGATTCCACGACCCTTTTCCGTTCCCTGAAAAGCAACCCGGAGTTCCGGGAGCGGTTTGTCCTGTCCTTCATGGACATGCTCAACAACAACTTTTCCCCTGCAAATGTGGAGAAGGTGCTGGCCGACTACGGCTACACGCTGGACTGGCAGGACGGCTTCTTCCTGAAGCGCCCGGCCTATGCGGTAACGCACCTCGCCGAAGAATTCGGCCTGACCGGTTCTCTGGAAACCGTAACGGTCACGACTGCGCATCCGGAAATGGGAAGCGTGACGGTCAACACTTCCCTGCTCGACCTGTCGTCAGGCAGCTGGTCGGGGCAGTATTTTACAGACTATCCCATCACCGTTACGGCCGCCGCCAACGACGGTTACGAATTTGTGGGATGGAAAGGAGACGCGGACGGAGCCGGGGAAACGGTCACAGTTTCTGTTGACGGCGGTATCGCCCTGGAAGCCGTATTTGCGAAGGTACAATGAGAGAACTTGAAAAACTACTCCATTCGGATGTTTCCGAGGACAGACATTATCGGAACGAGCTGAAATACGTCTGCTCCGAGGGAGAGCTTCAGCTGATCCTCGCAAGAATACGCCACATTTGTCCTTCGGATTCCCATGCGTCGGCGACAGGGACATACAGCATCCGAAGCATCTACTTTGACGATGCGCAGAACCGCTGCTTTTTGGAAAACGAAAACGGCACCGACCCCAGAGAGAAGTTCCGTATCCGAATCTACAATGCCTCGGATCGCCGCATCACGCTGGAATGCAAGCGGAAAGAGCATACCATGACCAATAAGGTCAGCTGTCCGCTGACGAAAGACCAGCTTACTATGATTCTGAATGGGTCTTTGCCGGAATCCGCCGTTGACAGCGACCTGCTGCGAAAGCTTTTCTTACTGCACGAGCAGGACAATCTGAAGCCGAACGTGATCGTTGCCTACGAGCGCACCCCCTTCGTGTATGCGCCCGGGAATGTCCGGATTACCTTCGACCGGAACATTGGAAGCACTACGAACATCTCCGGCTTCTTTGACCCCTACCTGCCCCTGCGGCCGGTTCTTCCCACCGGCAAGCACATTCTGGAAGTAAAGTACGACGCGTTTCTGCCGGACTTCCTGTACGAAGTCATGAATCTGGGCAGCCTGACCCAGACCGCGTTCTCAAAGTATTATTTATGTAGAAAATTCACAGTATAAGGAGAAAAACATGAGCATTCAGGATGTTTTGAAAAAATCGTTTTTGAACCAGTTCAATTCTGACCTCTCTACCACGTCCATCGTAGGAACGCTGATCCTCACCGCCCTGATCGGCACGTACATTTTCGTGATCTACCGTGCCGTCTGCCGGAAAGCCTTCTATTCCAAGTCCTTCGCCATTTCCCTGCCGGTGATTTCCATGATCACCGCCTCCATCATCATCTCCATTCAGTCCAGCGTTGTAATCTCTCTTGGCATGGTGGGTGCGCTGTCCATCGTCCGTTTCCGGACTGCGGTAAAAGACCCCATGGATTTGGCGTTTTTGTTCTGGACGATTTCTGTGGGCATCATCTGCGGTGCCGGTCTGTTTGAGGTTGCCGTGGAAGCCTCCATTCTGATTACCATAGTTATGCTGCTTCTTCATTTTGTCCCCAACGTGAAGCCCGCGCTGCTCCTGCTGGTCAACGGCACGGATTCCAAAATTCAGGCCGAGCTGGAGCAGGTGCTGAAAGACGGCACCCGGTTTTACAAAATCAAGTCCCGGAATATGACCGGCACGGGCATTGACATGATCGTTGAGCTGAAGACGAAAGACGAGGGTGCCCTGATAGAAAAGGTTCTCGCCATTCCCGCAGTAGAAAGCGCCACCCTGATGACCCACGACGGAGAGATTACATATTAAATTCAACAAAGTATTTCCCCGCAGCCAATGGCTGCGGGGAAATACTTTGCATCTTCTTTTACGCAAAAACCGCTCTGGTTACCCAGAGCGGTTTTAACTGTTTTCATGAGGGATCAATAGAACTTTCTCTTGTTCTTACGGGCAGCTTCGGACTTCTGCTTCCGCTTCAGGCTGGGGCTGACGTAATGCTCACGCTTCTTGACCTCAGCAATCACGCCTTCCTTGGCACAGCTGCGCTTAAAACGACGCAGAGCACTCTCCAGAGACTCGTTCTCCTTGACGCGAATTTCAGACATTGTTTTCCCTCCCTCCGATGGCATCCGGCTCGATCCAGGATGCTTTCAGGGCCATACCGGCTTGATACATTATAATTGTTCTTTCCCGAATTGTCAAGGAATAATTCTAAAAATTCACAAATTATACCGAACTCCAAAGAAAATCTGAAACCATTCCGGAAATCGGATCACTTGACGATCAGGTTGACCAGCTTGTTCTTTACCACAATGGTCTTCACAATCTGACCGCCCTGCTTCTGCAGGAACTTGGCAATTTTTTCGTCCGCCACGGCGTTTGCCACCACTTCCTCGTTGGAAAGATCGGCGTCCATCAGCACGGTGCCGCGCATCTTGCCGTTGACCTGCACCGCGATGTTCACCTCGGCATCCTTGCACTTTTCCTCGGAATAGGTCGGCCAGCTTTCGTAGGCAATGGTATCGTCATGCCCCAGCAGCTGCCAGATCTCCTCGCCCACGTGAGGCGTGATGCAGGAAAGCATCTTGATGAAGCCCTCGGCATAGGCCTTGGGGCAGCTGCCGTTCTTGTAGACCTCGTTGACGAACACCATCATCTGGGCAATGGCCGTGTTGAAGCCCAGCGCCTCAAAGTCGGAGGTGACCTTCTTCACCGTCTGGTGATAGATTTTGGTGAGCTTGCCGTCGTCGGTATCGGTGATGTTCTTTTCCTCGGTGAAGAAGTTCCAGACGCGGTTGATGAACTTCTTTGCGCCCACCACGCCGGTGGTGCTCCAGGGCTTGGACACCTCCAGCGGCCCCATGAACATCTCGTACAGCCGCAGGGTATCCGCGCCGTACTCCCGCACCACGTCGCTGGGATTCACCACGAATTCCGGGAAGCGCTTGCCCATCTTGATGCCGTTTTCGCCCAGGATCATGCCCTGATGCACCAGCTTCTTGAACGGTTCCTTCACGGGAGACAGCCCCTGATCGTACAGGAAGCGGTTCCAGATCCTTGAATACATCAGATGACCCACGGCGTGCTCCGGGCCGCCAACGTACAGGTCAACGGGCATCCAGTGCTTCGCAAGCTCGGGGTCGCAGAACACCTTGTCGTTCTTGGGGTCGATATAGCGGAAGTAATACCAGGAGGAACCGGCGCTGCCGGGCATGGTGGAAGTCTCCCGGACGCCGTGAATGCCGTTACGGTCGTATTTCTTCCACTCAGTGGCGTTTTCCAGCGGCGCCTGACCGTTGCGTCCCTTGTAATCCTCCAGCTCCGGCAGGATCAGGGGCAGCTCATCGTCGGGCAGGAAGTAAGTTTTCCCGTCGTCGGTGTACACGCAGGGAACCGGCTCGCCCCAATACCTCTGACGGGCGAAGATCCACTCCCGGAAATGGTAGTTGACCTTTCTTCTGGCCACGCCGGCCTTTTCCAGCTTGCAGGTGATGGCCTCCTTGGCCTCCTCCACCGTCAGGCCGGTGAATTCCTCGGAGTTGATGAGCTTGCAGCCCTTGCCCAGATAATCCTGCTTCTCAAAGGCGTGCTCGGACACGTCCGCGCCGTCAATGACCTGAATCATGGGGATGTTATGCACCTGGGCGTACTCAAAGTCGCGCTGGTCGTGACTGGGGACAGCCATGACCGCGCCGGTGCCGTAGCTCGCCAGAACGAAGTCGCCGATGAACACTGGCACCTGCTTGCCGTTGACGGGGTTGATAGCGTAGACGCCCTCCAGACGGCAGCCGGACTTGGTTTTGTTCAGCTCCGTGCGATCCATGTCGCTCTTCTTCACAGACTCGTCGATGTACGATTGAACCGCTTCCTTGTTCTGCACCCGGTCCATCAGGCTCTGCACGATCTTGCCGTCGGGGGCAAGCACCATGAAGGTAATGCCGTAAATTGTCTCGATGCAGGTGGTGTAGATGGAGAATTCACCGCCGCCCACCAGCTGGAAATCCACCTCCACACCGGTGGATTTGCCGATCCAGTTGCGCTGGATCTCCTTGGTGGATTCCGGCCAGTCGATCTCGTTGAGACCTTCCAGCAGCTTCTCCGCGAAGGCGGGCTGGTCAATGACCCACTGCATCATGTTCTTCTTGACCACGGGATAGCCGCCCCGCTCGGACTTGCCGTCGATGACCTCGTCGTTGCTGAGCACGGTGCCCAGCTCCTCGCACCAGTTCACGGGCATCTCAATGCGCTTGGCGTAGCCCGCCTCGTAGAGCTTCTTGAAGATCCACTGCGTCCACTTATAGAAGGACGGGTCGGACGTGGCAATCATCTTCGACCAGTCGTAATCGAAGCCAAGCTCCTTCAGCTGAGCGGAGAAGGTCTCAATGTTCTTCTGGGTAAATCCGTTGGGATGATGACCGGTATTCACGGCGTACTGCTCCGCCGGCAGGCCGAAGGAGTCATAGCCCATGGGGTGCAGCACGTTGTAACCCTGCATCCGCTTCATGCGGGAGACGATATCCGTCGCCGTGTAGCCCTCGGGATGACCCGCGTGCAGGCCGACGCCGGAGGGGTACGGGAACATATCCAGCACATAGTATTTGGGCTTGGAGAAATCCCACACGTCGGTGTAGAAGGTATTATGCTCCTGCCAGTACTTGTGCCACTTGGCCTCAATTTTTGCGTAATCGTAATTCATGCCGAACACACCTCTCAAACCGGCTGCATTTCGGTCAGCCGGATATATACTAATTCTCTTCGATGACGATATCCCGGATATCCACAAGTTCCGCGTCCGCCCACAGGCGTTCCAGATCGTAGAACTTCCGGGCTTCTTCGGTAAAAACGTGGACGACAATGCTGCCGTAATCCAGCAGCTCCCAGGAATTGCCCCGGTGGCCTTCCCGGCTGAGCATCTGCTCCCCCAGCTGCTCCAGCGTGTACTCGGCATAGTCGCAGAGCGTCTTGACGTGGGTGTTGGAGGTGCCGGTGCAGATCAGGAAATAATCCGCCAGCGAGCTGACCCGGTCAATTTTCAGCAGCTTGATGTTCTGTCCTTTTTTGGCGTCCAGCGCCTTGGTAACCTCGTAAGCGATTTCTTTTGGGGTTAACATAACCTCTTCCTTTCTACAGGGCTTCTGCTTCCTGACGGTTTAGCCAGTCCAGAGCTTCTCTGGACTCCGGCGAAACCTCGTTTCCCTGCTCCTTCAGATGTTCCAGCGTCATTTCCAGCCCCAGCTTCAGCGCCGCGGTCAGGTCGGAAAACGCCAGCTCCCGAAGCTTTTCCACGCCGGGAAAGCTCCGGTTCGGCTCCATATAGTCTGCCACATAAATGATGGTTTCCAGCAGATTCATGTCCGCTTTTCCCGTGGTGTGGCTGCGGATGGCGGAGACCACCGCTTCATTTTCCCCGAAAATCCGCTCCGCCACCATGGAACCGGTGAGTGCGTGGAGGGTTCGGGGGTATTTTCTTGAAAATTCGCCTAATATTTTACCATATTCGGCACAGACTGTCAACTGCAGCGGCCCGTCCAGCGCCTTGGTAATATCGTGGAGAATGCCCGCCCGGGCGGCGTCGGTCACGTCCGCGCCCCAGCGTTTGGCCAGCGCCACCGCCGTATCCCGGCAGCCTAAGACGTGCGCCACCCGGTTGGGATTCAGCAGCCGGATGACCACCTGCTCCAACTCCGCCATGGGGAGATTTTTCCACTGGGCGTTCACATCGTACAGCCCATGTTCCCGAATGTACGCCGCCACGCCGGGGGACAGAAACGGCCCCGCGCAGTGGAACGCCAGCATCCGCCGCAGCTGGGTGGAGGAAATATCGACGATGTCGTTTTCCACCAGTCGGATTTTTGCCCCCCGCTGTTCCAGCTTCGTCTTATTTTCGGCAACGGCGGTTTTTTCCCCCTTGCTGCCCCGGTAGAAAACGCCCAGCTCCACATTTTTCAGGATGTCGTCGGGCTGCTTCCACTGGTCGAAGCACAGGAACATATCGCTGCCCATGAGCAGAATCAGCTCCGCGTCAGGATAGCGCTCCTTCAGCTCCGATACGGTCTGGAAGGTGTAGCTGACGCCGCCCCGGTTCAACTCGATGTCCGAAACCTCGGCCTTCGGGCAGTCCGCCGCGGCAATGCGCAGCATTTCGAGACGCTGCCGCGGGGTGGGCGAGTGCTCCGGTATCGCCTTGTGGGGCGCAATACTCGTGGGGACGATCACGAGCTTATCGAGTTTCAGCGCCGTGACCGCCTGCTTCGCCGCCTGGATATGGCCGGCGTGTGGGGGATTGAAGGTTCCACCGTAAATGCCGATTCGTTCCATTTGCACCGCTCCTGTACCTGTTTATCCCGCAAAATGCGGAAGAAAAATTCCGCTGCTGTTCCTTTGTGGCACCGTTCGGGTTATTTCTGCTTTCTCTGCTGCCGTTCCCGGCTTTGCTCAATGGACTTTTCGATGGCCTGTTCCCGGAAATACTGGTTGCGCTGCTCCCGCGCCTGACGGGCTGCCTGACGGCGGGCGCGAACGCCCTTGCCTACCGGGTCAGCCTTGGACTTGGGGGTCTCCTTGTGTTTGGCACGGCCGGTCTGGTTGCGCTCGGCCTGACATTTTTCGCTGAACCGCCAGATGACGAACTTGGAACCGACGCAGGAAATGCCGTCGGCGCCGGTGGCCTCGCAGATGGCGTCGGACACCTCGCGCGCGCTCATCAGCGCGGTTTCCAGCACCTTGCCCTTCACCAGCTCCCGTGCGGTGAGCAGCTTGTCCGCTTCCGCGACCGCTGCCTCCGTCACGCCGTCCTTGCCCACCATCAGGGTGGTTTCCAAGCTGTTCGCCTGCGCCCGGAACTCGGCGCGCTGTTTACTTGTCAGCATAGCCTTCCTCCTTGAGTTTGTCGTAAAATGCCCGCAGCGCCACCGCCCGGTGGGACACCTGATTCTTTTCCTCAGGCGTCACCTCCGCCAGCGTCTTGCCGAAGGGCGGATAGTAGAAAATGGGGTCATAGCCGAAGCCGCCCGTCCCGGCGGGGGCGCGCAGCAACTCGCCGTGCACCTCGCCCCGGGCCTGAATCACCTTGCCTTCAGGCGTGACCATGGTGATGACGCAGACGAACTGCGCCTGCCGCCGGCCGTCCGGAACATTTTCCGTGTTTTTCAGCAGCAGCTGCAATCTGCCCCAGTCGTCCAGGGTGTCGTCGAAGCCGTACCGGGCAGAGTAGATGCCAGGTTCCCCGTTCAGGGCGTCCACGGCAATGCCGGAATCGTCCGCCAGCGCCGGAAGCCCGGTGGCCCGCATGACTGCGTTGGCTTTCAGAAAGGAATTTTCCTCAAAGGTAGTTCCCGTTTCCTCCACGTCAATGTCCACGCCCAGGTCGGACTCCATCACCAGCTCCATATCGAATTTCTCGGTGATTTTCCGGATTTCTTCCCATTTATGTCTGTTTTTGCTTGCCAAAACTACTTTCATGATACTTCCTCAGATCAATGCTTCCACGAATTCCTTCGCGCTGAAGGGCATCAGGTCGTCCGCCTGCTCCCCCACGCCCACAAACTTCACGGGGATTTGCAGGGCGTCCGCCACGGCGATGACGATGCCGCCCTTGGCAGTGCCGTCCAGCTTGGTCAGAGCAATGGCCGTGACCCCCGCGATTTCCTTGAACTGCTTTGCCTGAATCAGGCCGTTCTGGCCGGTGGTGCCGTCCAGAACCAGCAGGACTTCCTTGGCGGCGTCGGGCAGCTCCCGCGCCACAATGCGGCTGATCTTGTTCAGCTCGTTCATCAAATTCGTCTTGTTGTGCAGCCGTCCGGCGGTGTCGATGAGAATCACGTCCACGTCCTTGGCCTTGGCGGACTGAATGCCGTCAAACACCACGGAGGCCGGGTCTGCCCCCTCGTGTTGGCGGACGATGGACGCGCCGCTTCTGCCCGCCCAGATCTCCAGCTGGTCTGCGGCCGCCGCCCGGAAGGTATCTCCCGCCACCAGCATGACCTTCTTTCCCTGAGAGGTCAGCTGCTTTGCGATCTTGCCGATGGTGGTGGTCTTGCCCACGCCGTTGACGCCGATGACCAGAATCACGCTGGGGTGGGTGGACAGATTCAGCTCCGTGTCCCCCACGGAAAGCATGTCCACAAGGATATCCTTCAGCGCTTCCCGCGCTTCCTCCGTGGTTTTCAGGTGCTGCTCCCGGACGGCCTTGCGCAGCCGTCCCACAGCCTTGACGGAGGTGTCCACGCCTAAATCCGCCAGGATCAGGCTTTCCTCCAACTCGTCGTAAAAATCGTCGTCAATCTCGGAAAAGCCGGAAAACACACTGCCCAAAGTGCCGCTGAGCGCCTCCCGGGTCTTGGTCAGTCCGGCCTTGATCTTGTCAAAAAAGCCCATAAAAATCTCCTTTTTATTCCACGATTCCCAAATATTCTTCCATCTGGTTCAAGTCCAGCCGCAGCAGCTTGCTCACGCCCTGCTCCTGCATGGTCACGCCGTAAAGCACGTCGGAGGCTTCCATGGTGCCCCGGCGGTGGGTGATGACGATGAACTGGGTCTTCTTCGCCAGATTGTGAAGATAGCTGGCAAACCGCTCCACGTTCCGGTCGTCCAGTGCCGCGTCGATCTCGTCCAGCAGACAGAAGGGCGTCGGCCGCACCTTCAGAATGGCGAAGTACAGCGCCGTCGCCACGAAGGCTTTCTCGCCGCCGGAGAGCAGCGTGATGGTCTTGACCTGCTTTCCGGGGGGCTGGACGCGGATTTCAATGCCGCAGGTCAGGGGATTTTCCGGGTCTTCCAGAACCAGCTGTCCCTTGCCGCCGCCGAACATTTCTTCAAAAGTCTGCCCAAAATAGTGGTCGATTTTCCCGAACTCCGAAACAAAAATGGTGGTCATCTCTTTGGTGATGTCCCGGATGACGCTTTCCAGCTCCCGCTTGGAGGTCAGCACGTCGTCCCGCTGGGAAGCAAGGTACGTGTAGCGCTCGTTGACCCGGGCGTATTCCTCGATGGCGCCCAGATTGGGCGTACCCAGCGCGGCAATTTTCCGTTTCAGCTCTGCCGCACGACGGTTTCCGGCGGTGACGTTTTCGATCTGGCCCCGATGCTCCGGGGCGGTGCCGGGGGTCAGGCCGTAGGAATCCCACAGCTTGTCCACGATCTGCTTTTCCTCCATGGAGGAAGTGACCTTCTTCTGCTCCAGCAGGGCGCAGGCGCGCTCCATGTTGAGAATGTCCTTGTTCTTTTCCTGTGCGTCCCGCTCGGCGCGGGTCTTGGAGGCTTCCGCTTCCGCCCGGTCTTCCAGCGTCTTTTGCATCAGGGCGTTCATCCGGTCGGACTCCGCGTCGTTTTCCTCCTGCTTGATTTTCAGCTGAGCGATCTCTCCTTCCAGACGGTGGGTGTCCTCCCGGATGGCATCCGCCAGCGCTTCCTTCTTCTCCCGGTCGCCCTCCATGGCTGTCCGGAGATTCTGCAGGTCCGCAATGTGGGTCAGCGCCGTATCCCGCTCGGCTTCCAGCGCCGCTTCCGCGGTTTTCAGCTCCGTCATCTGTCCGGTGATGGCGGCGTTCGCTTCCGCCGCTTCCGTCTGACTGCCTTCCAGCTGTGCCAGCGTCTGCCGGGTCTCGGCAAGCTGCTGGGTGTAAACCTGAATTTTCGCCTGCTGGGCGGCATAGCGCTCCCGATCGGAGGTCTGCCGCGCGTTCAGCGCGTCCCGCTCCCGCTGGGCGGAGGTCTCCGCTTCCGTGATGGCGTTCAGCAAGATCTCAAACTGCTTTTCCTGCCCCTGCAGGCGCAGCACCTGATCCTCCGCGCCGCGAAGCTGATCCTGCGCCGCCTTCATCTGGAATTCCACCTGATCGCACTGCCGCTGGGCTTCCTGCAGATCCGCCTGCGCAACCAGCAGCTCCTGTTCCAGCTTCTTTTCCTGCGCCGTCAGCTTTTCCAGCTCGTTGGCGCGGGACAGAATGCCCGCTTCCTTATTCACGGAGCCGCCGGTCATAGAGCCGCCGGGGTTCATGACCTGACCGTCCAATGTGACGATCTTGAACCGCCCCCGGTACTTCTGAGACATGGCGATGGCCGCATCCATATCGGACACGATGACCGTCCTGCCCAGCAGATTTTCCACAATACCCCGGTACTTTTCGTCGCTCGCGGTCAATTCAGACGCAATGCCCACGAAGCCCCGGCAATTTTCCAGCCCGGTCTCCTGTAAGCTCCTGCCCTGAATATTGGACATAGGCAGGAACGTCGCACGACCGCCGCCGGTGCGTTTTAAGTAGCCGATGGCCGCCTTGCCGTCCTGCTCCGTTCCTACCACGATCTGCTGCATGGCCGCGCCCAGCGCGATCTCGATGGCGACCGTGTAGCTGTCCTCGGTGCGGATCAGACGGGAAACGGGGCCGTGGATATTCCGCAGTGCGCCCCGCTGGACTTCCTGCATCACCATGCGGACAGCCTTGTTATAACTTTCAAAATCCCGTTCCATTGCCCGGAACACTCTGGTCTTGGCCGTCACGGAATCCCGCCGGGAGGTCATGTCCCGGATTTTTTCCTGCAATTCGTCCCGGCGTTTGACCCGGGTATTCTGCCGGAGGGTGTAGCCTGCAATGGTGTTGTTGGCCGCGGTCACTTCCTCCTGGGCTTTTTTCAGTTCCCTGCGGCAGCCATCCAGATTGGTCTGGGCTTCCTGCTGCCTGGCCGCGCCGGCGGACAGGTCGGCATTCAGCTGCTCCAACCGCTCCTTGGTCTGCGCCATACTTTCTTCCAGACCCCGCACGTCTGCCTGACGTCCCGCAACGTCCGCCGCCAGAGAGGATTCCTTCCCCCGCAGCTCCAGAAACTGCTTGGTCAGTCCCTGGGCGCTGGCCGTCATGGCGGTGAGCTTGTGCTGCAAATCGTCCAGCTCCCGGCGCTTTCCCGCGAGAGCCGCTTCAATTTCTTCAATTCTGGCCTTCGTCTGGTCGATCTGGGACACGATGCCGCCGGAGCGGTCTTCCTGCCCTTTCAGCTCTTCCTCAATGCGGGAAATGTTGGCGTTGTTGTTCTCCACATTGCCCCGAAGCACGGCCATCTGCCCGTCCAGCTGCTGGTGGGTAGCGGAAAGCATGTTCACCTTCAGGCGAACGGTTTCCAGTTCGCCGTCCCGGGTGCGCAGGGCTTCCCCCAGCTGGTCTGCCTGACGGTACAGGGCGTCCAGGTCGTCATGCGCCTGCTGCAAAACGAAGGACGCGGACGCATAGTCCTCCTCCGCTTTCTTGGCGGCGGCGGAAAGCCTGTCCAGCGTGTCCAGCCACACGGCCACCTCCACGCCCTTCAGCTCGTCCTTCAGTTCCAGATATTTCTTTGCCTTTTCCGACTGCTGCTTCAGCGGCTCCAGCTGTAATTCCAGCTCGGAGACCTTGTCGCCGATGCGCAGCAGATTGTCCTCGGTGGCGGCCAGCTTCCGCTCCGTCTCCTCCTTGCGGTGGCGGTATTTGGAGATGCCTGCGGCTTCCTCAAAAATTTCCCGGCGGTCGCCGCTTTTCAGGGATAGAATTTCGTCGATCCTGCCCTGACCGATATTGCTGTAGCCCTCCCGCCCAAGGCCGGTGTCCATGAACATCTCGTTGATGTCCCGCAGGCGGGCGGACTGCTTATTGATGTAATATTCGCTGTCGCCGGAGCGGTAGTAGCGCCGGGTGACCATCACCTCGTCGGCGTCGTAGGCCAGCGCCCGGTCAGAGTTGTCCAGCGTCAGGGTCGCCTCGGCGAAGCCAACGGCGGTGCGCTTCTGGGTGCCGCCGAAGATCACGTCCTCCATTTTGGCGCCCCGGAGGGTTTTGGAGCTTTGTTCGCCCATGACCCACAGAATGGCGTCGGAAATATTCGATTTTCCGGAGCCGTTGGGGCCGACGATGGCGGTAATGTCGTCGCCGAACCGGATCAGCGTCTTGTCCGGGAAGGACTTAAAGCCTTGCAGTTCCAATGATTTCAGATACACAGCATAACCTCATGTAAAAGAGAGTAAAAAATAGCAATTCAGTTTATTATATCTGACAAAGAGCGCAAATGCAAGAGTTTCTTTCGCTTCCCGGCGTTTATTGCCTCCCAATTCTGAAAAAATCGCACCCGGACAAAAAAACAGGAGTGGCACCATTCGCACTGCACCACTCCCGCCTTAAACTCAATATTTCCTATATAGGTTTATGCTACCCACGCAATCAGGTCTCCAGAAAGGGATGAAATATTACCTGATTACTTTTTTCTTGATCTTTTCCGCCATTCGCGTCATCAAGTTCTTCATTGTCAATGTTTCCCCGTCTACCGCTCTGGCAAGGCGATCATTCACTCGCTTGGGCAGGTACACCCGGCTGCGGCGGTAAGCCTGTTCAACAGGCTGGTCAAAAATATGACAGATAAATTCTCCCAATTCCTTTTCCAGCCGCTCAGGATACGTCGGGTCAACCAGCACAGGCTGATTCAGCATTTCCAGATACTTTTCATCGTCCTGGTCAAGCTCCTTTATTTTCTCAATTGCCGCGTCAAAAGACGGATAGTCTGCCACGTTGATAAAAGCGTCTTTATTAAAAATCTCTGCTACCGTCGGGCTTCCATAGTACACCGGGATCGTGTCCGAATAAAATGCATCCATGATCTTCTCGGTAACGAAGCCATAGTGATTGGTGCTTTCAAAACACAGCGTAAATTTACACTTTCTCTGCAACGCCGTTTTGCTGCCGTCCAGCCAGTTCACGACCTCACCATTGGGCATGTTGTTCAGGTAAGTCCCTGCCGATTCCACGCGCCTGTATTCATTCAGCTTCTTGAAGAAATCGCCGCGGATGTTGAATTCCGACTCATGGCTGGATATAAAGTTCGCAAAAAGTTATTTATTTTGTACAAATTCTTTCGTGTACCCCCCCCCCACGCTTGTTCACTATGCTCAGCCATCGATCTCTCGGCCACACGCAGGGCGGAAGCTGGAAATTCCGGTCTCCAAACCGGATCGGATACGGGCAAATGGAGTAGTCTATCAGATTAAAATCCGGGATGTAGTTTTCGCCGGAACACATGATCCGAACCTGGGGGTATTTGCAATATTCGTAGTATTCCGCTCCCAGCGCGTCACAGATAATATAATCCGGCTCATCCGAGATCTGCACGTCATACCCGTGGTTTTTGAGTATATCGTAAATCAGGTTCTGCTCTTTATCAAAATAGTCTTCAACGTGGGCGTAATTGATTTTTACCGTTTTCAAAGCACATTCCTCCATTCCAGTTATGCATAGTAATCTTCCGGTGATGGCTTTTTCGCCTGCGGCCGTTTCAGAAGCTTTTCCGTGCTGGTAACATACATGAGAAACACCGCTTTCAGAAGATACCTCGGCGGGAACGTATTTCCCCTTTGCAGGAAATACCGTCTTGCGTAATATTTCAGCAGCCGGATGCTCTCCTCCGTGTTGTCCGGGTAGTCTGCCAGATAGGAAAGGGCGTCCACAAAGCTGATGTCGAACTCCCGCCGCAGCTCCGGGAAGCGTTCCAGCACCTTTTCCCGGCGCTTCGCCATGAAATCGATCCGGTCGATGGCGATCTGTGCTCTGGCCGCCGGGGACTGCATCACGCTGGACGCGCGCTGGCGGTAATTATACACAACGCGCGGGTCGCAGACAACTTTCGCGGCGTTCATGACACCCTGATAGGTGAAATATTCGTCGTCGATCTTGTGTCCCTCTTCAAAGAAAATGCCGTCGAAAAGCGCCCGTTTATACAGCTTGTTCCACAGAAGCCCGCAGGTCCAGTCCGTGGCAAAACGCGCCAGAAAGGCTTTTCCCTCCATCACGCACCGGCTTTCGTCGGCAAGCCACTGCTCCGTGCGGGTGCGGAACCGGTTCTGAAACGCGCACCGGACGATATCCGCGCTGTTTTCTCTCAGAAGCGACATCATATAGGCGTATGCCCCCGGCTCCAGAAAATCGTCGCTGTCCGCAAAGCTCAGGTATTCCCCTGTGGCCGCCCGCAGTCCCGCGTTTTTCGCCGCCGCCGCGCCGCCGTTTTTCTGGTGAATGACCCGAATGCGGCTGTCCCGCTGGGCGTAAGCATCGCAGATGGTGCCGGAATCGTCGGTGGAGCCGTCATCGATAAGGATGACCTCCAGCTTTTCGTAGTCCTGAGACAGGATGCTGTCCAGACACTCCGGCAGGTAGGCCGACACGTTATACACCGGCACAATGACCGAAATCACGTCCTTCATTCCTGACGCTCCTCTCTCCTGCCCAGCTTGCCGTACAGCCACCAGAATGGCTTCATAGGATAGGCTTCCTCATACACCCAGAAAAGCTCCCGGCAGAGCGGGAACAGGTCAAATTCCTTCCCCTGCCGCAGGCCCTCCCGGAGTTTTTTCCGCAGGGTTTTCAGGAGCCGCCCCCTGCCCGGATTGTCCCATTGCTTTGCAAAGCCGATCTGTTCGTATATACTGTAAATATACTGTCTGACCGTCTTTTTCAGCAGTCTGTGGTTGCCGTTTTCCCGGGCGAAAGCGATCTGGTTTTCCGTCGCTTCCAGAATGTGCAGTTTCCTCGGCGTCCACTTGGACAACATAATACCCACGGGATTCTGGTAGTAAGCGTACAAAGGCTCCCGCGTCACAGCCACCTTTCCCGCGCGGTACACAGCGAGATAGGTGGTGAACTCGTCCTCGTGCAGCTTTCCTACGGGATAGCGCAGGGTGTCAAACAGGCTCTTATGGTACAGCTTGTTCCATGCGATCGCCGGTACATCTTCCCCGGCCTCGTCGGGGCAGTAATAGTCGTCCGCCGACAAAACGCGGTATTCCGGCGCACCCATAGCCGGGAAATCCCCGCCCCCGGTGCGGAAATAGCCGCAGGCACTGAGCAGGCACCCCGTTTCCTGAACCATCGTGTACAGCCGCAGCAGGAAATCCGGATGCACCCAGTCGTCGCTGTCCACGAAGGCCAGCCACTGGCTGCCGCTGTTGGCCTGCGCCCAATCAATGCCCGTATTCCGGGCGGCGGAAAGGCCGCCGTTTTTCTGATGAATGACATGGATTCGACCGTCTTTCCGGGCGTATTCCTCGCAGATATCGCCGCAGCTGTCCGGGCTGCCATCGTCCACCAGCACAAGGTCAAAATCCGCAAACGTCTGGGCAAGGATGCTGTCCACGCACCGGTGCAGGAACGCTTCCACCTTATAGATCGGGACAATTACGCTGATCGCGGCCATAGGCTTCTCCCCTTTGTATCGTTCAGCGCTTCAGAAAAAGCGCTTTCAGCTTGTGATAGGTCTTCTCTCCCAGCAGTTTTGTAAAGAACGCATACCGGGCGGCGGACACCTTTTCATAGTGCAGCCGCGCCCGCTCCGCTTCCAGCTCCCTGCGCTCCTCCTCCGTCTTCCAGCTGCTGGCAAACCAGTGAATGGCAACGGTTTTCCTCGTTCTGTGCAGCTGCTCCGTGTCAAAGTCCACCGGGCAGAACACTTCCTTGGGGTAGACCGCAAAGCCGTCCACGACCTGAAATTTTCCGTTCGGCACCAGCCCATGTTCCCGGCACAGGGACGTCAGGACGGAGACATTGGTAGTCACGTCGTGGGTGCCGTCGGGCTTTACAAAACTCGCGCTGTCATAATGCTGCAAAAACTCCTGAAACAGCGGAAAGCCCGGACAGCAGGCAAGCAGCCCCGTCTGCACGCTGGCGTCCGTTTCAAATCCGGCGAAGGCGTCGTGGGCGAGGAAGGGCGTCAGGGGCTTCACCAGCTCCACGTCCGTGTCCATATAAATGCCGCCCATTTCCGTCATAGCCTTCAAGCGAACATAGTCCGTGACAAACGCCCAGCGCTTAGCCGCGTAAGCCTGACACACGTACTCCGGCGCGGCGGAAACGTCAAAATTCTCCTCGTTCCACTCGATGATCTGGTAGTCCGGGCAGAATTTCTTCCAGCTTTTAATGCACTTTTCCGCCAGCTTCGGCTTGGGATTTCCGCCAAACCAGCAGTAATGAATGATTTTTGGAACGCTCATTCATGTTCTCCTTTCCGCAGATGCTTCCCGATTTTTCGCGTCAGGCCGGACACGCCGTCTTCCCGCAGTGTCCGCGCCGCCCCTTCCAGCGGCCAGTAAAGCCGCGTTAGCTTTGGGTGCATGGCGCTGAACATGGTCTCAAACTGCGCTTTCGTGAACGGGATCTCCCGTCTGAGCCGCCGGGCGGCCTTTTCAATGTCCCGGGCGGCCTTGGGGTCGTTCAGCTCGTACCTGACCCGGTGGTAATCCCCCGCCGCTTCTTCGGCATACAGAGTACCGAAGCGCTCCCGGAGGGTCGTGTACCCCACCGAGGAATAAAAGCGGATGATCCCTTCCAGCGCCCACAGATAGTCCAGCTTCTTCATGGAAAACCGGCTCTGGGTGGTGCTGTTGGGGTTGGTGCGGTAAAAATACAGGCTGTAGGGAATGCTCGCAATGGTTTTCGCCCCGTAAATCCAGTGGCACACAGCCTCGTTGTCCTCGTATACCCGCCCGGGGCAGAACAGATAGGACTGAACCAGTTCCCGACGAACCAGCTTGGCACATGCCACCCATCCGGGGTATTTTCCCGCATCAAACAGCGCCGTCAAGGGTTCTTCCTCCATGGAAAGCAGCTCCCAGTTGACCTCCACCGGCGCGGAAAAGTCTTCCGGAATCTCCGGCGCTTCCAGCATCCGGCACATGCTCATAGCCGCGCCGCTCCCGGCAGCGGCCTGCCGCAGGCGTTCCAGCATCTGCGGATGCACAGCGTCGTCGCTGTCCACGAAGCAGACCCATTCTCCTTTGGCAGCAGCAAGGGCGTGATTTCTCGCGGCGGCCTGTCCCTGATTTTCCTGATGGATGACCCGCACCCGGCTGTCCCGCGCCGCGTAATCGTCGCAGATGGCGCCGCAGCCGTCCGGGCTTCCGTCGTCCACCAGAATCAGTTCAAAGTCGGAAAAGCTCTGCGCCAGAATGCTGTCAACGCAGTCACGGAGGTACGCTTCTGCCTTGTAAACCGGCACGATAATACTCACCTTCGGCATGGCTGACCCCTCCTTTCATCTTTGAACCCGCGAATTTGAGGGGTCAATATCTCGATTTCCATGCACCCAGCTTTCGTGCCAGCTTAAACGGAAGCGTATTCACCGCATTATGGTATTCTTCCAGATACACCTCATGCCAGTAAGAGCGATAATACCGCGGACGGCGGTAGGCCTGCTCTTTCTCCTGGTCAAAAATATGAAACAGGAACTCCTCCAGTCCCTTGAATTTTTTCTCCTCATAATCCGCCGCGTTATAGCGGCTTTCGCAAAGCAGGGAGACGTAGAGATCGTCATTCTGGTCGATCTCGGCGACTCTATCCACCAGTTCCTCAATACTGCCAAAAGCGTTGTAATTGAGAAACGCTTTTTTATTGAAAACCCTGTTCACATCCGGATCCCCGAAGTAAATGGGGACGGTATGTGCCTGAAAGGCGTGGCCGATCTTCTCGGAGGTATATCCCGGATAGCAAACGCTTTCAGCGCAGATGGTAAACTTGCACTTCTCCATGAACGGCAGCTTCTCCATCATGGAATAGCGCATACCTCCGGGCATATTATTCCGGTGGGTTCCGGCGCATTCTACACGTTTATAGGCAGACAGCCCCCCCAAAATCTTTTCCCGTATGCCCAGCTGCGTATCATGTCCAAAGATATAATTGCAGAAGTACTCCTTCTGCTCCAGCATTTTGCGGGCTTCCGCTTCTGTGGGCGGGCCTTTGTAATAGTCAAAGCAGTCGTAAAGAAAGTAGGGAAACCGGTGCGCCCGGTCGCCAAAGGAAATATCATCATAGCCGATAAAATAGTCGATGGCCGTAAAATCCGCGCTGATGAATTCTGCGGTATACATGATTCTGGGGCAGTCGTAACGCATGTATTCAAACGGATTCCCCAAGGGCGAACAGATCACAAAATCCGGATCAACCGGATCCAGCACGATCTCATAGCGCTTTTTCAGAATCTTGGAAAAGAAATTATCCTCTACATTGAAATTTTCCCAAAATCCCGCGTAGTACAGTTTCAGTGTTTTCATCTTCTTCCCCCCATTTTCTGCCGCGACGCATTCCCCGGTGCGGCAGCGTACATGTGTTTTTGGCCTATACCCCGGCATCGTGCCGTTTCCTGTATTTTTCCCGTTGCTCCAGGTACAGTCGGTAAAGTCTGGCTCTAACAGGGAAATAGCGCAGCAGCAGCTCCGAGTCCGGCCAGAAGTCCAGATAATGCCGGCGGCTCATTCGTTTCAGCAAATCTCTGATCGTTGCTTGGATGCGCTTTCGCGCCGCGAGAATCTCCGGGCTGTCCTGAGCCTGACGGGCTTCTTCCTCATTGACCAGCGCATTTTCCAAAAAACCCCGGTAGCGGAATCTCACCAGTTCTTCCTCGCCCTTTTCCTCAAAAAAGGCGATCTGCTGCTCATAAGCCTCCCATGCCTGCAATCTCTTGGGCGACCAGCTGCTGCGGATAATCCCGGCCGTATTGAGATAGTAGGCATACAGCGGCGCAGGCACCACTGCAACCGTCCCATGCGCAAACAAAAGGCGGTAGGTGACAAATTCGTCCTCGTGGATTTTCCCCACGGGATAGCGGATGTCCCGGAAGCAGCTCCTGCTGTAGAGCTTCCCCCATGCAACGGTGGCGTTGACAAAATGCTCCATGTAAAACTGCTTCGGCGTCCAGCGGCACGGACGCATATCCTCCGGCAAAACCGCCGGGTCTGCCCCCTCCGTCTCTTGATAACCGCAGACGCTGATTTTCAGATCAAACGCCGTGGCGGCGTCCAGCAGCCGGGCAAGCAGCTCCGGATGTACCCAGTCGTCGCTGTCGGCAAAAATCAGCCACTGGCTGTCGCTGTTGGCTTCCACCCAATCAATGCCTGCGTTCCGGGCATCGGACAGGCCGCCGTTTTCCTTGTGGATGACATGGACGCGGCCGTCCTGCCGGGCGTATTCGTCACAAATCTCCCCGCAGCGGTCGGGACTGCCGTCGTCCACCAGAATCAGCTCAAAATCCTGATAAGTTTGCCTTAGAATGCTGTCCACGCACCGGTTCAGGTAAGGCTCGACCTTGTACACCGGCACGATCACGCTAATTGTGGGCATCTTTTCTCACGACCTCCGCTAATTTATCAAACCATGGGCGCAGGGGCGCATTGTCATACCGGCAGTTTTCCATTGCCAGCAGCTCCGGCAAATACCGCTCCACTTCCTCAGGGGTTTTTGCGTAGCGGACATAGGGCAGGTAGGAAATCCATTCATAGGTTCCCAGAACCTTGTGGTTACTGCTGCTCATGGCGATGCAGGGCGTACCGGCGAGAGCACAGAACACCATGCCGTGAAGCCGGTCTGTAATGACCAGCCGCGCCGAGGCAAGCTCCTCCATTTTCTCCCGAACTTGCATTTCCCGGCTCTGCTTCGTGACCTTCTGGCCGGAATACATATCCGTATAGCCGAAGGCAATGCCCTTCGACCGCAGCATTTCTTCCAGATTCTCCCGTTCCTCCACAGGAAGGGAACGCTCCTTGTCACTGCGCAGGCACAGGAGGACGCCTTCCCGCCGCTTTTGTTTCGCGCCAAAGGTGTCCATAGAGGCCGAAAGCACGATGTCCGGGGTCAACAGCACCCGCGTGTTGGGGTACAGCGACGTCATGATGTCGTAGGACTGCTTTTCCCGTGCCACCATGGTCAGCTTTTTCCGTCCGTCGTAGACCTCCGCGGAGGCTTTTCCCTCCGCGTCTCCGTCTTCGCCGGGAAGATAGCAGATTGTCTGGGGGAAGATGACATTCCGGTTTTTTGCAAAGGCGGAGACCTGACGGCGGTGGAGATTTTCCTCGTTCCGCCACTGATTTCCCAGATGCCCGCCGCCGAGCTGGGCAATGAAGCCGTTCTTCGGCACCCATTTCCGAATTCGCTCCCAGTCCCGGGCATAGTCCTCGTCGGTCAGCTCAATGATCCGCTCTTCCTCCCAGCCGCAGGATCTGAGAAACGCCTTCTGCGCCAGAACGATCGCACTGTCCCCCAGATTGTCATGGGACGGCGTTCCGATCAGATAGACCTTTTGTCCCAGAGGGAATACGATCTCCCGCCACTTTCTCAGGCGGCGCTTCCATTCCAGATGGTGTTCCCACCGTCTGTGATACCACCAGTAGACCGGGCGCAGGAATCGTTTCAGGGAATCCGAAATGCGCATTGTTGTCATCTCTCCCGTCTGTCCAGACGCAGAATTTGGAAAACCGTCCGCTTCCCCCAGCGCAGGGAACGGTGAAGCCATGAATCATGATACCACTTTTTCAGTTCCTTCACCGTGAGCCGGGAGCGGTAATAGCGGAGCCTGCTCACAAAAACGCTGTTGCTGTCCGCCAGTTTCCCGCTGAGAAACGCCTCCATCTCCGGCGTGTACCATTTGGCCTCCGGCCGGTTTCTCAGCTGGGCGTATGTCGGGGTTTTCAGGCTGGGGATCACCCCCAGGCTCATAAAGTGGCTGGAATTGACGCAGTAAGGACTGCCGCAGTGCTTTCCCACCGCTTCAAAAGGAATGGGCGCGTCCACATCCTCGAAAATGTTTACGCCGTCGTAATCGGCATAGCATTTGGTCAGCACGCCGGTCTGTAAATTCAGCGTTCCCGACCAGTCCCCGGCGAAGCAGAATTCCTTCCGCTTCACGCAGAAATTTTTCGTGGTGAAATCAAACAACGGCGAGTGGAATTTTTCGCCGTTGGCGAGGTATTCTTCCCGCGTTCCCTTGGTGAAGATACCGAAGGGCTTGCGCTGCTCGTCTCTCGTCAGCGCTACCTGAGGGTACGCCCCCACCTTTTCCATGGACAGCCGCTGAATTTCCTCGATGTAAGGAACATACTCGTCGCACAGGTTCAGCTGCAGCAGAATGGACGCCCCGGCATCGCGCATTTTCCGGATGTTGTCGAAAAACGTCTCCACCCAGCCTTTGCGCAGCAGCTCCGTATAGTGCATGGAGAAGGAAAGGTGCAGATGGCCGATGTTCTCCCCGCAGGCTTCGATCAGTTCGTCAAAGCGGCGGCTCAGCGTCCCGTTGGTGGTGATACTGACAAAATGCCCCTCTTTCAGCAGCTCCCCCACGATGGGGACAACCTCTTTCTGTGCCAGCGTCTCTCCCGCGCCGCAGATGCTGATGAAGCACGTTCCCCCCACCCGTTCCGGGCGCAGTGCCCGGGCGATGTGTTCCGGGGAATAGGGCATGTCCGCCAGCGCCATCTTCCGCCTGTCTTCCTGAATGATATAGCAGTAGGGACATTCCAGATTGCACACCGACACCGGCACCAAACACTCAAAGAACCGCTTGATCTTAGCCATTCTTCCCCTCCAGAACCCGGACGTCGTCAAAGTGGATGCTGCCCCAGCCGTTGGTATTCCACTTCATATTGTACAGCGGCTCGTCCTCCTCCACGGTAAAGGCGAAGGCGCGCACCACGATATCGTGGCGGGTCTGGGTTGTGCCGTCGTAGGAAATGGTGATGAGGTCGGCGACATACTCCCCGGGGGCCAGATTTTTCCCGTCAAATTCCAGCTGCACCGTGCTTTCTCCCGGCCGGAGGGTAAAGGTCTGGGAATAGGCCGTTCCGACGGCGGCGCCCCCGGCGCTGCACACCACAAAGCGGAGCATCACGTCGGGGATTTCGCGCTTGCTGTCATAATCCAGCGAAAAGCGCAGCTTCTTCTCCCGCGCCATACTGCCGCAGTCCAGATGCACCGCGTTGAGGTGACACGCCTCCGTAATGCCCTCCAGGCGCTTGATTTTGGACACGTCGTAATCGCTTTGCAGCGCCAGCATATTGCCCTTGGCGTACACCCCGATGGCGTCCTCCACGTCTCCGTCAAAGATAATTTTTCCCTTGTCCAGCACGATGCACCGGTCACACAGCTGCCGGATGGTGCCCATATTGTGGCTGACGTAAAGGACAGTCCGTCCCTCGACCTGGGCGACCTCCCGCATTTTCTTCAGACACTTCTGCTGGAAATTCACATCGCCGACCGCCAGAACCTCGTCCATGATCATGATCTCGCTGTCCAGATGCGCAGCGACGGAGAAGGCCAGCTTGACGAACATACCGGAGGAATACCGCTTCACCGGGGTGTCGATAAAGTCCCGCACCTCGGAAAATTCGATGATGTCCTCCATTTTGGCGTCGATCTCTGCTTTGGTCATGCCGAGGATTGCACCGTTCATGTAGATATTCTCCCGGCCGGTCATTTCTCCGTTGAACCCGGTGCCCACCTCCAGCATGGAGGCGATGCGGCCGTAGATGTCAATTTCGCCCTCGGTGGGCGCGGTGACGCGGCACAGCAGCTTCAGAAGCGTGCTTTTTCCCGCGCCGTTGCAGCCGATGATGCCCAGCGCCTCGCCCTTGTGTACCGTCAGGTCAACGCCGTTCAGCGCCATAAAGGTCTGCCCCACAAGGCGCTGATCCATATTCACAGGCAGATTGGGGTCTTCCTTTCCCCGCACACGCGCCCACCAGCTCTGCAAGTCGGCGGTCAGCGTGCCGCCGCCGATCTGCCCCAGCTTATAGCGCTTTTTCACGCCGGTCAGGCGGATGGCAATATCCTGTTCGTTCATAATCCGCCCTCCTTACACCGTATCCATAAAGGTGCGTTCCACCTTGTTGAAGACCACAATGCCCAACACAGCGATCACCAGCGTCACGCCCCAGGACAGGAAGTAGAAGCCCCAGTTCACCGTTCCCTGACCCAGAATCGCGTAGCGCATCAGCTCCACGGACTCGGTGACGGGGTTGATTTGCAGCAGCGTGCGCATCCAGCCCTCGCCCAGGGTAGACAGGGGGTATACAACAGGCGTTGCGTACATCCACAGCGACACGCCGAAATCCACCAGCACCGTAAGATCCCGGTATTTTGTAGTCATGCTGGAAATGATGATGCCGAAGCCCATGCCCAGAATGCCCAGATGCACCAGCTCCACGGGAATCATCAGCCACCACAGCCAGTGGGGATGGAGCGTTCCCTGAAAGAGATAGTACACCATGAACAGCAGCACCAGCACCATCTGAATGCCAAAGCGGATGACCGTTGAGATTACATTGGAGATAGGCGTGGTCAGGCGGGGAAAATACACCTTGCCGAACACGTAGGCGTTGGCGGTAAAGGTATTGGCGTTGTGTACCAGACAGGTAGCGAAATAGCTCCAGACGGCGTTGCTGCACAGATAAAACAGGAACGTCGGGATTCCATCGGTGCCGAAGCCGGCAATGCCGCCGAAGACAAACGCCTGCACGATACTGGTAAACAGGGGCGTCAGGAAAATCCACGCAGGACCGAGGATAGTCTGCTTATAGCTCACTACGAAGTTCCGCTTGGTAAACAGGTAAATTAAGTCCCGGTACTGCCAGACCTCTTTCAGGTTCAGTTCCAGCAGACGGTGCTTCGACGAGATATGGGTGTGATAGGTAGACTGGTTGTTGTTTGGCATATTGTGTCCTCTTTATAAAGCAGAACCTTATCAGCTCTGCGCATTTCTCATTTTCAGTATCTTCGCCGGAACGCCGCCCACGACCGCGTAGGGCGGCACGTCCTTCGTCACCACCGCCCCGGCGCCCACGACGCTGTGGTCTCCCACCGTAACGCCGGGCAGAATGATCGCGCGGGTACCGATCCAGACGTCGTTTCCGATGTGAATGGGCTGTTCCTCCGAAAAGCCCTGCTGGCACATGGGAATGTCCAGCCGGTCAAATCTGTGGTTGTGGGACAGGAGCACGCACTCAGGCCCCATCATGACGTAGCTGCCGATGGTCACGCTGCCGCCCACATTGCAGTCGATGCCCACGCCGCTGAAATCGCCGATGGTGGGGTCGGAATCAAAGTGGGCGCCGTGTTCAAAATTGACGTTCCGGCCGCAGCTTTTCACGAACCGGCTGGCGAAGAAAAAGCGGATGCGCCGGCAGCGCCCCCCCCCCGATCTGCGGAAGCAGGAAGTTTCATTGCGAAAGAATAGTAGAGCGTCCTACAAATCCAGCGTTTTACTCTCATCAAAAACAATCTCACCGTATGTCCCCCCGGTTTTTAACTTTGTTCCTTACAATCAGGAAAAGCATCGCAAGTTTAGTGTGTTTTTTATGAAACAGCTTACAATACACAGGATTGCTCCAAACCACGACCTTTGTCCTGCACTGCTTGAAAGATTCCAGTGTGCCGATTGTTCCCGCAATGTCCATTTTCTCCGAAATAGAGTAGTCCTTCCGTGCGGAAACAGCAGTCAGCAGTCTGTCAAAGTGGGATAATACAAACCAGTCCCGTGTCGCCACGCTTTCCGCGTCCATCGCCCCGAGCTTTTCCATGGAAGCCGTGACCATCTGGTAGAAGCAGTCGCACTGCTCCAAAGACGGTGCTTTTCTGGAAAGCGTATTCTCGCCGGTGGTGTCGTAGTGGTACAGCGCCCGGTGAAGATAGCGCAGGTTTCCGCCGATCGCGCAGACGTAGGACAGAACAAAGACGAAATCCTCTCCCAGACTCAGCTGCTCCGGGAAACGGAGGTGATTGTCCTCAATCACATTCCGCGCGAAAAATTTGTTGTATAAAGCGCACATCAGCAGGGGACGGTGCAGGAAATCCTTCCGCTGTGCTGTCTCTAAAATCTGAGGATGCTCTGCTTTCTCCAGCGGAATATCGTCCCGGTCGATCTCGCAGATGGTCAGATTGCCCTCTTCATAGTTTTCCCGCATGGCGGCGCACCAGTCCGGCTCCGTCCAGTCGTCACTGTCGCAGAACATGACGAATTTCCCCGTTGCCGCATCCAGCCCCGCGTTCCGGGCGGAGGATACGCCGCCGTTGGGCTGGTCGATCACCCGAATCCGGGCGTCCTCCCCGGCGAATTTCCGGCATAGACCCAGTGAACCGTCTTTGGAGCCGTCGTTGACCAGAATGATCTCCAGATTCCGGTATGTCTGTCCCATGAGAGAGCGGACGCACCGCCGGAGGGTCTTTTCCGCGTTGTAAACCGGGACAATAATGCTGATCAGTTCATCCATATCCAACCTCACGAAAATACAGACGCTTCATAGGTTTTCAGCGTAGCCTGTGCGTCATAGGCTTCTTCCTCCAGCGCCTTGGAAAACGTCTCGCGCATGGCGGCGTCATCCAGAAGAATGCGGACGGCATCTGCAATGGCCGCGGCATCCACCGGGACGATCAGCGCGTTCTGCCCGCTGATGAGCTGGTCGCGCATTCCTCCCACATCCGTCACCACCATGGGGCGGTGCAGGACTTTCGCTTCCGTGACCGTGGTCGAATACGCCTCGTAATAAGAGGGCTGTACGTAAATGTCCCCGGCCAGAATGAAGGGATAGGGGTTCTCCTGATTTCCCTCAAGAAGGAAGCTGTCCGAAAGTCCCAGCGCGTCCGCCTGCTTTTTTATGTCCGCCGCACGGTTTCCGTCTCCGACCCAGTGCCAGGTGATCTCTCTCCCCTCCGCACGCAGGCGGCGGCAGGCTTCCAGCGCCAGATCGGCGCCCTTTTCTTTTGTCATTCTTCCCACTGTCACAATGTGGGCGCCCTCCCGGGAGAACGTCTCCGGGACGAACAGCCGCGCATTTTCCCGGATGCTGTCCGGGTCGCAGATGTTGCGAAGAACCACGATTTTGTCGCTAATAAGCGGAAATTTGTCCCGCAGAACTTTCGCGCAGTCCTGAGAGACCGCCACGATATAATCAAAGCGCCCGTAATAGCGCTTGTCCAGCTCATACTGCTTCCCCGTGAACTCGTAAGCGCCGTTGTGATACCACAGCACCTTCCGCTTCGCCGTGACCTTGTCGATCACGTAATTCAGGGAAATTCCGTTCTGGGAGTATGCCACCGCGATATCGTATCCCTTTTCAAGGGGTCGGAACTTCGTCCACACGGGCAGCCCCAGCTTGATACGGACGCGGTGGTCAATATAGGGCAGGAGCAGGTCAAGATGGCGCAGAATGCCGCCCCGTTTTCTGATCTCCTGCATGGTAAATTCCGTGTTCAGCGTGTACTGGAACGCATCCAGAAAGGTCACATGCCGGCGGATCTGGGGCATCATCGCGTACTCCGGATTCATTACCAGCAGGTCAACGTCATAACACGCCTCCGGGAGTGCGTTAATCAGGTTCACCAGACATTTTTCAATTCCGCCGATCCCCAGTCCGTAGCAGACGAACAGCAGGCTTTTCTTCTTATCCATAGTCCCTCAGTGTTCCTCTTCCCGTCGGAAGAGCTTCTCGTACAGTCTGTACGTCAGGGCGAACAGCCACGGCGCTGTGCAAACCATTTTTGCCAGCAGCCGGTTTCGCTTTGACAGCAAATGGAAATACCCTTCCTGCTCCTTCATCTCGGCGCGTACCCGCCGGCGCCATTCGTCATACCGCTTCTCCGGATGCACGGAGAGCTGGGCGTAGGCAAACAGGAGATTCCGCATCAGCGCCCGGCGGGCGTCTTCTCGAATCTCGTCGCAGCTGTCCTCCACGATCAGCTCCCGAACCCGGATGGGGTCGAACAGGCTGTGCTCGTTCAGCTGCCGGAAGGAGGCGGAATTTTCCCGCAAAATATAGCGGTAGGGGCAGAAATCCTCATATACCGACCGTTTCGCCCGGGAAAACAGGAAGTAATTCATGAGATAATCTTCGTTGTTCTTGATGGCGGGATTCATCCGTTCCGCCAGTCCGGCGAACAGCTCCCGGCGGTACAGCTTGGTACACAGGCTGGACTCGACCTGCCCGCCGTCCAGCAAATCCCGCAGACCGGTCAGATTGTCCTGCTGCCGCAGCCCGCCGGTATTGTGGACATAGGCCACCCTGCCGTCGGGAAACTCCACCCGGTGTCCGCAGTGGGAGATGTCCGCGCCGTAGGCATGGGCGTTTTCCAGAAGATGGCGGTACATATCCGGGTCTATGGCATCGTCGCCGTCGGAGAAACCGACCCATTCTCCCGTGGCCGCCGCCACGCCCGCAAGGCGGGCAGAGGTCACGCCGCCGTTTTTCTTGAAAATCGGTCTGATACGCCCGTCCCGGGCGGCATAGTCCTCCATCACCTGCCGGGTGTTGTCGGCGGAACCGTCGTCCACCACAATGATTTCCAGCTTTGAATAGGTCTGCGCAAGGACGCTGTCCAGACACCGAGGAAGCCATGGAGCGACATTATACGCCGGTATGATGACCGAGATGGTTTCGCCCTCCATTTTGCTTCCTCCTTATTTTTTCGCTGTTAGGCGCTCATATTCTTCGCAGTATCGTTTTGCCATAGTCTCCGCAGAAAAACGGGCGCTGTCCGCCAAAGCGTTCTGCCCAAGGGTTCTGCGCAGGTCCTCGCTGTCGATCAGCTTTTCACAGGCCGCGCACACCTCGTCGGGGTCGCAGTCCATCAACAGTCCGCTCTCCCCATCCCGAAGCATATCCGGCACGCCGCCGACTCTGGACGCCACAATAGGCAGTCCCGTTCCCATGGCCTCGATGATGGTCATGGGCATTCCCTCATATTTGGACGGCAGCAGGAACATATCCGCGTCGTGGAGATAGGGATGGACGTCCGCCTGATTTCCCAGAAAATGGACGGCATGGCCGATGCCCAGTTCCCGGGCGTATTTTTCCATTTCCGTCCGCAAATGCCCGTCCCCCAAAAGGTTCAGGCAGCAGTTGGGGTGGTTTTTCAGGAGCTTTGCAAAGGCTTGCAGCAATCCTGCGTGGTTTTTCTGCTCGTCAAACCGGCCAATGTGCAGCAGGGAAACGGTGTCCCCAAGTCCATACGACCTCTTGGGAATGCACCGATGGAGATTCACGCCGTTGAAGATCACGGGAACGCGGTCAAGGCCGTAAAACCCCGTCACCGTCCGCTGAACCTCCGGGCTGAGCGCCACCGGCACAGACCAGCCCCGGTGATAGTAAAACCGGTTGAGAATGGCCTGCGCAGTCCCCTCCGCCTCCACCTTCGCCACATTGTGTACCGTGTGGACGCAGGGAATACCCCCCGCCAATCTTGCCGCCAGCACTGCGTACAGAATCACGTTCAGATGGGTGTGGACTACGTCCGGCCGTTCCTCCCGGAAAATCTTCATGAGCTTTGGCACCACGGACACATCCAGCCCCGGCTTTTTGCTTAAGTACCGGATACGGACGCCCGCCGCCTCCATGCGGCCGGAAATCTCCGTCCGTTCATCAAACAGGCTCACCACGACCACGTCGTGGCCCAAATCCCGCAGGGCGTAAGTCAGATTTTCGCACATGGTTTCCGCCCCGCCGAAGCAGAAATAGGGGATGACCTGCAATATTTTCATAGCGTTCCTCCCCACTGGCGGTAACAGGCGAGAATGGTGTCGTTGTATTTCTCTTCGTCGTTGATCTGGGCGAATTTCTTCGCCGCGTTTTCGGACAGAAGCCGTCTATGGTCAGGATTTTCCACGATTTTCAGAATATCCTCCGCCAGCACGGCGTCCTCGTCGCTTAAGTACCCGTCCACGCCGTTTTCGATCAGGTCTTTCATCCCGTCGGACGGGGTGCTGACCACCGGCGTTCCCAGCGCCATGGCTTCCAGCGCGCACATGGGCGTTCCCTCCCAGCGGGAGGTCAGGATCATCGCCTTGCTGTCCGCCACCATTTTGATGGGGTTGCCCTGGAAGCCCAGAAAATGCACGTTGTCCTGCAAGTCCAGTTCCCTGCACAGCGCTTTTGTCTCTTCCTCCAGTTCTCCCGCACCGACCACCGCCACTTTGATGTCCGGCTTGCGTGCCTTCAGCGCGGCGCTCAGACGCATCAGGCGCTGGGGATCCTTCTGATAAGTCAGACGGCCGAGGTAGATCATGTCGAAATCGTAGGTATTTTCATCACTGTCCCGCATGGCAAAAATCCGTTTGGCGTCGATGATGTTGTACAGCACGCTGCTCTTTTTGGCGAACAGCCTGTGGAACACATACCCCTCGTAGGAGCTGTTGGAGACCCAGAAAATATGCTTTGCCCGGAAGCCCGCCAGCAGATAGGCGACGGACTTCGCGGACAGTCCTCTGGCGTCGTAGGCATTGTTATGGATGTGGGAAATCAGGGGGATTTTGCCGCAGCACAGCGCCGCGACGAAGCTGGTGCGCATATCGTGGGCATGGATGACGTCCGGCCGGTACTCCCGAATCACCCGGCTGAGGGTCGCGGGGGTCAGCTCCTCTACGCCATAGTGCCGGATGCCCATGCCGTCCAGAATTTCCCAGACCTCTTCGCATTCCAGACTGCAATAGGCCATGTCCACCCTGCCCTCAAAGGCTTTGATGATCTGGGCGGCAACCTTTTCCGCGCCGGTGTAAATTTTGGAATACAGAACGTGCAGTACCTTCATGTCTCCGCCCTCTTTTCTTTTATTTTCCCGCTGCTTCCCGCATATTCAGGCTTTCCATGCCGTATTTTTCTTTCAGTTCGGCGTAATAGCGGAAGATTTCTTCCAGCTGCGCCATGTGTTTCGCCGTGCGGACGCCGATGTTGTGGGGGTGCCACCACAGATGGAAGGTCAGGCCGTTTTTCGCCGCGTGGAGCATCTGGCGTTTGATTCTGTGGACCTTTAAGCCCTCCATGAATTTCAGCGGCCCCAAAATCGGCCGGAACATCTGGGTCCCCCGCAGGTTCCAGATGCCGTCTTTCTGCGTTGGCGTGTAGCTGCCGTACCCGGTGATGGGGAAATAGGTGTCCGTCAGCCGCAGTACCCGCAGGGGAAAATGGACGTGGACCTTATTTTCCACCCAGTTGTCTTCCATTCCCCGGTAGGCGGTGAAGCCCAAATCCCGCAGTACCCGAATGTATGCCGGATCGCACTGGTTCCGGGGCAGCACCGCAGAGGTCAGGGTGTAGCCGTATTTCGCGGCAATGGCCTTCGCAGCGGTCATATCCGCCGCGAACTGCTCCGCCGTCTGTCCTTTTTCCTTGCAATAGTAATGGGAAAAAGTGTGGCTGCCGATCTCCTGCCCCGGCGTTTCGGCAACCAACTCCACCAGAGACGGGGCAAAAAAGCAGGGCGCGTCCGCTTCCGTTTCTCCGATTTTGGAGAACTCGGCATAGGAATTCAGCGCCGGGTCGTCGTAGGTCGGCCGCAGACCTTCCTCCGGGAAAAACGAGGCCGCTTCCTGTGCGCTTCTGGCGAACAGGAACCCAACCGTCGCCCACGTAGCGTGGATGCCGTATTTCTGGAACAGCGCCAGCAGCTCGGGAATCGCCTTTCTGCCGCCCAGAACGTGATCCTGATACTTCTCCAGCGGACACACGTCCAGCATTCCCCAAAACAGCTCAAAATCCAGCGATATGATCAGCGTTCCAGCCATGCCGCCGCCCCCCTTCGTTCATACACTTAAGTAAATTTCCTTCACTTTCTGCTGTACCGCTTTCGCGTCGAACCGGGAAACCGTCTGCGACGCAGCGCGTCCCAGCTGTTCCCGCAGCGCCGGGTCATGGTACAGCCTCATAATGGCCGACGCCACGCCCTCGGGCGTGTTCTCCGCAAACAGGCCGTCAACGCCGTGCTCGATCAAATCCGTGTTGCCCCGGATCTTCGAGCAGACCGCAGGCAGGCCGCAGCTCATGGCCTCCATCAGCGCCACCGGCATTCCTTCCCGGAAGGACATAAACGCGAATATGTCGCTGCACCGGCACAGTTCCGGCACATCATGGCGATAGCCAAGGAAGTGGACATGCTCCCAGATGCCCAGCTGCCGCGCTTCGGCTTCCAGCGCGTCCCTCTGCTCTCCCCGGCCGCAGATGAGATAGTGCATGCTTTCATAGCCCGGCTCGTTTTTCAGCAGCGCCAGCGCCTTGAGCACCGTAGAATGGTTCTTGTTTTTCGTCATTTCCGCCACGGTGAGGATCAGGAAATCCTGCTCGGTCAGTCCCAGCTCCCGGCGCTTTTCCGCCCGGTCTACGGTGCCGACGTGGAATTTCGCCGTATCCACCCCCACGCCGGGGACGTATTCAATGCGCTTCGCGTGGATTTTCCGCTTTGCCAACGCGTAGTCCTCTTTGTTGATGGTCACGAGAACATCCGTCAGCGGTGCAAGCAGCCATTCCGCCGGGTAGAACATCAGCCAGTTTTTCACGGGCGCACCCTTGAAAAAGTGGAAGCCGTGGGCGGTGTAAATCACCTTGGTTCCCCGCTTCCGGGCGTCCCGCGCCGCCAGACGGGCGATCATGGCGCCCACGGGGGTATGGCAGTGAATGATGTCGAAATGCTCCCGGTCGATAATGGCTTTCAGCTCCCGGTAGGCTTTGATGTTGGCCGCTTTCCACGGGAGACGTTCAAAGGGAATGTCATAGTAAGTATCGCAGAATGGAATCTTGCAGTCGGTGGGGTCTTCATAGTCGTTCCGCGCCGCCACTGCTGTCTCCCAGCCCATGTCCTGAAACATTTTCAGATAGGGGATATGGAATTCCATTATGTGGGTTTTGACCACCGTTGCCACGAACAGCACTTTTTTCATTCCATTCCCTCTTTTCGGATACATTATCTAAAGTATTATACACCATCTACCGCCTTATTGCAACCGTAAGCGCGAAAAAAGGCCGGGCAGCCAGCCCGGCCTTTCCATATTTCATTCTCATACTGAACTCCAATTAAAATCTTTAGAAAAGATTTTAATTGCCCGAAGGGC
>ERZ791927.405-NODE-405-length-45066-cov-5.876053_pt1 | contig 45066 bp, 45 predicted proteins | sample MGYA00510130_ERZ791927 | MGnify/ENA primary metagenome ERZ791927 (study PRJEB30046, sample SAMN00792055) | human gut metagenome | study: EMG produced TPA metagenomics assembly of the A metagenome-wide association study of gut microbiota in type 2...
CTGTCCATAGCTAAAGCTTTTTGCCCACTGGCAGAGCCAGTGGTTGTCCTTCGAAGACGAAAAAAATAACAGGTGCAATGCGTTGCACCTGTTATTTTTTTTACGATCAATCCTTGAGGGTCTTGAGCTTGGTCCAAAGATTTTTCTGCAGGGTGTTGGTGGCGTCGTCGAGTGTTATGAACACCTCGGTCTTTTTCAAAACCGCATCATCGGGATAAAACATCGGATTTTCGCCGACTGCGGGATCAAGCGCCTTGCGCGCTTCGGTCTGCGGCGTCGAATAACCGATATATTCGGCGTTTGCCTTGGCAACGTCCGTGCGGCAGAGGAAGTTGATATACTGCTCTGCTTCGGTCTTGTGCGGCGAATTGGCGGTCACGCACATGGCGTCCACAAAGAGGTTTGTGCCCTGATCCGGCACAAAGTAGCCGATGTCCTTGTTGCCGTCCTCGCGATAGATCATGATGGCGCCGTCGCCGGAATAATAAGGTGCGATCCAGCCTTCCTCATTGATCATCTTTTGGAAGATCTGATCCATATAGTACCCTTGTAGCAGCGGTCTTTGCTCCGCCAGCACTTCATAGGCTTTCTGAATTTCGTCGGCATTTGCCGTGTTCATGGAATAGCCGAGCTTTTTGAGCGCGATGGCGAAAGCGTCGCGCGGGTTATCAAACATATAGATCTTTCCGCTGTATTTTTTGTTCCACAAAAGATCCCAGCCGTCCTTCAGATCGGCTTCATCGACATATTTCTTGTTATAGAAAATGCCGACCGTTCCCCAGGTATACGGCACGGAATACTCGTTTTTCGGGTCATATTCCAAATTCTTATACGCTTCGTCGATATACTGATAGTTCGGAATGTTGTCAAAGTTCAGCTTGGCAAGCAGTCCCTCGTCGATCATTTTGCCGACCATATAATCCGACGGAAACACCACGTCATATTCCGCAGCGCCCGAGGAGATCAGCGTATGCATGGATTCGTTGGTGTCAAAGGTCTTATAGTTGACCTTGATGCCGGTTTCTTTGGTGAACTCTCTGTTGACGTCCATAACCTCGTCGTCAATATATTCGCCCCAGTTATACACATTGAGGGTCACGGAGCCGTCGTTCGAGCCGCAGCCGCCGAGAAAGGCAAACGTCCCGCAAAGCAATGCGACGACAAGCAAAAAGCTGATTTTTTTCATGTAATACACCCTTTCTGCGCTCACGCGCACTGTTTTTTCTTTTTCGAATTTTCACGGATCTGCCGCAGATTGACAACAATCAAGAGCAGCATCACTGCCCCGAACATCAGTGTTGACAAAGCATTGATCTCGGGCGTCATCGGTTTTTTTGTCATGGAATAGATGGTGACCGACAGCGTTTGTGCCGTCGATCCGGCGTTGAAATAGCTGATGACAAAATCATCCAGCGACATGGTAAACGCCATGAGCGCTCCTGTGATCACACCGGGCATGATCTCCGGAATGACCACCTTGAAGAATGCGCGCAGCGGCGGACAGCCGAGATCCAGCGCCGCCTCATACAGGTGACGGTTCATTTGCCGCAGCTTCGGCATGATCTGCAGCACCACATACGGGATGCAGAACGTGATGTGCGACAAAAGCAGCGTCAGAAAACCGGGACGCAAAAAGCCGGTCATGCGGAAAATAAACACAAACATCAGCATCATGGAGATGCCGGTCACGATCTCCGGATTGATCATCGGAATGTTGTTGACCGCCAAAAAGACATTGCGCAGTTTTCCGTTCATGCTGTGGATACCGAGCGCCGCCAGTGTGCCGATGACCGTCGCAATGATTGCCGCCAGCACCGCCACTTCAAGCGTGACACGCAGGGAGTCCAAAATCAGAGAATTGCGGAACAAGTCCTCGTACCATTTCAGTGTAAAGCCGTTCCACTTCACACGGTTTTTGGAGTTATTGAATGAGAAAGCAATGAGTACGGCGATCGGCGCATACAAAAACAGGAAAATGAGCGCCGTATAGATGCGGGACAGCGTTTTCATGACACCATTCCCCCAATCTCTTCCTCGTCGTGATCGACAAAGTGCATGAATGCCATACATAGCAGCATCAGCACCATCAACACCAGCGACAGTGCTGCACCGAGGTTATAGTCGGAAGCACTGCCGACGAACATGGATTCGATGATGTCGCCGATCATATAGTTTTTTCCGCCGCCGAGCAGCTTGGAGATCACAAAGGTGCTGACCGCCGGCACAAACACCATGGTGATGCCGGAGACGATACCCGGTGCGGACAGCGGCAGCACGATGCGGCGAAACACCTGGAACGCGTTGCATCCGAGATCTTCCGCCGCTTCCAGAATGCGCGTGTCCATTTTTGCCATAACGGAATAGAGGGGCAGGATCATGAACGGCAGAAAGTTATACACCATGCCGAGGATGATTGCACCGTTTGTGTTGATCATGTTGAAGTGCAGACCGAAAAGCCCCAAAAACTGGTTGAGAAAGCCCTTGTCCTCCAAAATGGACATCCACGCATAGGTGCGCAGAAGAAAATTCATCCACATGGGGATCATGACGATCATCACCATGGTCTGCTGCACACGCTCGGTGGAGCGGGCGATGATGAAAGCGATTGGGTATGCCAGCAACAGGCAGATGGCGGTTGCGGCAGCGCCGAGCTTTATGGAGTCCCAAAAGGGACCGATATAGGTGCCGATCTCACGGATGTTGGCAAGGGTAAACTGCCCGCCTGCGTCGGTGAACGCAAAATAGGCAACGATCGCCAACGGAACGATCGTAAAGATCAGCATCCAAATGCCGAAAGGGGCGGCGGCAGACTTTGATTTCATATCTCGTCTGCCCCCTCCTGCTCCTCCGCAAGATCCGCTTCGGGATCTGCCAGTTCGTCAAATTCCTCGGAATAGGAGCTGTAATCGCCGAACATGCCGGAATAGGCGGATTTTTTCATGATGTGGATATCCTCGGGATTCAGGCGGATGCCGATGGAGCGACCGACGTCATAAAAATCGGTGGTCTGGATCATCCATTTGAAGCCCTTGAAATCCACGATCGTTTCATAGTGGACACCCTTGAAGGTGACGGCGGTCACCGTGCCGACGAGGTCACCCTTGATCGGCTCGACAATGTCGATGTCTTCCGGACGGATGACCACATCCACCGGCTCATCCTTTTCAAAACCGGCATCAAGGCAGGAAAATTTTCTGCCGAAGAATTCCACGAGATAGTCGGCGTGCATCACACCGTCCAAAATGTTGCTTTCGCCGATGAAATCGGCGACAAAGGCGTTTTGCGGTTCGTTATAAATATCCTGCGGCGTGCCGATCTGCTGAATTTTGCCGTTGTCCATAACGACCACGGTGTCGGACATGGACAGTGCTTCTTCCTGATCGTGCGTCACATAAATGAATGTGATGCCGAGACTTTTCTGAATATTTTTGAGTTCTGTCTGCATATCCTTGCGCAGCTTCAGGTCCAAAGCCGCGAGCGGTTCGTCCAAAAGCAGCACCTTCGGATTGTTGGCAAGGGCGCGCGCGATCGCCACGCGCTGCTGCTGTCCGCCGGAAAGGGTGTGCACGCTGCGTTTTTCGAAGCCTGTGAGGTTCACCATTTTCAGCATTTTCGCAACGTTTTCCTTGATTTCGGCAGAGGACCGTTTCTGCACTCGCATACCGAAAGCGACGTTTTCAAACACATTGAGATGCGGAAAAAGCGCATATCTCTGAAAGATCGTGTTCACCGGTCGCTTGTGCGGCGGCAGTGCGGTCATTGATTTTTCATCAAAAAAAACATCCCCGCTGTCCGGTTTGACAAAACCGCCGATGATGCGCAGCGTGGTCGTTTTCCCGCAGCCGGAAGGCCCCAGCAGCGTTACAAACTCCCCGTCTGAGATCTTGAGATTCAGATCCTGCAGCACCGGTTGTTCATCAAAAGACACAGAAATGTTTTGAAGACGAATAATGGTTTTTTCATCCATAACAGATGCATCCACCTTTGCGGTAAAAAGTTTCTTGCAGACCCACTGGTCAGTTTGCATGAAACCGCAACAGCATGGACAGTGCGCTCCGCAAAGGGTTTTACACAATCGCAAAGGACTGCGGCACTGCTTGGCTGTCACTGATCGGTTTTTTGCATAGATGCCTGTTTGTGAGGGTGACCTCCTCCTTGCAAACAACATATATCAATATAGTGATATTTTGCGCAAATGTCAAGATTTTTTCAAATAATTCCGAAAATATCCGATTTTTTTCCTTTTTTCCTGCAAAAAACTCCCCCATTTCTTTGAATACCTCTGATTTTCTTGCGCACACGGACATATTTTTTCACTTGCGCCCGTATAGTTTAACGATCAAGGACGCCTGTTTCGGCGTCGCAAAAAGGAGTTTTGGTTATGGCGCATGACGGTTCACCCATTCCGGCAGCGGATATGATCCGCCGCTATCAGCAGGAGCTGTTGGAACTGCAAAAAAAGAGCGTTCCCGTTGTTTCCGTTTCACAGACAAAGTCGGCGTTGGATGAAGAGTTTCCCGCACCCGATATCGAAAAGGATCTTGCCGCCTTGCAGCAAAGTACGGAAAACGAAGCAGAGCCTGCCGCACCGCAAGAGGGCGTCCCGCCCTTCCCTGTTTCCCCGCCGACAGCGGAGATGCCGCCTGCCGCCGTGCCGAAACGGGATATGTCGATGGGATATCTTCGTGTATACGCCTCGACCGGCAACGGCGTTTTGCCGGTGCGCGGGGCGCGCGTGATGATTGCCGGTCAGGGTGAGGACGGTACGGAGTCACTCATGCAGACGCGTTTCACGGATGAAAGCGGCTATACACCGCTGTTCTCACTGCCTGCCGTGAACGGTTCCTATTCCATGTCGCCCGATAACAAAGCTCCCTATACCTACTATACGGTGTATGTGTATGCCGACGGATTTTACCCTGTGAAGCTGAGCTGTGTGCCGATCTACGGCGGCAGCACGTCGGTGCAGCCTGTGGATCTCATTCCGGTGGCGGAGGGTGATGTTCCGACACAGCGGCAGACGATCATCGAGGGCGCGCCGCAGAATTTACAGTGAGGTGAGCATGTGAACGGTAACGTATACATACCGGAGACCATCACCGTGCATCTCGGAGCACCCGCAGAGGATGCACCGAACGTGACCGTCTCCTTTCCGGACTATATCAAAAATGTGGCATCAAGCGAGGTGTATCCGACATGGCCGGAGAACGCATTGCGCGCCAATATCTATGCCCAAATTTCTTTTGCCCTCAACCGCTATTACACGGAATGGTATCGCAGCCAGGGGTATAATTTCGATATCACCAATTCCACCCGTTATGATCAGGCATATGTACAGGGGCGCAACATATTCGACAATATCAGCGCGATCGTGGACGAGATCTTCAACAGCTATATTGTGCGGGACGGCAGTGTGGAACCGTATTTCACACAGTATTGCAACGGCACGACCGTCACCTGTGAAGGGCTGTCGCAATGGGGCACAGTCCCGCTCGCCGAGCAGGGACTTTCTCCGCTTGAAATTCTGCAAAACTACTATGGAAACGACATCCGCATCGTTGCGGACGCGCCGGTGAGAAGCACCGGTCAGTCCTATCCGGGACAGTCGCTGCGGCTTGGGACGGCGGGAAACGTGGTACGGTATAAACAGGTACAGCTCAACCGCATTTCCCGCAACTATCCCGCCATTCCGAAGATCTCCCCCGTTGACGGTGTGTTCGGGCAGGAGACCGAAGCGGCGGTGAAAGAGTTTCAGCGCATCTTCAATCTGACACCTGACGGCATCATCGGACCTGCAACGTGGTATAAGATCCTGTATTTGTATAACGGCGTGAAAAAGCTGTCCGAGTTGGATTCCGAGGGCATTTCACAGGAAGAAATTTCCCAGGAGTTCAAAACCCCCATGTCGCTCGGAGACACGGGTGACAACGTGCGGTCGCTGCAATACTTTTTGGCGGTCATTGCCGAATTCTATGAAGCTGTGCCCTCGATCGAGATCACGGGTGTGTTTGACGAACCGACACAGGACGCCGTCATCGCCTTTCAGAACATCTACGGTCTGGATCCCGACGGGCTTGTGGGAATCAGAACCTGGCAGGATATATACCGCGCCTATCGCGGCATTATCAACACCACCGACGCGCTGGAGGGCGGCATCACTCTGTATCCCGGCTATCCGCTGCGACAGGGCACACAGGGTGAAGCGGTGGAGACGCTGCAGGAATATCTTTCCTATCTCTCAAAGACCTATCCCGAAATTCCGGATGTTCCCGTCACAGGTGTTTTCGGTGCGCAGACACAGGCGGCAGTCGAGGCATTTCAGGAGCTTTTCGGACTGACGGTCACCGGCTCGGTCGGCCCCGCCGTTTGGAACGACATTGCCGCAGCCTATGCCGATCTCATGAACGGCAACAACAAACGTGCCAACCAGTATTCCGGCACGAGCTTTCAGGAGGAGTCCACATGATCTTTGTTCCTTTCCCGGATAACGACATTACGGATGAAGAAAAAAAGCTGTATATCCGCGAAATTCAGGAAATTTTACGCAGTCTGGAGATCGCGCAAAACGGCTGCTCCGATGTGCCCATCGATGGCATTTTCGGACCGAAAACAGGCGAAGCCGTTATGGCGTTTCAGCGTGCGCACGGTCTTGCGCCGACAGGCGTCGTGGATCGTGTGACCTTTTACCGTTTGGTTGAGGAATACAGCGCTTTGGCGGTAAAGGATGTGCTGACATTGCCCATCAAGGGCTTCCCGACAAAGCCCGGCTTTGCTTTTCGGCGCGGCGACACAGGAGACGGCGTGGCTTTTTTGAACATCATGCTGCGCACGCTGTCGAACACCTTCAGCAACATTCCGACCCCGTCCGAAACCGCAGATTACACCGAGGAAACCGCCGCTGCCGTGAGCGTTTTGCAGACGGTCATGGGACTTGCGCCGACGGGCGTCACCAATCGACGGACATGGAACGGAATCACGGGTATATATAACGATATGCAGACAGGCTCTGACTGAAAGTGAAGTGACGGCATGCGGCAGGGAGAATTTATGAAGAATGCGGTAATTATGACGATTACCGCTATTCTTTTACGCACGATCGGTATTTTTTTCCGCATTTATCTTTCGGGCTGCATCGGCGCACAGGGCATGGGGCTGTATCAGCTCATCTTTTCCGTCTATGTCCTTGCCGCCACATTTGCCTCGTCCGGCATCAGTACGGCGGTGGCGCGTCTTATCACGGATGAACTGGTGTGCGGTACGAAGCGGTCGGTAAAGCGCATCCTGCGCCGCAGCATCCTTTTGAGTGTTTTCATCGGCGCGGCATCCGCCCTTTTGCTGCTTTTCACGGCAGAGCCGATCGGCGCCCATATCATCAAGGATGTGCGTGCCGTTCCCTCGCTGAAGGTACTGGGGATCAGCCTGCCGTTCATGGGGACATCCTCTTGCCTGCGCGGTTATTTTATGGCGCGCCGCAAAACCGTTTGTCCATCCGCCGCACAGATCACCGAGCAGCTGTCCCGTATTTTGTTCATCACGCTGCTTTTGCGGCTTTTCAGCGGCAGAGACGTGACCTACACCTGTCTTGCCGTCATCAGCGGCGACTGCGCCGCGGAGATCGTTTCCTGCCTGTTTCTTTCGGTCGGCTGCCTTGCCGACCGACGCGCGCTGTGGGCGTTGCCCACAGTTCCCTCCTGCTTGCCGCCGCGCCACGGTGTTCTCTATCGCATCTGCGCCATCGCTGTGCCGATCACGGCGGGTCGCTATTTAGGGTCGGCGCTGCGCACTGTGGAAAACATACTGGTGCCGCAAAAACTGGCCGCTTTTTCCGGCTCTGCCACAGAAGGGCTCTCTCAGTTCGGTATGCTCAAGGGCATGGCGCTGCCGCTATTGTTTTTTCCTTCCTCTTTCCTGTCGTCTTTGTCCACCCTGCTCATTCCCGAGCTTTCGGAAGCGCAAACATTGCGGCAAAAAGACAAGGTGAGCCGCGCGGTCACAAAGGCCTTGCAGCTCACCCTGCTGATTTCAATATTACTCGGCGGTCTTTTCACCGTTTTTGCATATGACCTCGGAGAAGTGTTATACCACAGCCATGATGTGGGTTTCCTTTTGCGTGTTTTGGCACCGCTGATGCCGGTGATGTATCTCGAAAGCATCGTTGACGGTATGCTGAAAGGACTGAACCAACAGGTAAGCTCTCTGCGCTACAGCGTTCTCGACTCGATCAGCCGCATCGTGCTGATCTTGGTGTTAGTCCCGCTGCGCGGCATGGGCGGCTTTTTGTGGATCATGGTGTTCAGCAATTTCCTGACGTCCGGACTCAATCTGCATCGTCTGCTGCGGGTGACGGAGGTGCGGCTGCGCGTTTGGCAGTGGATCATGAAGCCGCTGCTTTCGATCGCACTTTCCGTCGCTTTGGTCGCGCTGTGCGGGCGCGTGCTGCCTGTTTCCGCGCTGCCGCCGCTCGTAAAAATGCTGTGCGGCGGATGCGGCATATGCCTGATATACGCTGTTTGCACCTATCTCCTCGGCACATGGGACAAAGAGCAGCTGCGCGCACTGACGGTGCGGCGGGTACATACTTAGCGAGAACCCTTTTTGATCGCTTCCCAATAGGCGGCAAATGCCTGCTCGCTCTTGTTGTCACCGGGATGGTAGTATACCTTTCCTTTGAGCGCATCGGGCAGGTACTGCTGTTGTACCCAGTGGTGCGGAAACTCATGCGGATACAGATAGAATTGTCCCTTGTTCACCACCTCATCGCCGTCATAGTGCTTGTTTTGCAGCTGACGCGGCACAGAGCCGGTGTTGCCCGCATGCACATCCGCGAGGGCAGCATGTATGGCATTGTAAGCGGCGTTGGATTTCGGCGCCATGCAGACCATGACCACCGCATCGGCAAGCGGCAGCGCCGCTTCCGGCATACCGACCTGCAAGGCGATGTCGACAGCGGATTTGACGATGGGAATGATCTGTGGATAGGCAAGCCCCACATCCTCACACGCACAGACCATCAGCCGCCTGCAAGCGGACGGCAGGTCGCCCGCTTCCAGCAGCCGCGCAAGATAGTGCAGTGCTGCGTCGGGATCGGAGCCGCGCATGGATTTCTGATAGGCGGAAATGATGTCATAATGCTCGTCGCCGCCCTTATCGTAGCGCACGGCGCTTCTGCCTGTCATTTGCGCGGCAGTCTCCGCCGACACAAGAATACGCCCGTCGTCTTCGGGAATGGTGGCGTTGACACAGTTTTCCAGCGTGTTCAGCGCCGTGCGGACATCGCCGTTGCATGAAAAGGCAATGTGCTTTACAACCGCATCATCCATTTCAATCGTGCAGTCGCTCTCGTTTTCCAAAAAGGCGATGCCGCGCCGCACGGCAAGCTCGACATCGACAGGCGCGACGGGCTTAAATTCAAAGACGGCGGAACGGCTGAGCACGGCGCTGTATACATAAAACGCCGGATTTTCGGTGGTGGACGCAATGAGGGTGATGCTGCCGTTTTCGAGGTATTCGAGCAAAATCTGCTGTTGGCGTTTGTTAAGATACTGAATTTCGTCCAAATACAGCAGAATACCGTTCTGCCCCATCAGCGTGTCGGTCTCTTCCATGACGGCGCGAAAATCCGCCGTGGAAGCGGTGGTGCCGTTGAGCTTGTGCAGGCGCATATCCGAGCGCTCTGCGATGATGCGTGCAACGGTGGTTTTGCCGACACCTGCCGGTCCGTAGAAAATGAGGTTGGGAATTTTGCCGGATTCGATGATGTTCTGCAGCGCTTTTCCTTTTCCCAAAATGTGCCGCTGACCCGTAACATCTTCAAGTGTTTTCGGACGCATCCGGTCTGCAAGCGGTATTCTCATGCGATCCCCTCCCTGTCCTTTACATTTTAGCAAAACCCGCGCTCTTTTGCAAGAGGGCGGGTTTGCTTTTTGGCGAAATATGTGGTATTCTGGTATGGTGAGGTGATTGACATGACAAAAAAACAGCGGGCGCTTGCCGCTGTCGAAATATTGAAAGAACGTTATCCGGATGCGGTATGCTCCCTAACCTATCGCGATCCGTTTCAGTTGCTGGTGGCGACGCGCCTTTCCGCGCAGTGCACCGATGCGCGCGTGAACCTGGTGACGCCCGCGCTGTTTGCACGTTTTCCCACGCCGCAGGAAATGGCAAAGGCGCAGCCTGAGGACGTTGAACCGTTCATCCATTCCTGCGGACTGTACAAAACAAAGGCGCGGGATCTGGTGGCGATGAGTCGGATGCTCTGCGCCGATTATGACGGCAAGGTGCCGGACACGATGGAGAAGCTGCTCACCCTGCCCGGTGTCGGCAGAAAGACCGCAAATCTCATTTGCGGTGATATTTTCGGGAAGCCCGCCGTCGTTGCCGATACGCACTGCATCCGCATTTGCGGCAAGCTGGGGCTTGTGGATACGAAAGATCCCAATAAGGTAGAGCTGGCGCTCAAAAAGCTGCTGCCGCCGCACGAGAGCAACGATTTTTGCCACAGACTGGTGATGTTCGGCAGGGACTGCTGCATTGCCCGCTCGCCGCAGTGCGGCGTCTGCCCAATGAACGCGCTATGCCCCTCTGCCGAGGTGCATGCGTAAATATCGCGTGATGCGGCAATAGAGATAGCCTGTCGGGATGCTGAGCAGTGCCCAAAGGATGCTGTACAGCAGGCAGATCTGCCCGCACAGGTTCAGCGGTCTGGCGGAATAGTCCCACACCTGCATATGGCAGCGCAGATTGACGATGCAGCCGCAAAAAAATTCTGCCGCCGTCACGCATACCGAGGACACAAAACAGCGCACGGCAAGACAGGCGCGGGACAGTGCGGTATAGATTCTGCCGATGATGTGAAAACAGATGCCGCCGAGAAAAAACATGCTGTAGTGTGTGCGGCCGCGCCACAGAATTTCGATGAGATTATATAAAACGCCGCCGAGCATGAACAAAAGCACGCGGCAGAGCAACGTTTTTTGTCTGCACTGTTTCATCCTATCCCTCTTTTCGGGAACAGTATGTGCAGATGAAAACGGTTTTACTCTTTGAAAGGGAGTTTCTTTTTATGGTGATCGAACACTGTACCGTCTGTCCGCGGCAATGCGGCGCAAGGCGGGACGATGCTGAAAATGTGGGCGGCTTTTGTCGGATGCCTGCGGCTCCGCGTCTTGCGCGGGCTGCGCTGCATTTCGGAGAAGAACCCTGCATCAGCGGCACGCGCGGTTCGGGGACGGTCTTTTTCTCCGGCTGTGTGCTGACGTGTGCTTTCTGCCAAAATGCCGAGATCAGCCGCGGCGGCTGCGGCGAGACCGTAACGCCGTCCCGTCTTGCCGACATTTTCAGAGAACTGGAGGCGGCGGGGGCGCACAATATCAACCTTGTCAGCCCCACCCCGTTTGTCCCGTCGATCATTGCGGCACTGTCACTGTATAAGCCGAAAATTCCGATCGTGTATAACACCGGCGGATATGAGCGGGTGGAAACGCTCAAAAAGCTTGAGGGGCTTATCGACATCTATCTGCCGGATCTCAAATATACCGACAATGCCCTTTCCGCAGCGCTGTCGGGTGCTGCGGACTATTTCGACTATGCTGCACCTGCTATCGGCGAGATGGTGCGCCAAACGGGAAAAGCGATGTTCGACAAAGACGGCATCCTGCAGCGCGGCACTGTCATCCGCCACCTGGTGCTCCCCGGACATACCCGCGCATCCATGGCAGTGCTGGATTTTCTCAAAGCTTATAAGGATACAGCATATATCAGTCTCATGTTCCAATACACCCCCATGGCGGACATTGCGGGGTTTCCGACGCTTTCCCGCAGACTCACAAAGCGGGAGTGTGAAAAGGTGTGGGCATATATGGAAGACTGCGGCTTTGAAAACGGTTATGTGCAAAGCCACGACAGCGCCGGTACACAGATGATCCCCGCTTTCGATCTCACCGGTGTTCAGACAAAAACGATCTGACCGTTTTGCACATCGACCGTGATGCTGCGCCCGCCTTCGTTCTTTCCGTCGATCAGCAGGTCGGCGAGCGGGTTTTCAATTTCATTGTAAATGACGCGACGCAGCGGGCGCACGCCATAGGCACGGTCATACCCCGCATCCGCCAGTTTTTTCAGCGCGGCATCGGTGAAGGTCGCCTGCACATGCAGTGCATGCAAACGCTCCTGCAGCTCTCCGATCATCTTTTCGGCGATCCTGCGGACGTCCTCACGCCGCAGCGCGGAAAACACCACAATACTGTCAACGCGGTTCAGAAATTCCGGTCTGAACCGCTTTTTCAGTTCTTTCATCACATCCTCGTGCGCACGCTTGTTTTCTGTCTCGGTCGGTTCGTCCTGCGGTGTAAAGCCGAGGTACTTGCGGTCTGTGAGCAGCCGTGCGCCGACATTTGAGGTCATGATGATGACACAGTTGCGAAAGCTCACCTGCCGTCCCTGTGCGTCGGTTAGAATACCGTCCTCCAGCACCTGCAAAAGCAGGTTGAACACATCGGGGTGTGCTTTTTCGATCTCGTCGAAAAGAATGACGCTGTAGGGATGCAGGCGCACTTTCTCGGTGAGCTGTCCCCCTTCGTCATAGCCGACATACCCGGGCGGTGATCCGATCATGCGAGAAACCGTGTGCTTTTCCATATATTCCGACATATCGAGCCGTATGAGGCTTTCTTCGCTGCCGAAAACAACAGCGGCGACCGCCTTACACAATTCGGTCTTGCCGACGCCTGTCGGTCCGAGAAAGATAAAGGAGCCGATCGGGCGCTTTGGGTCTTTCAGTCCTGCGCGGCTGCGGCGGATGGCTTTTGCGACCGCCAGCACGGCTTCTTCCTGCCCGATAACACGCTTTTCCAATCTTTCGGGCAGTTCGGCAAGCAATGTTTCTTCCTCTTTTGTCAGTTCGGAAACGGGAATGCCCGTCCATTCCGAGACGGTGTTTGCCATGTCCGTTGCTGTGACAACGCGCACACAGGCGCTGTTTTCTCGCGCAAACCGCTCCTGCGCGGCGCACAGCGTGTCCTGCAGCGAGCGCTCACTGTCCCGCAGCTTTGCTGCCTGCTCATAGTCCTGTATGCGTGCTGCGGCGTTTCTGTCGGCGCTGATGCCGCGGATGCGTTCTTCAAGATCGTGGATCTCCGGCGTTTCCCGCGCCGCCGCCAGGCGCACGCCTGCGGCTGTTTCATCCATCACGTCGATTGCCTTGTCCGGCAGAAAACGGTCGGCAATATAGCGTGCGGACAGCTGCACTGCCGCCGTCAGCGCTTCATCGCTGATCTTCACCTTGTGATGTGCCTCATAGCGGTCGCGCAGCCCGCGCAAGATCTCAATGCTTTGGGCAACGGTCGGTTCTTCGACCTTGACCGGTTGAAACCGTCGCTCCAGCGCCGCATCCTTTTCGATGTGGCGACGATATTCCTGCAGGGTGGTCGCGCCGATGACCTGCAGTTCTCCGCGCGCCAGATACGGCTTTAGGATGTTGGAAGCATCCACTGCCCCTTCCGCCGTTCCCGCGCCGATCAGGGTGTGGAGCTCGTCGATAAACAGAATGACATTGCGCCCCTGCAAAACCTCCTCGATCGCCTTCTTGATGCGTTCCTCAAAGTCACCGCGATATTTCGTGCCGGCAATCATGCTGTTGAGATCGAGATATACGATGCGTTTATGCAAAAGCGGTTCTGGCACTTCTTCTTTTGTGATCTTCAGCGCCAACCCCTCTGCAATGGCGGTCTTGCCGACGCCCGGCTCGCCGATCAGACAGGGGTTGTTTTTTGTGCGACGCACCAAAATGCGTATCACGCGCTCGATTTCTTTGTCCCTGCCGATCACGGGGTCGATCTTCCCCTTTTGCGCCGCGGCGGTGAGATCCTTGCCATAGGCGCGCAGCGCCGATTTTCCGACATCATTTCCCGCTTTTTTCTCCGGCAGCTCCGGAGCGGCTTTATAAGAAGCGCGCAGTTCCTTTTCCAGATCCTCTTTGCAGGGGGCGATCAGCTGCAATATGCGTATGCCGATACAGCTTTTGTCCTGCAGCAGTGCGAGCAGCAGATGCTCCGTGCCGATATAGCCGTATTGCGCCTGTGCCGCTTCCTCTGCCGCTTTTTCCATGATTGCTTTGGCGCGCGGTGTAAAGTCTTGCGGCGTGACATAGGTATAGGCGCCCACCGTCTCGGTCTCTGCAACGCGCCGCTCGTATTCCGCGGCAGTGATGCCGCGATTATTGAGCACCACGGCGGCAACGCCGCTCCCCTCGCGCAAAAGACCCAACAAAAGATGCTCTGTGCCGACATAGGTATGCCCGAGCGCCTGTGCCGAGCGAATGGACAGGTTGAGTGCCGTGTTGGCTTTTTCCGTAAATCCCTTGAAACGATATTGCATGATCTTCCCCCTTTGCCGATGGATGGTATCGTAATAAGTATATGTCGGGAATATTTTTCCTATTCACCACATTCTTCCGATTTGCATAGTATGACAATGACGAAGGAGGTGGAAACACATGTGCTTGAGAAACCTTTTTAACGGTATGGATTGCTCCTGGCTGCTTTTCATTATCATCATCCTTCTGCTCCTCGACGACGACAGCTGCTGCTGACGAACGGCAAGGAAAAAGGCGGCATCTTCGGATGCCGCCTTTTTCAGACTGTCAACACGTCAAAAAAACGCGTAAAATCGGCTTTTGTCACATACAGCGGAAAGGGCTTGGAATTTACCGAAATTTAACAATAAAGGGAATTGACTTTTGTCGAATAGATGTTATAATACAGGTGAATTGCGGGTAAAGGAGAGCTATACTATGCGATCAACAGGCATTGTACGCCGCATTGACCAACTCGGCAGAGTGACCATTCCGATGGAAACGCGCAACATTTTGGGCATCAAGGTGAACGATTCGCTGGAAATTTTCACCGAGGACAATATGATCATTCTCAAAAAGTATCAGCCCTGCTGCATTTTTTGCGGAAATGCGCGTGATGTCATGACCTTCAAGGGACAGAACATCTGCCCTGCCTGCATCAAGGAGATCTCCAGCAAGCTGTAAGACGACATTAAGACGACATATAGATAAGCTGCCGTATGCGTTGTGCATGCGGCAGCTTTGTTTTATTTATTCTGCAAATAGTCGTCGATCGCTTGCGCGGCATTTTTTCCTGCGCCCATCGCCAAAATGACGGTTGCAGCGCCCGTGACCGCGTCGCCGCCGGCATAAACACCGTCAAGCGAGGTGCTCCCGGTGTGCTCATCTGCGACGATGCCGCCCCACTTCTGCGTTTGAAGACCGGCGGTCGTGGATTTTATCAGCGGGTTCGGCGATGTGCCGATCGCCATGATGACACAGTCACACGGAATGTCAAAATCCGAATCCGGCACAGCTTCGGGACGGCGTCTGCCGGAAGTATCCGGCTCGCCGAGCGCCATTTTGACACAGCGGATGCCGGAGACAAAGCCGTTTTCATCGCCGAGAATGGCGGTGGGGTTCGTGAGCAGCTTAAACGAAATGCCTTCTTCCTCGGCATGCTCCACCTCTTCCTTACGGGCGGGCAGTTCTTCCATAGAGCGGCGATACACGATCGACACTTCTTCCGCACCGAGACGCAGTGCGCTGCGTGCGGCGTCCATCGCCACATTGCCGCCGCCGACCACGACCACGCGCTTTGCGTGCCGGATGGGCGTTTCACTGTCGGGGCGATAGGCTTTCATCAGGTTCACACGGGTCAAAAATTCGTTGGCGGAATAGACGCCCTTGAGATTTTCGCCGGGGATGCGCATGAAGCGCGGCAGCCCCGCGCCCGAACCGATAAACACGGCGTCAAACCCTTCCTCGCCCAGCAGCTCGTCGACCGTAACGGTTCTGCCGACAACGGTGTTGGTTGCAATTTCCACGCCGAGTGCACGCAGCCCGTCTATCTCCTTTTGGACGATCGCCTTGGGCAGACGGAATTCCGGAATGCCATAGACCAGCACGCCGCCCGCCGTGTGCAGTGCTTCAAACACCGTCACGGCATAGCCGCGCCTTGCAAGGTCACCGGCGCAGGCAAGTCCCGACGGTCCCGAACCGACCACCGCCACGCGGCGTCCGTTCTTCTTCACTGTCGGCTTTGCAGCACCGCTTTCATGCGCATTGTGCCAGTCGGCAACAAAGCGTTCGAGTCTGCCGATGCCGACCGATTCGCCCTTGATGCCGCGCACGCACTTTCCCTCGCACTGATTTTCCTGCGGACAGACGCGTCCGCACACGGCAGGTAGCGAGCTTGCCTCGGAAATGACCGCATACGCACCCGCAAAATCTCCCTCTGCCACCTTGGCAATGAAAGCAGGGATATGTATGCGCACGGGGCAGCCCGAAACACAGGGCATATTCTTACAGTTTAAGCAGCGCTTCGCCTCGTCGATCGCCTGTCCCTCTGTGTAGCCGAGCGCGACTTCGTCGAAGTTGCGCCGCCGTGTCTCAGGCGCCTGTGTCGGCATTTCATTTTTCTTCGGGGACATATTCGGCATGTCAGCGCACCTCCTTTTCAAACAGACGGCAGGTCTCCTCGTACCGTTTGCGTTCAAACGGCTTATACATGGACGAACGGGCAATCGCTTCGTCAAAATCGATCAGATGACCGTCAAACTCCGGTCCGTCCACACAAGCAAACTTCGTTTCGCCGCCGACCGTGAGACGGCAGCCGCCGCACATACCTGTTCCGTCGATCATGATGGGGTTCATGCTGGCGACGGTTTTGATGCCATAGGTCTTGGTCAGGGCGCAGACAAATTTCATCATGATGAGCGGTCCGATGGTGATGACCTCGTCATATTGCTCGCCGCCTTCAATGAGCTGCCGCAGCGCGTCGGTCACCAGTCCCTTTTCGCCGCAGGAACCGTCGTCGCTCATGAGAAACAGGCGGTCGCTGGCGGCACGGAATTCGTCTTCCAGGATCACAAGATCTTTGTTGCGGAAACCGACGATTGCATGCACCTCAGTTCCCTGCTCATGAAACTTTTTCGCAACGGGCAGCGCGATCGCGCATCCGACACCGCCGCCGACAACAGCGACCTTTTTCTTGCCCGCCGTCTCGGTGGCCCTGCCGAGCGGACCGACAAAGTCATGAAGACAGTCACCCTCATTCAGGTGATTGAGCTTTTCCGTGGTTGCGCCCACAATCTGAAAAATGATGGTGACGGTGCCGGCATGGACATCATAGTCCGCGATCGTCAGCGGGATGCGTTCGCCCGCGTCGTCCACGCGCAAAATGATGAATTGCCCGGGCTGTGCCTTTCTCGCCACCAGCGGCGCTTCAATTTCCATCAGCGTGACGGTTGGGTTCAGTGCACGCTTTTTCAAAATGGTATACATGCCCTTTTCTCCTTTTTATCCTTTCTGCGCTTTGATGACCTTGAGACGGGCGAAATCCTCCCGTTCCTTTTCGTCCAGCGCATCGGTGATATACTTAACGGTGCCTGTCAGACGCGGAATGACAATGTTTTTCAATGCGTTGGCGCGCTTCTGTGTCTTGCCGACGGCGATTGCCAGACGGTAGACGCTGTTTTCCACCTCGGCAAGCTCTGCGGTCAGATGCTTGACAAGGTCGAATTTCATATAGGCTTCATCCACCAACGGTCCCGTCTCACAAAAGCCATAGTCAAGATCGAGCGGCTGGGCGTGCAGCGTCACGATGGGAATGTCCACGCCCATCACGCTGCGACTGCGAATGGACAAGCCGTCCTCAAGCGGCACGGAATGGGCGATCTCCTCGCACACGCCGTATTTCACATTGGCGCGCTGCAAAGCGTCATATGCCTCGGCATAAGCGACGTCGATGGACGACTGGATAGCAGCGGCGCGGTCGATGAGCTGCATCATTTCCCGGGTGATGATATTGCGTTTGCGATCCAACAGTTCGAAGCCGACCTTGGCAAGATCCAGCGATTTTTTGGTGCTGATCAAATTGCCCTTGGTCGGGAAAACCTGATTTGCCAAGTCCGTTCCCCCCTATCTTATTCCGGCTCTACAAGCTCCGTCGCCAGTGAATTGGCTTCGGCAAACGGCTTTTCCGGGCAGTAATGCTTTTCGAGCATCGCATCGTCGATGCGGTCAAGCTCGCTCTTCGGCAGCGTGGACAACAGCTGCCAGCCAAGCTCCAGCGTCTGCTCCAAAGAGCGGTTTTCAAACTGTCCCTGGTTGACAAACCGTGTATCAAACAGGTGTCCGAATTGCAGCAGCTTTTTGTCGTTCTCGGACAATTCCTCCTCGCCGATAACGGAAGCCAGCGAGCGCGCCTCCTGCACCTTTGCATAGGAAGCAAACAGCTGGTTGGCAACGGCGGCGTGATCGTCTCTTGTGAAGCCCTCACCGATGCCGTCCTTCATCAGACGGGAAAGCGACGGCAACACCGACACGGGCGGATAAACGCCGCTGTTATCCAGTGCGCGATCCAAAACGATCTGCCCCTCGGTGATATACCCCGTAAGATCCGGCACGGGATGGGTGATGTCGTCGTTGGGCATGGTCAAGATCGGGATCTGTGTGACCGAACCGCTGCTGCCCTTGATCATGCCGGCGCGTTCATACAGCGATGCCAGGTCGGAATACAGATAGCCCGGATAGCCTTTTCTGCCGGGAATCTCTCCCTTTGAGGAAGAAAACTCGCGGCACGCTTCGGCATAGGATGTCATGTCCGTCATGATCACCAAAATGTGCATGCCGAGATCAAACGCCAAATATTCCGCGGCTGTCAGTGCGCAGCGCGGCGTCAGAATACGTTCAATAATGGGGTCGTTGGACAAATTGAGAAACATGGCAACGCGCCCCAAAACGCCGCTTTCCTCAAAGCTGCGGCGGAAGTATTCCGCCACATCGTTCTTGACGCCCATTGCAGCAAAAACGACGGCAAAATTGTCCCCTTTTCCGTCCGCAATTTTCGCCTGGCGGACGATCTGCGCCGCCAATTCGTTGTGGCGCATACCCGAGCCGGAGAAGATGGGCAGCTTTTGTCCGCGGATGAGCGTCGCCATACAGTCGATGGACGAAATACCGGTTTCGATATAGTTGCGGGGATAAACACGGGATACGGGATTGATGGCGCTGCCGTTAATATCCCGCTGCTTCACGGGAAATACGGGCCCCAGTCCGTCGATCGGTCTGCCCGCACCGTCAAAAATGCGTCCCAAAAGTTCGGGAGAAAGCGGCATTTCGACGGGCTTTCCCTCAAGATACACACGGGTGTTATCAAGCGACACGCCCGTTGTTCCCTCAAACACCTGAATGACGGCGCGCTCGCCATCAAGCTGCACGACACGACCTGTGCGGCAGGTGCCGTCATCCAAAAGGATGCGCACTGTCTCCTCGAAGCTGGCGTTTTTGATGCCGTCAACGGCAATGAGCGAACCATTGATCTCCTTTACACCGCGATATGCAATCGTCATGCCGTTTCACCTCCGATCGACCGCAGCGCCGTGTCGATGTCCGTAAGGTAGGTATCGAGCAGAGCGATGTTGTCGTTGGGTACATCATACTTCATTTTCACAACGCGGTCGAAAAGTCCTGTTTCCAAAACGGCGGAAAGCGGAACAGACGCCGCGACCAGCTTCTTGGATGCATCGTACAAATGCAGGATCACCTGCATCATTTTCATCTGTTTTGCCAGCGGCACATAGGTGTCGTCCTTATGATAGGCGTTCTGCTGCAAAAAGCCGACGCGTATAACGCGGGCGATCTCGATCACCAGCTTTTGGTCGTCGGGCAAAACGTCTGCGCCGATCAGCTTGACGATCTCCATCAGTTCGCTTTCCTCTTGCAGCAGTTTTGTGATCCGCGCACGGCTCGCCACAAAGGCAGGGTCGACATTTTCGGTATACCACGCAGAGAGGTCGCCGATATATTCACTGTAGCTGGTCGTCCAGTTGATGGCGGGATAGTGTCTGGCATAGGCAAGTGCCTTGTCCAGCGCCCAAAAGCAGCGGGTAAAGCGTTTGGTGTTCTGCGTCACCGGCTCGGAAAAATCGCTGCCCTGCGGCGAAACGGCGCCGATGATGGTGACGCTGCCTTCGTCGCCGCCGAGTGTCGAAACCAGTCCCGCCCGTTCATAGAACTCCGAAAGGCGCGACGGCAGATAGGCGGGAAAACCCTCTTCTGCCGGCATTTCCTCAAGACGTCCCGAAATTTCCCGCAGCGCTTCCGCCCAGCGAGAGGTGGAGTCCGCCATGATGGCAACGTGATAGCCCATGTCGCGATAGTATTCCGCAAGCGTGATGCCGGTATAGATCGACGCCTCACGCGCTGCCACAGGCATATTGGATGTGTTGGCGATCAGCGTGGTGCGGTCAGTCATCGGTCTGCCGGATTTCGGGTCGACAAGGCTTGAAAACTCTTCCAGAACCTGCGACATTTCGTTGCCGCGTTCGCCGCAGCCGACATAGATAATGATGTCGGCATCGCACCATTTGGCAAGCTGATGCTGTGTCATGGTCTTGCCTGTGCCGAATCCGCCGGGAATGGCAGCAGCACCTCCCTTGGCGATCGGAAACAGCGTGTCGATCACGCGCTGCCCCGTGATGAGCGGAACGTTGGCATATTTTCTGTCGGCAACGGGACGCGGAACACGGATGGGCCACTTTTGGCACAGGGTCAGCTTGTGCACCGTTTTGTCCTTTGCCGTGACCTCCAAAACGGTATCATTGAGACGATAGGCGCCATCCTTTGCGGCTTTTGTCACCGTTCCCGCCACCGTCGGCGGCACCAAAAGACGGTGCTCGATCATCGGTGTTTCGGGGCAGGTCGCATAGATCGTGCCGCCGTGCACCTCGTCACCGACCTTGACCTTCATCGTCACCTGCCATGTTTTTTCTTCATCCAAAGCGCTGACAGAAAGACCGCGATCAATGAAATCGCCGGAACGCTCCGCAATGACGCCGAGCGGGCGTTCGATGCCGTCAAAGATATTGTCGAGAATGCCCGGTCCGAGCGTGACGCAAAGCGGTCCGCCGGTCGCTGTGATCGGTTCGCCGACCTTCAGCCCCGTCGTGTTTTCATACACCTGTATGGTCGTCATGTCATCGGTCAGTCCGATGACCTCACCGACCAGGCGCTCGTTTCCCACCAGCACCATTTCCATCATGGAAAGTCCCGTGTGGCCGCAGACGGTAACGACAGGTCCGTTGATACCATGAATTGTGTTCATACATTCGCTCCCTTTTTGCGACTCATTCTATCGTCAGTCCCGAGGACGACGCAAACCACACCCGCTGCTCGTCGAGCCGCGTGTCCAGCGTATCATCCAAAAAGATGCCGTTTGCAGCATCATAGGCGCGCACACCGCCGATCGTGATGTCGGCTGTGAACTCTGCCGCCGTCCCTGCGGGCAGCAGCGCCCGTATCTCCCCGGACCGCTTTTCGTCTCTGTCAGAGAAATAGTAGACGGCGTTTTCGGAAAGCTGTGCGGTCATCGCTGCCAAAGAGGCGCGAAGAAACGAAAAATAGCCGTCACTGTCTGTAAAGGCAATGAGCTTTTCACGCGCCTCACCGAACAGGGTTTCTGTCATCTGCTGCCGTTCCTCCAAAAGGTGACGGCGCGCGGAAAACTCCCGTCTGGACATCTCCAGCCGCACTTGCTTTTGCAGTGTCGCGTGCTCCTTGTCGATCAGCGCCGTAGAGTCAGCAAGCGCCTTTTTTTCCGCTTCGGAAAGGCGTTCACGCTTATAGGCGGTCACTTCCCTGTGCACCGCGCGGCTCTGCGCGGCGGCATGCTCGGTGATCGCCTGCATGAACTTTACGATTTTATCTTGATTTTCGGGCATGAAGCTCCACCTCGTTACTGATCTATACGAATGCCTATGGCGTCATGTACATAGCGGGCAATGGTATCCTTAATCCTGCCGTTTCCGTGCCGATCGGGAATTTCTACGATCAGCGGACGGCGGCGGTTCAGTTTCAGATCATCCACAAGTGCCGTGCACTGCTCCACCAGCTTTTCCGTCATCAGCACAATGCCGATGTCCTCGCGCTGTATGGCGGCAAGGAGCGCTGCTTCGGTCTCCTCGCGCTCATGCACTACCACGCCGTCAATACCCGCCATGCGCATACCGACACAGGTATCCACATTATCACTAATCAGAAAGAATTGCATACTGCTGCCTCTTACAGGATCAGCATCATGATGGCGATGAGCAGTCCGTAGAGGCCGAAGCCCTCGCCGAGCGCCACGAAGATGATGGATTTACCAAACGATTTGGGATCCTCGGCAGTCGCGCCGATGGCAGCAGGCGCACCGGCTGCAACGGCGATACCGCCGCCGATGCCGGCAAGACCGACAGCCAGCGCAGCACCGATATATTTGAGACCTTCCGCAATGCCGCCCGCGGAAGCGGTTTCTGTTGCTTCCGTCGCGACAGTGGCGGTGGTGCCTTCAGCCGCCGTATCATCGGCAGTGTCGGCAGTTGCCACAAACGGCATCGCACAGCAAACGGCGATAATCGCCAAGATCGAAAGGACATGTACACGCATCGCGCGCTTGGGCGCCATGCCCTTCTTCACCATCACAAACGCCACGATTGCGGAAATGATCACCAGAGCGACCGGAAGGACAAAATACAATGCTTTCATTTTCATAACCCCCAATTTCATTTAAGACAGTTTGACCGGTTCAAAGGAGCGTCCCTCGCCGATATAATAGCGGCTGAACATCTCATAGAACTGCAAACGCATGACCTGAATAGCAACAAGCAGCGCTTCCATCACCATCACCAGCCCGTTGCCGAGGATGACCGTGACGGTATAGCCGAATGTGCCGAAAATGTTTGCCAGCGCAAAGACCGCCATCATCATGCCTGCATGCACCAGCACAAATGCGCCGACGCGCAGAAAGGACATGGTGTTGGAAAGATAGGACAGCATCGTTTCAAAAAGCTCAAAAAAGTTTTGCAGAACAAAATCGCCGATGCTCTCCGGCAGCCAGTCTTTTTTGCCGGAAACCAGCTTCCCGAGCGGCTCGCGCAGGAAGATCAGCAGCACAGGCAGCACGATCAGCAAAAGCACATACGGCAGCGTCATCAGACGGATCTTCAGCACCAGCTGACAGACAAGCCCCGCCACCAGCGATGTGTAGAAGACAAGTCCCGCGATGCCGCTTGCACCGAACAGACCAGTCTCAAAATCCCGCCGTCGCAGCGCGGACACGATGTTCAGCAGCATGGAAACGACGATGAGCACAAATCCGATGGCGACCGCCGTGACAATGATGCGTGTCGCCGTTGCCGACGCCATGACCTCGATCGGCTTTTCGTTCAAGCCGAACAGGACTTTATACATGGGGTCAAGCAGATGCTCAAAGCCGAACACCGAGCCATAGACAAGCCCGAAAGCAGAGGAACTGATGCCGCAGGGAATGAGAATTCTGCCGATGTCCATTTTCTTGCATTTCCACATCAGCCAGCCGACAAGCGCCACCAAAAGCCCCTGCCCTACATCGCCGAACATTACGCCAAACAGCAGTGTGTAGGTGATGGCGACAAAAGCGGTGGGATCGATCTCGTTATAACACGGCAGTCCGTACATTCCGACCAAATATTCAAACGGGCGGAAAATGCGCGGGTTTTTCAGCGCCACAGGCGGCGTGTGCCGCCCGTCCTCTTCGGCAGGCTTGAAGGTGACCGTGATGTCGGCAATGTCCGCCATACGCTTTTTGAGCGTGTTTTCCTCGCTTGCCAGCACCCAGCCGTTGAGCGTAAACTTATCGGCATAGCGCGCAGCATAGCGGCGGATGTCAAAGCAGGCGGAGCACTGCTGCAAACAGGCGCAGACACTGCTGCACTCCGCACTCTTTTCTTTCCAAAGCGCCTGCAGCTGTGCCTGTGTGTCGGCACGTTCCTTTTGCAGCGCTTCCGTTTTTGCGGTCATTTCCGCCAAAATTTCCTCCGGCGTTCCCTCGACATCCGGAATGTGCATTCTCTCAAAATACATGCTGGAGAAGATGCGGTCGACCTCCTCGGCAAAATCCACGGGGGCAAAATAGACGCCCCAATAATATGCCGTGTCACAGGCGCCGGGGAAAAACAGCACGTAAGGGTTATCGTCATAGGCGCCGAGCTTACGGTAGCTTTCAAGCGGCAGTCTGCCGAAACGCACCTTGATGGTCTTGCAGTGCAGCACGCTTTCAAAGTCAATGTTCAGTCCGCGCAGATGCTCAAACTGCTCGCGTTCCGCTTTCAGTGCCGCGATGCGGTCGTCGCAGGCGTTGCGCGCGGCAGTGATCTCATCGACCTCCGCGACAAACGTGTTGGCAAAGTCAATAGCTTCTCCGTCCGACAGCCTTGCCGCCTTTGCGTGAGCATCCGGCTTCAGCCCTGCATTCTGCAGACAGCCGTGCAAAGCGGACAGCGGCGCTATGAACGGGTTTTCCTCGCGCACAACCGAAAAGGCAGAGGTGTCCGAATAATAGGACAGCGTGTCATCAGGCTGGAAAACGCCGCTTTCACCGCACGCACGCGTCACGGCGCCGAGCGCTTCCAGGCTGCCGCTGATGTTCACCAGCTTCATTTTTGAAACAGCCACATCGGTCAGCCTCCTTTCTGTTCATACAGCACCAGATATTTCAGAATATCCGATGTGGGCAGGGCGTAGCGCACGCCCTCGATAATGTGAATGAGATTATGCAGTTCGATCTCCGCCAAAATGGCATATGCCATGCAGATCACTGCGGGCTCAGCGGAAAAATGGATGTCGTGCCGCGCTGCAAAATACGGGATGCGTTCTTCCAGCATGTCGATGCTTTTGCGCTCCTCTGTCGGCACTTGTCTGCCGAGACGGGTGGCATAAAAGACACCTGCGGCTTCTTCGGCGCTTTCCGCTTCGACCATGGCGTCCAGTTCCTTTTGCGTGAAATTGCCGCCGTTCGGGAGCAGGGCGTCACGAATTTCCGCAGGCGATGATCCGAAAAATTCCTTCATGCGCCAAATGCGGCAGAAATTCTGCACATCCATGCGACTGCCGAGAAGTGCGGAAAGCTGTTTGCCCGCGGTCCCCGTTTCCTCATGCAAAAAGCGATCGGAGCTGCGCAGCAATGCGGTTTCCAGCGCGGTGACCGTGGGGAGCTTTGCGTCGTTTTCAAATTTTTCGAGCACAGCGGCATACGGTGTGTCCCGCAGTTCCTCTGCCAGCTCTTTCACGGTTTTGCAGGCGTTCATGCGCACGGGATCCAATGAAGATCCCGCAGCCAGCGTCGCCGTGGATAAAAACCAGGTATTGTCGGGGTCGGCGGTCTTTGCTCGCAGCCAACGCAGGATCCAGTGCACCTCGATCTGCTGCTGGTGATACATGCCGACGACTGCGTCGATCTGCTTGTCATAGCCATACAGCTTTTTCAGATTTTCCGCGGTCTTCAGCCGCAGAAGCTGCTCCAACGCGCCGCGGTGGACGGTGTTTTCCTTGACATCCGTCAGCACGGTCTTATAGCTTGTCTGTGCTTTCAGATAGGACACGATCTCGCCGACGGAGCGACAGGTGCACAGCTCACCGTATTGCTTTTCGGTGAGCCGCTTGCCGTACAGGGCGCGTGCGCGTGCGGCTGCCGCATGACCTGCGGCAACTTTACGCGCCATGATCCTTCGCCTGCCTTTCCGGCGACGGCGTCGGACGCGTTGCGTTCTCGACGATCGTTGCAAGCCATGCATCGTGCTTTTCCGCATACCGCTCCTGCAGACGCCCGGATTGTTTGTCAAAGTATTTTTGCCGTCTTTTCCAACGCTGTTCAAACAGCGTGCGGTCGTTTTCGGCATCGATCTGAATACGCCGTCGCGCCTGATCGAGATAGTTTTCACGGAGCTTCAGCACCTTTTCGGTGATCTGCTCCTCCGCTTCCAGCTTCTCCTGTTGCGCTTTATCCAGCACCTGCTGGGCGCGACGATCCACTTCAACGATACGTCGAATCATATCCTCCATGTCATCGTCACCTTTCGCTTGTCAATTTTTGAGACTTTGCATCGGCGCGGGAATCCTGCCACCGCGCGCAATGAACCGTGCCGGAGACACAGTGTTGATGGGCATGACCGGTCCGCTGCCGAGCAGTCCGCCGAAGGACAATTCGTCGCCGACCTTTTTGCCGATGGCGGGAATGACGCGTACCGCCGTCGTTTTGGAATTGACCATGCCGATTGCCGCTTCGTCTGCAATCAGCGCGGAGATCACCTCGGCAGGCGTGTCGCCCGGCAGGTTGATCATATCCAGTCCGACGGAGCACACCGCCGTCATAGCTTCCAGCTTTTCAAGGCGCAGGCAGCCGTTTCTTGCCGCCGCGATCATGCCGGCATCCTCTGTCACCGGGATGAACGCGCCGGAAAGACCGCCGACGTGCGAAGACGCCATGACGCCGCCCTTTTTCACGGCATCGTTGAGCAGCGCCAGCGCCGCCGTCGTGCCGCAGGCACCGCAGCATTCCAGCCCCATTTCTTCCAATATATGTGCGACCGAGTCGCCGACAGCCGGTGTCGGCGCAAGAGAAAGATCCACAATGCCGAACGGCACGCCGAGACGGCGGGAAGCCTCTCTTGCGACCAGCTGCCCCATGCGGGTGATTTTGAAGGCGGTGCGCTTGATGATGTCCGCAACACCCGTCAGGTCGCAATCTCCCGCCTTTTTCAGCGCGGCGCGCACCACGCCAGGACCGGAAACGCCGACGTTGATGACGCTGTCGGGCTCGCCGGGTCCGTGGAACGCGCCTGCCATGAACGGGTTATCCTCGGGCGCGTTGCACAGCACGACCAGCTTTGCGGGACCGATGCAATCCCTGTCCGCTGTTTTCTCGGCGGCATCGCGGATGATTCTACCCATCATGCCGACAGCATCCATGTTGATGCCTGCTTTCGTTGAACCGATGTTCACGGATGCGCAGATGTGCTCCGTCTCGGAAAGCGCTTCGGGAATAGCAGCGATCAGCTCGCGGTCGCCCGCCGCAAACCCCTTTTGCACCAGCGCGGAAAAGCCGCCGATGAAGTTGACACCGCAGGTGACGGCTGCTCTTTCCAGTGTTTTTGCCAGCATGACGGCATCCTTTTTGTCCGCAGACGCCAAAACCATCGCCGCCGGGGTGATGGAAATGCGCTTGTTGATGATCGGAATGCCGAATTCCTTTTCGATAGTTTCTCCCGTTACGACCAGCTTTTCCGCGCGACGGGTAATTTTATCATAGACTCTTTCACAGAGCTTTTGCATATCGCTGTCCGCACATTCCAAAAGAGAAATGCCCATGGTGATGGTGCGGATGTCGAGGTTTTCCTCGTCGATCATCGTGATCGTTTCCAAAATATCGTTCGCGTTGAGCATGACAATTCCCCTTTTGCCTCAAATGGTGTGCATCGCGTTGAAAATATCCTCATGCATGGCGTGGATCACCAAATGCTTCTCCGCGCCGAGCTGTTCCATTTCCTCGGCAAACTGCGTGAACGGGACATTCAGCCTGTGGATGTCCACGACCATGATCATGGCAAAAAGATCCTGCAACACCGACTGTGTGACCTCGGTGACATTTCCCTGATGCTCACTGCATTTTGCAGCAACGGCAGCAAGAATGCCGACCGTGTCTTTTCCGATGACCGTTATGACTGCGCGCATAAGCTCTACTCCTTTTGTACCGCTGAAATAGACTATAGTATAACATGTTTTTTTCGAAAATGCAATCCCTACAAAATGGAACAGGGTGCTGCAAAAACAGCAACCCTGTTCATAAATATGTCGGTTTTATTTTGTGCCGAAGATACGGTCGCCCGCATCGCCGAGACCGGGAACGATGTAGCCGTTCTCGTTCAGATGATCATCGAGCGCCGCGCAGTAGATATGCACATCGGGATGCGCTTCCTCCAGCGCTTTAAGCCCCTCGGGAGCGGCGATGATGCACATAAACTTGATGCTGCGGGGGTGACGCTCCTTGATCTGTGTGATCGCATCGATGGCGGAACCGCCGGTGGCGAGCATGGGATCCAGAACGATCACGTCGCGCTGCTCGATATCGCCCGGCAGCTTGCAGTAATATTCGACGGGCTTGAGCGTTTCATGGTCACGGTAAAGACCGATGTGACCGACACGCGCGGAGGGCACCAGTTCCAAAGCGCCGTCCACCATGCCGAGACCGGCACGCAGGATCGGCACAAATGCCAATTTACGACCGGCAATCATGTGCGCCTTGGTCAAAGCGATCGGGGTGTGTACATCCACTTCGCAGGTGGGAAGGTCGCGCGTTGCTTCATACACCATCAGTTCCGTGATCTCGCGGATTAACTCGCGGAACTGCTTGGAGCTGGTATCCACATCACGCAGGATGGACACCTTGTGCTGGATGAGCGGATGATCGGCAATGAACGGTTTCTGGTACATAGTAAAACCTCCAATTCTTTTCATGTCCCTGCATTTTGCTTTGCCCGCAGCTCGCGTTCCGCCTGCGGCAGCCGCAAATAGATCGGCTGCAGCTGCGCCGCATCGGTGAGCTCTCCCGCCTGCGCCATGACAAAAGCGGCGGCGGCAGTCCCCGCCGCGTGCTGATAGCGCAAGCGATCGGGTGCCAAAATCAGGAACGGTAATTCGGACCGCAGACTAGTATAGCACAAATTTGCGCCGTCGCCAACCAGAAAAACAGATTTTTTTTCGAAAATCAGCATTTTTTTCAAATCCTCAATGGAAATGGCGGCATCCGGCGACAATCTGTGCACAGAATTGCCCTCAATGCGAAACAGTGCCGTATACACCTGCCCGCAGCGCGCATCCATCACGGCACACAACGTGCCGTCAAAGGGTAATCCTGCAAAATTGTATGCCATGCTTTCCAGAGAGGATACGGCGGCGCAAGGTTTTTTATCTGTGAATGCCAATCCCTTTACAGCAGCAACGCCGATGCGCACGCCCGTGAACGACCCGGGACCGACGTTGGCGGCAAGCACATCCATATCATCCAAGGTGAGAGCGCTGTTTTTCAGCATATCGCTCACCATCGGCAGCACGGTCTGACTGTGCGTCATTTTGCTGCGCACTTCCGACGCAGCGATCAGCCGTCCGTCCTCGCACACGGCGCAGGATGCCGTGACCGCCGAAGTGTCTATTGCCAAGATCTTCATGTCAGAACCTCTCAATCACACGTGTATCGTCTGCATGCGGCGCGGAAAACCGCAAACGGATCGCATTTTCCGGCAGAGCGTTTTCGATGTTTTCGCTCCATTCCACCACAAGGATCGCGCCTGCATCCAAGTAATCAAAATAGCCGGTCGTGTACAGATCCTCCCAGCCGGATATGCGGTACATATCAAAATGTACCAGCGGCGGATTGCCGCCGTAATCATGTACAAGCGCAAAGGTGGGGCTTGAGACCTCCGCCGACAGATGCAATCCCCTTGCCAGCCCGCGCACAAAAGCGGTTTTGCCCATGCCCATACCGCCGAACAGCGCGAGCACATCGCCCGCGTGCAGTGTCTGCGCCAGCGTTTCGCCGAGCGCTTCCGTTTCGGCAGCGCTCTTTGTGATCCATTGCTGCATCTGTCTCCCCCCTTATCCTTGACAGTATAGCACTTTTTTTGCCGTAAATAAAGTACTATCTTGAAAAAAATGAAAAATTGCTGTATACTATCTATACTTACGAATTTTTGCGGGAGGTGTACGGCATATGGCATTTCTGAAGCGCACCGGAGGCGGGCGGTTTTCCTTGCGGGGAACCAATCTGCGGCTGCTCATTTTGTGTCTCCTTTGCTCTGCCTACGGTTGTATGCTGGTCTTTTCCGCGAACTATTCCGCAGGAAGCGGCATGCGCGGCACGATCACGCAGATCGGCGCAACCGTTATCGGCTTGCTTCTGGCATTTTTCATTTCCCGCTTTGACTATGAGGATATCTGCCGTGCCTGGCCGTTTATCGGCGGCTTTGCCGTTCTTTTGGTGCTGTTGACCTTCACGCCGCTCGGTTTGAATGTCAGCGGCACGGACGACACGGCGTGGCTGCAGATCGGCTTCGGAAAAGCTGCCCTCACCATACAGCCGTCCGAGCTTTTGAAGGTCGCGTTCATCATCACCTTCTCCCTGCATCTGTCCGCCGTGCGGGAAAATATCAGCCACATCCGCAATGTGCTGCTGTTGTGTCTGCACGCCTGTGTGCCGATCGGACTCATCTTTTTGCAGGGTGACGACGGCACGGCGCTTGTGTTCGTGTTCATGTTTGCTGCAATGATGTTTGCTGCGGGACTCAAGTGGCAGTATTTTGCCGCAGCATTTGCCGCCATTGCGGCAGCGGTGCCGCTTTTGTGGTTCAACTTCCTCACCGATGACAAAAAAGGGCGGTTTCTCGCCATATTGCATCCCGAAGAATATATCAAAACCTATGGTTGGCAGCAATATCAGGGCATTGTGCAGATGGGATCGGGCAAGCTGTTCGGCGTCGGCTATCTGAACGGCAGCAACCCGCATCTGTTCGCCCGCAACAACGATCTGGTCTTCACGGTCGCCGCAGAGGAGTTCGGCTACATCGGTTCTTTGGTGCTGCTGTTGCTGCTGGCACTGCTGATCATGGAGCTGTGGCGATGCGCAAAAATGGCACGCGACACACTCGGCTCGCTGATCTGTGTCGGCACGATGGCGATGATCGGTTTTCAGTCCATCATCAACATCGGCATGAATGTGCGTCTGCTCCCCATCATCGGCATCACACTGCCGTTTTTCAGCCAGGGAGGCACATCCATACTGACGCTGTATCTCGCCATTGGGTTGGTGCTGAGCGTCTGCTATTACAGCAATGTGAAATCCACAACCATTCATCACTGATAAAAAAAGCGATACGCAGTCGGTCAATCGTCCGACTGCGTATTTTTCATGCGCATTTTCAGTTCTTTCAACACACTGATCTGAATGGGCACAGCGGCTGTAAAGGTCACAAGATCGGCTGCCGTCTGCGCCGCTTCCAGTCCGACGATGCCGAAAAGACGCGGCAGGATTAACACGGCGGGCACGAAAAACATCCCCTGTCTTGCCATACCGAGAAACATCGCGCGCAGCGGCAGACGCAGATTTTGCATCATCATGTTGCTGAGCGTGATAAAGGAAACAAGCGGAAAGGTCACGCATTGCCAGCGCAGCGCCGCTGTGCCGATCTCGATGACCGACGGATCGTCGCGAAACTGTGCGACAAGCTGCGGCGCAGCGATATATCCCACCGCCGACAAAAAGAGCAAGGCAACACCGGAGGTTTTCACGCAAAACCAAAACGCCTTGACGATGCGGTCATATTTCTTTGCGCCGAAATTGAATCCGCACACCGGCTGGAACCCCTGCCCATAGCCGATCATGGCAGAGCCGAGAAAGTTCATGATGCGGTTGACGATGGACATACCCGCCACCGCCGCATCGCCGTAGATGCCGGTCATGCTGTTGAGACACACGCCCGCCACGCTGGCAAAGCCCTGTCGGAAAAGAGAGGGCGAGCCGCCGAGGAATATTTCCTTATAATAGGCGGCGCACGGCGTAAACCGCAAAAGCGACATACGGATGTTTCCCCGCCTGCCGCAGACCGACAAAAGAATGGCAAAACTGCAGATCTGCCCAATCAGTGTGGACAGCGCCGCGCCGCTGACACCCATATCACACACAAACATGAAAAGCGGATCCAAAATGACATTCAAAATGCCGCCGACGGTGATGCCGATCATGGCAAAGTTGGCGCTGCCCTGAAAGCGCAGCTGGTTGTTGAGCGTCAGAGAAGCGGTCATGAACGGTGTGCCGAGCAGGATATACCGCAGATATTCCTTTGTGTACGGCAGAATGGTCGGCGTTGAGCCGAGAAGCATTGCCAACGGTTCCAAAAATATGAACCCCGAAACAGCGATCAGCACCCCGAACAGAAACGAGGAGCAAAAGCCGGTCGCCGCCATTTTTTCCGCTTCCTCTACATTTTGGCGACCGAGCATGCGCGATATGTAGTTACCCGAACCGTGGCCGAAGAAAAAGCCGCACGCCTGTATGATCGCCATGAGCGAAAAGGCAACGCCGATCGCGCCCGTGGCGCTGTTGTTGATGCGTCCCGCGAAAAAGGTGTCCGCCATGTTATAAAATGACGTGATCAGCATGCTGGCGATGGTCGGCACAGACAGACGCAAAACCAGCTTTTCCACCGGGTCTTCGGTCAGATGCCGAAATTTTTTCTCGATCTGTGCATCGCCCAATCCTCTCTCGCTCCTTTCGGTCAGGTGTCCTGCCCGGCAGTCATTTCCTGCCATCGCGCTCTCGACAGATAGGAAAAATGCACCGTCCGCACATCCCCTATCAGTTCACAGGGGATGTTTTCCTCTGTGTGATGAAAGAGAAAGCCGCACTTTTCCTGCACGCGTTTTGATTTTTCATTTCCGTCATAATATCCGCACCACAGTCCCGTGCAGCCAAGCTCCGTGAAGGCGCGCTTTTGCAGCGCCCGCACGGCTTCCGGTATATAGCCGTTCCCCCAAAAGGGGACACCGATCCAATAGCCGATCTCCATTTCCGTGTCGGCGATGACGGTATGCGACAGCGCCGGTTTCATCAGACCGATGCTGCCGATCGCTGCCCCGTCGTCTTTCAGGCACACGGCATAGGTTTCGGGAGCGGATAACACCTGCTTTATAATATCTACGCTGTTTTTCACGCTCGTATGTATCGGCCACCCCGCGATCGGTCCGACAGCGGGATCTTTCGCATAGGTATAAAGACTCTCTGCGTCACTCACCCTCCACGGACGGAGCGTGAGTCTTTTTGTTTCGATAACCATTCTTACTCTCTTTCCAACAAACAAACCGTCTCCACGTGCATCGTTCCCGGGAAAAGATCGACGGGCGTCACACATTTTGTCCCGTATCCGCGCTCTGCAAAGCGCGCAAGATCGCGCGAAAGCGTCGCGGGATCGCAGGAGACATACACCACGCGCCGCGGCTGCATGGCACACACCGTTTCAACCAGCGCCTCGTCGCAGCCCTTGCGCGGCGGATCCAGGATCACCACGTCGGGGCAAACCCCTTCCGCTTTCAGCGTCTCTGCCGCCTTTGCGGCATCAGCGCAGAGAAACCGCGCATTTTCGATCCCGTTTTGCCGCGCATTTTCCCGCGCATCCGCAATGGCGGGAGCGACAATGTCGGCGCCGATGAGCAGCTTTGCCCTGTGCGCCATCGTCAGCCCGATCGTGCCGGTGCCGCAATAGAGATCAAGGAGCACTTCGTTTCCGGTAAGCCCTGCTTCTTTTTGCGCCAAAAGATACAGCCGTTCTGCCTGTGTGCGGTTCACTTGATAAAACGAGCGCGGCGACAGCTTGAAGTGCAGCCCGCAAAGCTCGTCTGTGATGTATCCCTTGCCGCTGACCGTGTATTCCTCATCGCCCAATATCACGTTTGTGCGTGCGCGGTTGATGTTGACGACCAGCGTGCAAACGCCCTCGATCTTCTGTGTCAGAGCAGCGGAAAGCGCCTGTAAAGCGGGCAGCTTGCCGGTCGCCGCGACCAGACACACCATCACCTCGCCCGTTTTTTCGCCGTAGCGGATATAGATGTGCCGCAATGTGCCGCTTCCCGTTTGCTCGTCATACGGCACAACGCCGTTTTTCGTCGCCCATTCCAGCACGACGCACACAACATCCGCGAAAAAAACGGGATGCAGGCAGCAGTCCGCCTGTGCGATCACCCTGTGGCTGCGCGCGGCATAAAACCCGGCAAGGGGCTTGCCGTCTGCCGCTGCAACGGGATATTGCGCCTTGTTGCGATAGCGGTCGGGGGATTCCGCACCGAGGATGTCTTGCGGTGCGACCGACAGCCCGCCGATACGCTGCAGAGCGTCGGCAACCTTTTGCTGCTTATACCGCAGCTCCGCTTCATAGGAAACATGCCGCCACACACAGCCGCCGCATTTTTCATACACGGGGCAGGTGCGTCCGTCCGCACCGCAGCGGTCGGCAGACGCCGTCACAAGCTCCAGCATACGCCCATAGGCAAAGCGTTTTTCCGCTTTTTGCACACGGCAGGAAATGGTGTCGCCGACCGCCGTGTACGGCACAAAGACCGCCATGCCGTCATATCGGCCGACGCCGTTTCCCTCACCGGTCACGCCGGTGATCGTCAGCGGTATGATCTCATTTTTCGAAAGCATTTGCATATATCCTCATTTTCAGCCGAAAAGCCTGTCAAACGACAGGCTTTTCGAAATTATTTTGCAGCGACTGTTGTCAGCAGATCATACCCGACAGCCGTGCCACCGTAGTATACCCACACATTGGGGTAGTTCGGTAAGGTGACGCGTGTCACCAGCGTGCGCTGTCCGACGGTGGCATCCCCTTTGACATCCACCGTCACCTGCAGATCCGATGCCTTGATGCGGCTGATAACATTGGACGGTCCGCAAACGGTGATATTGCTGAGCGCTTTTTCCATGAGCGAAACCGAAACCCCGGCGGGACAGTTGACAAATGTGGTGTTGCTGTCGGTCAGCTGCACCGACAGGTTCTTTGAACGAACGGTGCCGAGATTGAATTTTGCTGTGATCTCCTGCACGCCGCCGAGAATTTTCAGCGAATCCGGCACTGTCAGTACCAGCTTCTGATGCAGATTGTTCGGCGACAGATGGTCAAAATCAAAGGTGCACAGGGTGGTGAGCTGTTCTTCAAAACTGTCGATCACCGGCTGTGTGCCCCACAGCTCCAGATAAGACGGTGAGAAGGTGACAAGATTTTTCGCAGACGCATAAGTGGTCGGCGCATTCGTCAGCCGATAGGACAGCGTCACCTTGCGATAGAACAGCACCGGCACCGTGACGCGCACGCTGGCGTTTTCACTATTCATGCTGCAATTTTTCAGTTCCGCCGTGTTGCCGTTGATGTCCACTGCCTTGAGCGTGGCGTCAAACACCTGCGTTTCGGAAAGCTGCGCCTCATCCTCCACGACCGCGACCACACCGGCAATTTCGTCCAGCTCGGTTTTCGGGCCGCTGATGCGGATGGATTTGTCTTCCATCGCATCACTGGAGACGACCGGTGTGCCGAGCTGATATTTCGCCGTGTCGGCGGTGGTGATCCCGTTGATCTGCGCCGTGACCTCAATGAGCTTTTCGGTCCATATGTCACAGGTGATGCTGGCAGCCGAAGGGTCAACGGACATAATCTCATAATCCGTCAGCTTTCCGTTTTTGGTTGCCTTCACCGTCAGATCGGAATATGTGCCGGGAGAAATGACCGAGGTGGTGTCGGCGGAGAGGAGAATATCCTGCGCCGTCAGCTGTTCCACAACAGAGCGGCGACCGTACACCTTCACGGAAGCGGTTATGTTCTGCCCGTCCACGATGCGCATGCCGAGCGTGTCGGCAGCGTAATCGCCGAGGGTGACCGTCACGGGAACGCCGCTGATGGTGCGTTCCTGCTCGTTGCTCGGTCCGTATACGACCGTAGCCCAAATCACCACGGCAATGACCAGCGAAAAGATCATCACCAAGCGGTCGTTATGCAAAAAACGGTTCAGAGAAAACTTGTTGTTCATTTCTTTCTCCTCCCCCGCAGCTTTGAACGCTTTTGCGTCGCATCATTCTCGGCGGAGACAAGCTCGTTGCTCAATTTCAGGCGCAGCGATTCCGGCGTGAAATTCCGCTCCAAATTGCCGTTGATGGCAACGGAAATGTTGCCGGTCTCCTCCGAAACGATCACAACGACCGCGTCGGAATTTTCGCTCATGCCGACACCGGCTCTGTGCCGTGTGCCAAGCTCGCGGCTGATGCGCTGATCGGACAGCGGCAAAATACAGCCTGCGGCATACACCTTGCCGTCGCGAATGATCATGGCGCCGTCGTGCAGCGGCGCTTTGTTGAAGAAAATGTTGCCGATGAGCTCGCCCGTCGGCTCGGCGTTCACCACCGTGCCGGTGTTGATGATCTCACCGAGCTTTGTGTTGCGTTCAAACACAATGAGCGCGCCCATTTTCAGCTGCTGCAGCGTGCGCACGCCGGCGGAAACTGCGGAAATGGCACGGTTGATCTGCTGCGTTTGCCGCTCCTTCTGTTCGCCGGAAAAGATCCCAACAAGCGCGGGCAGACCGGAACGGGAGTTCGCGGTCTTTTCCAGCATGCGCCGCAGCTCCGGCTGAAAAATGACCACCAACACCAAAAGGCCGTTGTCAAACAGCAGCTGCAGAATATACTTCACCGTGACAAAATGGCAAAGCCAGGAAAGCAGATACGCGACGACCAGCAGGAAAATGCCCTTAATCAGCTGCTCGGCACGGGAATCGCGGATCATGCGAATGACATAGTAAATGATCAGCGCGACCAGCAGAATGTCCAGGGTATCCGTGATCCAATGGTAGGAAGAAAAGAAACCGACGACCGCGTGCCATACCGTCTGAAAAAACTCCGTCATTGCATTTCCCCCTTCCGAAAAATATGCAATGCCATTATATCATTCTTCCCTCAGCTTTGCAACGCTTTTTGCGCAGTTTGTCGCAGAATTTTTATAACTCTCTGTGTCTCCTCGTCCGTCGTAAACGCACATGGCGCCAGACGCACCGTTCCGCCGTCCTGCGTGCCCATTTTCAGATGCGCCAGCGGTGCACAGTGCAATCCCGCTCGCACCGCAACCCCCGCTTCGTTCAGTAGCGCCGCTGTTTTTTCGCTGGGAACGCCCTGCACGTTATAGGACAGCACGGGAACAAAGTGCGTTTCTGTGGGATACGGTGTGTAAAGCTGTATACCTTGCATGTTTTGTAATGCGCGATACACTGCGCCGATATGCATAAGCTCCCTCTCGTGTATATGCTGTATTCCGACCGTTTTCACAAACTGCATCCCCGCATACAGCCCGCAGATGCCCGCTGTGTTCGGTGTGCCGCTTTCAAGGTGATCCGGCAGATCGTCCGGCTGACGCGGATCCATGGAACGACTGCCCGTGCCGCCCTCAATAAACGACGGCAGCGAGTATCTGCCGGAGGTGATGAGCATACCCGTTCCCATCGGCCCGTATAACCCCTTGTGACCGGAAATGCACAGAAAATCGATGTTGTCCCGCGTCATATCGATGGGCAGAACGCCCGCCGACTGTGCGGCATCCACAACAAACGGAATGCGGTGTTCCCGCGCAATCGCACCGATCTGACGGATGGGCTGAATGCCGCCGAACACATTGGACGCATGCGAGCAGATGATCAGTCGCGTTTCGGCGGTGATGGCTTTTTCAAATTGCCGCACCGTCTCGGCGGGATCTTCAAAGCATACGGGCGCCGTGGTATAGGTCACCTGCTTTTGCATGGAAAGCGCGTGCAGCGGACGCACCACGGCGTTATGCTCCACGTCCGAGATGACGGCGTTGCCGCCGTTTGCGAGAATGCCCTTGACGACCATATTCATCGCCATGGTGCAGTTGAGCGTGAATATCACGTTTTCCGGACTGTCCGCGCCGAAAAGCTCTGCTGCCGTCTCACGGCAGCGAAACACCGCTTCCGACGTGGCATATGCCATGGCGTGCCCGCCCCTGCCGGGGTTTGCACCGTACTGCATGAGCGCCTGTGCCATCGCCTTTCTGACAGCATACGGCTTCGGAAAGGTCGTTGCCGCATTATCCCAATAAAACACCCGCCGTTCCCCCTATCTGCTTTCTTCCCGTGTCACGCGGACGCGGTTTTTCTGTAACACTCGCTGTGCGTGCATACCGTCCTGCATAACGGAAATACTGTAGCTGCAGCCCGCAGAGGCGTTCATATCGGTATTACGGCTCACATATGCCTGGATGCCCGCAGCGGCAAGCACCTCTTTGCCGCGCATTGCCGCCGTGATCGTCGGAACATAAAAGTTTCTGCCGTCCATCCTTGTCCCTCCCTCGCGTGCAGTTACTCTATACACAGTATATGCGGCGCGCCGTCTTTCGGTACGCACGCAAATTTTCCACTTGACGGAGAGGCATTTTCGCTATACAATAAAGGCAGAGATCAGAGGATAGGAGAATGGAAAATGGAAGAATACGGACCGGATCTGGTATCCGTCATCGACGATGAAGGAAACCAGCATCAATTTGAAATACTGGACGCCATCGAAACCGACGAGAGCCGCTATGTTGCGCTGACGCCGGTGCACGACGATCCGCAGGAAGCGGTCGAGGACGACGGCGAGCTGATCGTTTTGGAAGTCGTGAACGAAAACGGTGAGGATCTTTTGGTGCCGATCGAGGACGACGACACCTTTGATGAGATCGCCGGCATCTTCGAGGAGCGCCTTTCCGATCTTTATGAGATTGACGGTGCAGACGAAGAGCAGAAAGAAAATTGACCGTATCCTGCTGTGCGCGCGGACCTGTGTCCTTTAACCCTACTACAATTTTTACTAAGGAAGCCCGGCTCCGATGCCGGACGGCAGACCTCCCCGCTTAGCGGGACGAAGGGAGCCTGAACACATTGGGCGGCTACCACCTGCTGTTTCGGTAGCAGGTTATTCGGACACTTTACGACACGGCGGGAGAACTGAAAACAAAAGATCGGCTGTTTCCAAACGGAAACAGCCGATCTTTCTTTTATCCTTTTGCGTCATACCAGGTTTTGCCGATGTGCACGTCCGCCGAGAGCTTCACCGAAAGCGTGACGGCGTTTTCCATTTCCTCGCGCAGGATGGCGGCAGCATGCTCCGCTTCCGCCTCGGGCGCTTCCACGATCAGCTCGTCGTGCACCTGCAATATCAGCCGCGCCGCCAGTCCTTCGTCGCGCAGTCGTGCATATACATGCACCATGGCGATCTTAATGATGTCCGCCGCCGTTCCCTGGATCGGCATGTTGCGCGCGACACGTTCGCCGAACGAGCGGGTGATTGCATTGCCCGAACGCAGCTCGGGGAGCGGTCGCCGTCTGCCGAGAAGTGTTTCGGCATATCCTTTTTTCTTCGCGTCGTCGATCAGTCCGTCCATAAATCCGGCGACGGCACCGAAATGATGGAAATAGCCGTCGATATAGTCTTTGGCTTCTTTATATGTCACGCCGATGTCCTTGGAAAGCGAGTGGGCACCGATGCCGTAGACAATGCCGAAATTGACCGCCTTTGCGCGGGAGCGCATGAGCGGCGTCACCATTTCCTCGGGAATGCCGAACACCTGCGACGCCGTCAGGCGGTGGATGTCCACGCTGGTGTTGAACGCTTCCGACATGGTGGGATCGCCCGCCATCGCCGCCAGCACCCGCAGTTCGATCTGCGAATAATCCGCATCACACAAAAGGCAGCCGTCTTTTGCGAGAAAGAACCGCCGCAGCTCCCGTCCCACCGCCTGCCGTGCGGGAATATTCTGCAAATTCGGCTCGGTGGAAGAAATTCTGCCCGTGCGCGTTTCGGTTTGATTGAACGAGGAATGGATGCGCCCGTCCTCGCCGATGACCTTGAGCAGTCCGTCGCAATAGGTGCTTTTTAGCTTGGAAAGCGTGCGATATTCCAAAAGCATATCGACAACGGGATGTACCGCGCGCAATTCTTCCAGCACCTCGGCATTGGTGGAATAGCCGCTTTTCGTTTTCTTTTTTGCCGGCAGACCGAGATCCTCAAACAGCGCATGTCCGAGCTGTTTCGGGGAATTGAGATTGAAAGCATATCCCACCGCTTCATAGATGGCACTTTCCAAAGACTGTATCCGCTCCTGCAGCTCCTCGCCATAGGCGGCAATGCGCGCCGCATCCACCAAAAAGCCGTCATTTTCCATGGATGCCAGCACCTCGGCGAGCGGCAACTCAACCTCATGCAGCAGCCGCTCCTGCCCCGCTTCAGTGACCGCCTTTTCCAGCGCATCCGCCGTTGCGGAGAAAAACGCCGTCTGCTGCAGCATGGGCGTGTCAGCGGCAACAGCCGTGTGCACACCGCCGTATTGCTGCGCGATGCGCGGCAGCGCATATCCCGACGCCAACGGATCCAAAAGATACGCCGCCAGCATGGTGTCCATCTCAAAGCCGACAGGTCTTTTGCCGTCCTTCAGCAGCGCGGCATACAGCGGTTTTACATTGTGTGTCCGTTTCACGATCGCAGGATCGCACAAAAGCGCCGCAACGTCATCCGAAAGGGTCGTCTGTGCCACCTGTCCGTCCTTTGCCACAAACACCGAGTCGGGTGCGCAAAAGAGAAGATCCAGCTTTCTTTCCTTTCGTGCCGCATCCAAAAGCGGTGCGGCGTCCACCGCCGTCACCTCCGGCAGCGGCGTTTCCTCAATGTCCTCAAAGTCGAGCTGTGTGCCGTTAAGCCCCAGCCGCTCGATCCATTTGAAAAGCTCCAAGTCGGTCAAAAGCGTCGTCAGTGCGCCGCGATCCATCGGTGCGATCGCATACCGTGCCATATCGGTTTCGATCGGTGCGGTGAGACAGATCGTGCCGAGGGTATAGCTTTCATATGCCGACTCTTTGCCGTTTTCCAGCTTTTGTCGCAGTGCGGGACGCAGATCGGCGGTATCCAGTGCGCCGTACAGCTCGTCCAGCGATGAGAACCGATGCAAAAGCTCCAGCGCCGTTTTTTCGCCGACACCGGCGACGCCGGGGATATTGTCGCTGGCATCCCCCATCAGCGCTTTAAGATCGATAAGACGCCGCGGCGGCATCCCGTATTTTTCCATGATCTTTTCCGGAGTATAGGCGGTGGTGTCCGGCTGACCGCCCTTGGTCGCCGCCAGCAGCACCGTCACATTTTCGTCCACCAGCTGCAAAGCGTCGCGGTCGCCGGTTGCCAAAAAACAAACGCCCCCCTGCTGCACGGCGGCACGGGACAGCGTCCCCAAAATGTCGTCCGCCTCATAGCCCGCCTTTTCGACCAGCGTATAGCCCATATAGCGCAGCACGTCCTTGAGCACCGGCATCTGCTGCCGCAGTTCCTCGGGCATCGGCTTTCTGCCCGCCTTATATTCCGCATACAACTGATGGCGGAAGGTCGGCGCGTGCACATCGAAAGCGACGGCTACATGATCCGCCTCGCTCAGCTCCCGCAGCTTCTGCAGAATGTTCAAAAATCCGACAATGGCGTTGGTGAACCGCCCATCCTTTGTGGATAAAAGACGGATGCCGTAAAAAGCGCGGTTGGCAATGCTGTTGCCGTCAATAACCAATAAACGCACACACATTTCTCCTTCATATCATACGATGATAGTATTGTAACACACGCAAAGCACAATTAAAAGCAGAATTTCCAAAAAATGATTGACAACACGGAAGCAGAGTGCTATAATGACACAGTCCCAAGAGATATGCGAGGATGCTGGAATAGGCAGACAGGCACGTTTGAGGTGCGTGTGTCTTTGACGTGAGGGTTCAAGTCCCTTTCCTCGCACCAAAATAAAGCGACGATTTTCGACAGAAGATCGTCGCTTTTTTCTTTCCCGCGCCTCCTTTGTACGGTCCGGTTCAAAAACATAGCGCAGATCACGCTTTAACGCGGTTATGTTTTCTGTATTCCGATGGCGACATGCCAACCGCCGCTCTGAATTCACGTACAAAGTGTGCACTGTCATAAAAACCGCTGCTGAGCGCAATGTCCAGCACAGTATGATCCGTGAACAACAATAATTCCATGGAATGCTTAATCCGGTACTCACACAAATGACGCGACGGCGTTATGCCGGTGAGCTGCTTAAAGCTTCTTAAATAAGTACTGTAAGACATACCGCAATCGGCGGCGATTGCATGAAAATCCGTCTTATCGGCAAAATGGTTCTCAATGAATTCAATGGATTTTATAACCGATACGGCCTTTAGCCCCATTGTATTTCCGACGCCGTTTATGGACGATGCGGACATGTGTTCGCACAAACGACCTAAAAGTTGCAAAACAGAAAACTCCTGTAAAACACCCGCGTCTGAATCGGACCTTTTATTCTCAGCCAAGATTTCATCGGTCAGGCGTAGGATATCGCCCGCCTCTGCTTTGCTCAAAGCCAAATAGAACTTCGTATCCACGCTGCACCGCAAGACCGGCTCAATTTCAAACAGCATTCTGTAGCCGGAGAGTCTCCGCAGCTCCAATGAATAGCGGTGCATAAATGTATTACTGAGCAATACATGCAGTATGTCAAGCGAGCCGTCGGTAAAGTAACCGTGTGAAATATCGGGCGGAATGATAAATACATCCCCTTTTTGGGTGGGAACATTACGATTGCCTATATAATGCCGTCCGTCACCGCTGATAATTATATTCAGCTCATAGAAATCATGTATATGCAGGGGCAACATCTTATCTATTCGCTGCAAATACGCCTTTATAGATGTATCCTTTTTCGGAATGGCATCCTTGTAACTCCAACGGTATTTGGTATGTCTGGATAACGAGCTCGGATAATACAATTCTCTCATCCTTTGCAATTATATTACAATAGTTCCATATATTTGTACAATTATTATACAGCAAATCTGCGTTATAATCAACAAAAAGATGAGGGGTGACGTTATGACTGATTTCAGGGGAATCACCGACCGTTACGCAAGGTTTGTTGAAGCCAAACAGCTTTTGAACCGTGAGGACTGGCATCTGCTTGTGCAGCAATTCAAAAGTGCGAGCGATGACTGTGACAACGGGTGGAGATGCGAGTACTTCGGCAAGATGATGCGCGGTGCATCCGTTACGTACAGCTATACCAAAAACGAACAACTGTATACTCTTTTAACTGATGCAGCAAAAGAAATGCTCCAGACACAGGACGAACGCGGACGGTTTTCAACCTACAGTATCGCAAATGAGTTTAACGGGTGGGATATGTGGGGCAGAAAATATGTGCTGTTGGGATTCCTTTATTATTACGACATCTGCCGTGACGAGCAGTTAAAAAAGCAAATCATCGCAGCACTTGAAAAGCACCTGGATTACATTGTAGAGCATGTCGGTCCCAGCAAAAAGGAAATTTACGAAACATCCGACATATGGAAATGCGTCAATTCTGCTTCGATTCTAGAGCCAACGCTTCTGATGTACCGCAAAACAGGAAAGCAAAGCTATCTTACATTTTCAGAATATATCATCGACTATCTATGGAACGGAGAAGCGTGCATCTTCAGATGTGCATACGAGAACAGACTTGACCCGTTTGAATACCCCGTAACCAAAGCCTATGAGGTCATGTCCTGCTTTGAGGGCTTGCTCGTTTACTATGAAATAACGCATGAGGAAAAATATCTTAATACGGTAATCCGCTTTGCAGACCGTCTCATAAATTCCGAAATAACCGTTATCGGTGATGCCGGTTGCTTTGAGGAAAGCTTCAACAATGCCGCAAAAACACAGACTGACACAGATTTAACCTGTATAAAACAGGAGACCTGCGTTACGGTAACCTATATGAAGCTTTGTCATCACTTGCTGCTTTTGACCGACAACAGCAAATACGCTGATGAAATGGAGCGTTCGGCATACAACGCCTTATACGGTGCCGTAAATACCTTGGAGTGCAAAAGTGTGCGCGGTGAGGTATTTACATTTGACAGCTACAGTCCGCTGACTTTAGACAGGCGTAACAGAGAAGTCGGCGGCTACAAGAATATTACCGACAGCAAGCATTACGGTTGCTGCGTAGCCATCGGTGCACACGGCACCGGAATGATGCCGTTGTATGCTGTCAGAGAGCATAACAGGGGCATAACGCTTGATTTTTACGAAATCGGAAGAATATGTACCGCCGGCTTTGAGATCGATGTTGACACTGCATATCCTTTGTGCGGTGCTATACGAATTTCTATTCTTAAGGCACCAAATATGCAAAGCAAAATCAAGCTAAGGATTCCTATCTTTTCCGAAAATAGGGCAGCTATTTCTGTTAACGGGCACGAAACGGAAATTTCGAACGGCTATGCTGTAATTTCACGGCAGTGGCGTGCCGGCGACACGGTGGAACTGACACTCGACATGTCACCGAGGGTCATAAAAGCAATCGGGGTTGCCGGCAAACCGGAAACGAAAAACTTCATCGCGATTTTGTACGGTCCACTGTGTCTTGCAAGGGATAAGCGTCTGGGAGAGGTCGGTACACCAATCCGATACTGCAAAGATTTCAAGTTGGAAACGGCAGATGCGTCTGCATTCCCATGCGAATTGATGGTCACAGCCAAGTTCGGCAGAAATTCCGTTACACTGATCGACTATATGAGCGCTGGAAGAACCTTAGACGACAACTCTCTGACAGAGGCGTGGCTGCCGGTAAAATGATTGACATAATTTCATTTTAATTGTATAATACATCCACTTTATCGGGAAATATTTGGCGGAGGTGTGTTATGCGAAGGAATGACTCCACAGCGGATACAGCACAGAAAAGGCGGGGCATACTGGATCGTCCGCCCGCGATCCTGTTTGCCGCACTGGTCGGCATCGGCTTCGGCATATTCTTCCTTTTCTTTCAGAACACCTATAAACCGATCCCCCGCGAACAAGCAGAGGTTGTCACGGGAGAATTTGAAAAATATGAGACAGCGGACGGCTACGGCGGCATCACCCTGCAGGACGGTACCTATTGTATCGTTTCCGCAGACACCGCGCCATCGGATTTCGAAAGCGCCATGGCAGCCCTCGAAAAAGGCACACAGCTGCACATTCTCATCCATCCGCGCACCCGCTATGTTATCGAGGTCAGGACCGACAAGGCGGAGCTTTTGAACTTTGACGCATCCCAAGAAGCGATACGGTCGAAAAATTCCGGCGGTACCGCTCTCGGTATCATACTCTGCGTTGCCGGGTTGCTGCTTGTGCCCTATGCGGTCGCTTCGTTCAAAAAACAAAAGCGGGAAAGTGAGCGCCTTGCCGCCCAAACGGACAGCGCGTCGGCGGCGATCCGCCGCATGGACACCGCGCAAAAGGGCAGAATGCTGCTGGAAGCGGACGTCGCGGAATACCACATCTGCTACCGTCGGGTGAAATTCACAAACGAGCTTGCCGTCAACGGTGTGATTTATGACGAGCTGCACACCTTTTTGGAGCTTGAACATCGCCTTTTTGCCCGCCTTGACGATCATTTGATCGAGGTGGGATTTGACGAAAAGAGCGGCAGCTATATCCTGTTTGACGGAAAGATCATCAAACAAAAAAGACGATTTCTCTGAAGAAGTCACAACCTCCGGCTAAGCCGGAGGCTTGAATAAGCCCTAGAAGGGCATTC
>ERZ791927.421-NODE-421-length-43892-cov-5.031207_pt1 | contig 43892 bp, 51 predicted proteins | sample MGYA00510130_ERZ791927 | MGnify/ENA primary metagenome ERZ791927 (study PRJEB30046, sample SAMN00792055) | human gut metagenome | study: EMG produced TPA metagenomics assembly of the A metagenome-wide association study of gut microbiota in type 2...
TTACTTGAAAATTTATTTGTTTTTTCCACCAACACTATTTGACAAAGAGCCTATTTAATTTAACCAAGTGGCGCACCTAACTATGACAACGTACCCCTAATTTTTACTTCAATTTTAAATAATGTTTTGGATCACTTTTATCCCCTATTCTAATTATTACTTCCTCTTCTATTAGACGTTTTATTCTTCTAATGACTGTTGCTGCTGATTTACCTGTTTCCTCTTCTAAATCTTTTCTACTAGCTTTTCCTCTATTTGCTATATATAAGATTAGTTTTTTATCAGTATCGTCTAATTTTTTCCACATTTCTTCTCCAATAGAACTTTCCAATTTATCATTTTGTCTTACTTTTCTCATTATGATATTATTTTTTAAAACTAATTTTACGCTATTATTTGGCTCTGAATACTGTGGCTCATCTAAAAAAAACATTTTCATATCTTCATAGATTCTTTTTACTCCTTCATTAAGCTCTCTTACCCACCCAAATTCAGTTAAAACTCTAGCGATTCTTGGGTTTCTAGAGTATCTTGTTTCTTTTATATTTTTCAAAGTAACTATATTAGGAAGCTTACCCGGACTTGTAATTTCTAATCTATCATCATACATAGCAACCATTATATAGTTTCCTTGAAAAGCATACTCTCTATGAGTGACTGCATTTACGATTCCTTCAAGCCATGCAAACTCAGGATATTCAGGTACACTCATAAACTTTCCTGTTTCCCTATTCAATATCATAAAATCTCTTAATTGTAATGAAATCACTTCTCTCACTTTATCTACAATCTTCAATAAGCAACATTCTATATTTATATCTTTTATAATATTGATCCTTTCTCCAACTTGCATAGAATTACCTTCATATCTTAAAAATCTTACTCTACAATTTGGATAAAACTCCATTATATTCTTAGCAAATAATAACAAAGCTCCATTTGTTAAGTATTTTTTATTTTCTTTCACTTTTAAAAAACCTCTAGCTTTTAATACCTGTTCATCAGATAACTCTGTAGCTGATATTTTAGATTTATATTCTTTTAAAAGCTCTGAATCTAGATCTTCTAGCTTAGCTTCTCTATTTATTTCATCTTCAAAGCGTCTTGTATTTCTTGCATATTCTAAATTAATTAAATCTTCTCCTCTTAATTCCTTACTTCTATCACCTATTCTTAAATAAGTAGTTCCACTTGTTGTTCTTATTACTCTTTCAGTTTCAGCCTCTATATGAAATAAGATAATCTCATCATCTTCACCTTTCTCATTTTTTACTTTTAAAGATTCTACTTGATAATTAGGCATTGGAGAACAACATTCTTTTGGAGCTGATATAATATCGTTATACTTATCGTGAGATAAACTTTTTACTCCTTCTATACTTCTTGTCTTATCACTCACTCCTATCACTAGAATCCCTCCTTCTGCATTTGCAAAAGCTGAAAAATGAGGAGCTAAATCACTAGCTTTTATTTTTGATGATTTAACATCAAAATACTTATTTTCTGAGGTTGTTTTTATATAGTTTATATCTATTAAAGAATTTATTTTTGATTTTTCCATACTTATTCCTTTCTTATTTAAGTTTAGTACCTAATCATTTTATAGTTTCACCTAATCATTTTGCTAAGGCTTAATTTAGTTCTTCATTCTTTCATTTTATCATAAATAAAAGATTTTAAGGCCATTATAGAACAATGTATTTTTACTTCTAGTTTCCCACCTAATCATTTTACAATTTCACCTAATCATTTTACCTTAGTTAAATAGACTATATCATAAAAAATCAATAAAAGGTAGTTCCTTTTTTATAGAATATATAAATGCGTATAAACGTGTTTATTTTTTTACTAAAGTTATTTAAACGCGTTTATACGTGTTTATTATACCATAATTTACTTAATTAGCTAAAAATCAATAACTATTTTTTACTTCCTTATATATCATAAGAAAAAACTCTTTTTCACCTATCATAAAACACATTATAATATTGAGTTTAAGAGATTTTTATACATCTTAAAAGTCCTCTGTAAGCTCTCTATTTTGATTTTAAGGCACTTCAAAGCATTGGTTGCATTTTTATCTCAAGAAAATCAAAATTGATTATAAACGTCTTTAAAACCTTTATAACAGATAGATAAAAGCTTGGTGTAGAGAGCTAAGTATGATCTCAGCTCTCTATTGTACAATACTATAAAACAAAAAATCCCCTATATATTGAACTAAATTTTGATAAGCTTAATCTCTTTTATCTGCTTTCCATAAAGTAAATTACCTGAATACAGATTACTTACCTTTTCTAATATAATTTCCACTCTATCAAACTTAGATACTCCTAGTGACAGGCAGTTGAAAACACAAGAAATATTTCTTTCATTTACAGATATATTTAAAAGTTCAGATATGTCTATCAAAAGATTATCTAGTATTCTAAGCTTTGACTCCCCTATTATACAAGGAACATCATATAAAACCATTTTATCATAGTCTATATTATAGCTCTCTTTATTCCTTTTCTTTAAGTTATCTTCTATTTTTCTTAAAACTGAAGGCTTATTTTTCTTAGTTGAAATGTATCTATGATAAACTGGCTTAAGTAAGCTGTACTTATCTATATCACTTAAAGGTATGTCCTTAAGAAAATGAATATTCTCAAAAGAACAGTTTATATTCTCTCTTATTAATCTTTCTAAGAAATAATCAGTTACATTGAAATATGTCAGTAATACACCTACATTAAAATCTCTTAGAGCTGAATGAATATATGTAGTGTTCCCATATTGTGTTTTTTCAGGAAGACTTATTGTATTAGTTCCTATTCTTAGTTTATTAGGAGTAATAAGCTCATAATCTTTTATACAGGAATTGATATATATTCTTCCAAAATTACTCTTTAAGAACCATTTATTCCCCATAGTCTTTTCTGTAATATCTACATTCTTTAAAATATATTCCATGTTATTTTCCTCCTTTACAATATTTAGAAATCATTTTTCTTATACCTTCAATAGTTTTAAATACATCAAAATAAATAATGCCGTCTGTTTTTTCAATCTCTTTTAATATTTTTTTTGCTGTTGAAGTTCCATGATACCCTGTATTCTCATTTGGAGATGTATCCATTATAGCTTGTCTTAAGATGTCCCAATCATATATATACTCTCTATTTACTGCTATAAAAGCCTGATAAGTAAAGGGCATACATTTTCTCCATCCTTTTATCATATCAATTAGAGCCATTAGTTTTTGTATTTTTACTCTTTCAACATCTTCAGGATTTAGTAAAGTATCTATAAGATATTCAGCATAAGAATCTACATATGCTGAATATATATCAAACTCAGCAAACTGTTCTAAGGTAAAAGGATTTCTTTTTATTCTCTTAGATACTTCTATTCTCATTCTTCTATTTAAGTCTGAATTTTGCTGATAAGTAAGTTCCAGTTCTCCCTTAGATAACTTTCCACTTCTAATTTTTTCAGCTTGATTGTAAATAATAATTTTCCTATTATAGCTTTTTAAATCTTTTCCATCAGAAAAATATATACTCTCTTTCTTTTTACTCCAGCCAAAATCTACAGTTTCTCCTTCTGGATTTTTCATTTTGTATGTATCTCCTAAGATTTTATACATATTAAGGTATTCTTCAAATTTATGTGTTTCTGGCATAATATAAGTAAATGCAACATCTACTCTAGTGATAAATATCTTTAGATTCTCCTTTACATACTTAAGTATTTCAACATTTTCTTCTGGAGTAATATCTAAGCTGTTTATACTTTCTGAAAGATTCTTTACAAATATTTTATTTGCTTTTAGACACTCTTCTTTACTCTTGACTAAGTAGGCATTATTGGGTTTAAAAGATCTAGGGTAAGAAAATCTAAATCCTACTTCTAACTTTTCCTTAAGAAGTGGATTATTCAAGTTACTGTAAACCTTTATTTTATCACAATTTCTCATTCTTGCTATAGCCTCAACTATCTTTTCCCAAACTAATAATTGATTATATTCTCCTGTTCCTTCTCCTAAAGATACTTTCATTCCTATTGTATCTAACATAATTTTCCTCCTTGAAATTAAATAATAAGTATTAACTGGTGGGAATATATTATCTTCTCTTCGTGTCTTTGATAACACGAAGAGCTACCCTAGAAGCATAACAGGTCATATGCCCACCTTAAGATAAGGATATATAGTAACTTAGTGTATTATTTGTATACTTACATATTTTAGGTGAGTATGATCACTTTCTTTTCTTTCACTTTCCTCTTGTATAAATACTTAAAACACCTCTATTTACTGTGTTTTATGCTGTTTTAGCCCTTTTTAGCTGTTATTTACTGTATTTCAGCAGCTTATACATCACAAGCAAATAGAATAAAAAAACAGGTAAATCTGTATCAGTTAATACAGTTTTACCTGCTCTAAGTATACAAAACACTATATTATATACATGTATATTGTTAGTAGAAAGAAAAATTTTTCATACATTTCTTCTCCTGTAATTCTCTTCTATACATATATATTGTTACATAAAAAATGAGAGGTTGCCCTCTCATTTCTTAACATCTGCTTTGTTTATTCTTTTTCTGATTTTCTAATTATAAGCCTTTTATTAACTCGATCATAAAACATTTCAACTCTTCTACTATCAGGAGAAATACCGAGACTTCTTATAATATCTTGGTTAATAGATACGTTATACTGCTCTGCAACACCTTTCCTAGCTTTTCTATATGACAATCTCTTTTCCATAACAACACCTCCAAAATATATATACATAGCATTGTTAGGAGTATTGATTATTTTTTATAAATCTAACTTATTCTATATTTTTCTTTCAATTTGGCTATGTCTATAAATTCTATCTTCTACCTCACTACCAGTATTACACCTATAGCAAAGTTTCATTTAATACCATATATAACTATTTTTCTTTCTTTACTACTAGCACTGGCTATTTTTATTGCTTCATGCTCGTTTATAACAAAATCCAATAATTCATCAATCTCTATATCTTCCTTTGTTAAGGTTTCATTATCTAAAAAATGCTTTTAATCCATATTTCCAATAAGAAAAATAATAGTAAACAAAAGTTATTACTATTAATCCCCACCAAATTATATTAAAATATCTGTAATAATCATAAATGAAGATTAATCCAAACAACCAACCACAAAATACACTATAAAATGAAAATAAAAAATATACAAAATGTCCTTTTTGGACTTTATCTCCAAAATATAATTTTATTGATGAAAAATTAAGTAAATTTGTTCCTAAAAATGAAATTATGATATTGTATTCAGTCCTTCCATATAAAACAAGTCCCCAACCTAAAACAACTAAAAATAAATTCATTTTATCTGTTACAGTTATTTTATTATTAGTTTCCATAAAAAAGCCTAAAAATACTGTAAAGAAAAAGAAAAAAACTAAGCTTAAAAATAGATAATAATTAAAATAGTTATTATTAAAGAATATGATTATTCTATCTCCTAAAAAATTTTTAATTAAAACTAATAAAATTATTGATATTCCCATTGCCTTTATGCTCATTATTAAAGCAATTATTATAAAAACACCATATATAAGTAAAAAAGCTGCTGTCAACACACTATCCTTCTCCTTAAATTTTTTGAAATAAAATTATATTTAAAACTAACATAGTTTCCTAATAAAAATTCTCTTTTCTTCTATACTTTTAGTATCTTCTCTATCTCTTCATAGTCTGTGTTAAACCAATCATTTAACTTTAAATAAACTTGATTTTTTACTTCTTCATCTACATATTTCATACTTTTCTTTATAGCAATAAGCATAGCTCCTATATCATCTGTATAACCAAGTCCCATTATAAAATCAGGGATTAAATCAATAGGTAATATAAAATATCCCAATGCCCCTATAATTATTCCCTTTTCTGTTACTGGAATATCAGCTTTTTGAAGAACATAATATAAAGTAAGAGCATAACACATTACTTTTAGTCCTGCATTTTTAGCTATTTTTTTCACTTTGCTCCAAAACGAAGAGTTTGAATAATGTTTTTGATACTTCTCTGTTTTAATATCTTCATATTGATTTGTAAATTGTTTTTCTTTAACTGAATATTTTTCTTTATTTTTAAAATATCCAGTTAATATCTCATATGCTTCATTTATTCCTTTTAATTTTTCTTCTGCTAAATCTGTAAGAGGATTGTCTTGATATAAATCAGGGTGATACTTCTTGGATAATTTTTTATAAGCTAATTTAATCTCTTCTTCTGAGCTATTTTGATTTACATTTAAAACTTTATATGCTTCTTCTATTGTCATAAATTTATCTCCATTACTATTATATTTAGTTAAAAAATAAAGAAGAGAATCCCTCTTCTTTATCTTTTAGAATACTATAAGTTTCTTAAATCTTCATCTGTGTATCCATAATTTTCTTTCAAAGCACTTATAGTATTCCCTAGAGTTAAAAAATCCCCTTTTCTTTTGCTTTTTTTGTACAGACTTATTAATTCAGTCTCACTCATAGTATTTACAGCTTTTTTAATTGAGTTATTTTTTTCTGCTGTATTTTTTAAAGCACTTCCTAATGAATCAAAAAATCCCATATTATTCCCTCCTGTTTTTATTAGTTTTACTTTATAATCTTTGCTATAATTAAATTCTATGACAAAATAAAAAATATTATTTATTAAATAAGTCTTTTCCAGTATTACTAATTCCAAAAAAGAACCTCATATCTTTAATAGACATTGGGTTTTTCCTATTATAGACATCTTTAGGAAAAATATTTACATTTTTACATAAACTACTTCCTGCTGTTAGTAATATTTTACCTAGTCCTGTATTAAGCGTTGTAGTCTCTTCTCCATAAAAAGGTCCCTCAGGGAATGAAACTTTAATAGCAGCCTCATTAACCCAATAACTTGTTACTTTATTAATTAAATCTTCTTTAATTAAAATTGGAACTTCCAAATTAACAAATAATCCTTCATATACAACAGTAGCATGACTAGATTTAGATAAAATAATAACTTTACTATTTTTAGTCATAATTTTTTCCTCAATTTTATCTTTGATCAATATTTTTTTATTTCTATCTTTTAAAATATAATAAGGTTTTGGTATAGTTTCATCTTTCATAATAAATTCTACATTAGCTGGTATACATATGTCAGTTCCTTTGTTTGTAAAATTTTCAAACAACATGTATCTAATTGAATATGGTACTTGCTTAATATCACTATAATTATTATTTATCATATGTTCTAATGATTTTATATCTGAATCTGTAATATTTCTTCTACCATATTTAAGTTCAACGTAACCAAGAGCTGCTGATAGTTGTTTAGTTATTTCTTCAAATGTAGCTTCTCCCTTTCTTTTTGCTTCTTCATTATATTGAGATATTACTCTATTAATATTTTCCATTAACTCTTGTTCTTGAGTTTTACATCCAGTAAAAAATATCATTAGTATTAAAAGGAATATTCCCAATAACACATTAAAATTTTTCTTCATATAAACTTCTCCTATTCTTATTTTTATTTGTAAGTAATTAAGATATTAAGAAGCAAATTTAATAATAAATATTTTTTTGAATTTAAATTATATTATAATCCTAAATTAAGAGATGTTTTTTCTGAAACTTCTTTAAATTTTTTCAATGCTTTCTTTATTGTTTTTAACTGTTTTTTATTTTCAGAAGAAAGATTCTCTAGGTCTACAGGAATATATTTTTTTTCATCTTCAGTTACATAAACAACATCGAATATTTCTTGTGGTTTTTCTAAATCTGGAATGGCAAAAGCCAAAAATTTATCACTATATACTTCAATTTGTAGCTTTCCATTTCTAAAACAAGATAAAACATAACTAAAAGCATACATACGTTCATCTTCTGTTAATTTTTTATAATCTTCTACAAAAGATATAAAGTAAGCAATTTCTTTTCCATATATTTCTGCATATATATCATTTTTATCATTAGGATCAAAAGTTGAATATGAAATATAATCATTTTCTGCAATTTTTTTTAAATTTATATCATTTTCACTATCTAAATATACAGTTTTTGATAAATTCAATACTTTTTTATTAGTAACTCTAGGAATAGGATCTATACTACCTGAGAACATATAGTTAGAAAATTTATTATATATTAAAAATCCAAATATTACTAAAGTAAGAGTAATTAATATATACTTTTTATTTCTTTTATACTTAGCTAGATTTTTATATTCTTTATCAAGATCTATAAAATTTTCTAACTTTAACCCTAATTTATTCATACCTTCTTTTAATTCTCTTTCTGCCCTATTTTTATTTTGCTTTACTTCAGTTCTAAAAATAGCTACATATTCTTCAGCTTTCTTATTTTTTTCAAAATTAATAGCATCTTTTAAATCTATATATTCTTCTAAATTTAGTTCTAATTCTTTTGCTTTTTCTTTTAATGTATTTATTGCCAAATTTTCATCATATAAAACAGATTTTTTAAATTCTGCTATATAAGCATTCATTTTTTGTTCTTTTACTTTTTTTATTTCTTCCTGAAAATTGATATAATTTTCAGCTTTCTTCCCTAATAGATATACTTTATCTTTAAAATTTTTAATAGCTAAAGATATATCTTTTTCTTTTAAATCATTAAATTCTACTATATATATATCTATTTTATCTTTTTTTAAACCTTCTATATTTTGACCAAAAAATATAGCTATTCTTGATAATTCATTATTTATATCTCCAAAATTATTAAGTATTTCAAAATAGACTTTACGATCATATGGGTTATATGTTAATGCTTGTAATAATTTTTCTGCTCTTTTATCTTTAGGATATCTATTTATATTTTCTAATATTGAATCTGACATAATTTCGTTTGGTTTGTAATTTATTGTTATTTTTAATAGCTCAAAAATAACATTCATGCATTCTAACATAGCATTTTTATATGCTTCTTTAAAAAGTCTTAATAATTCAGGATTAGAATACATTTCTTTTTTCTTTTGGTTATCTCCCATTTCATCATACATGTTTGATACCCCACGAATAGCCTTATCAAAAAGACTTGTCTTTCCTCTATAGAAATCTTTTGTTTTTTTCCATTCTTTTTCATTTCTTCTATTAGTATCTATTGCATTTACAAAATCTAAACATTCATTGTAATAGTATAAATATTCTTCTGCAACTCTATCAAAATAGTTTTTAGTTAATATTTTCTCACTAAACATGTCGTAATCATTTTTTATACATACATCTACTAGAACAGAAAAAACTCTTTCTATATCACTCATAAAAAGTCTTTTATCTTTTGAAACAAATTCGTCAAAAGAATAATACGCCTTATATCTTGCTTCATACATATTCAAGTTAACTGTCATCATAGACTCTACTTCTTTTCTAAAAATATTGTACTTGACAATTTCATCTTCTAATTCCCAACTATATCCTTGCCAATATAAAACTACCTTTTGACTTTTAGTTTCATTATTATCATAGCTATTTTTTACTGTTTGTCTATTTACAGTTTTATTCTTATTAAGAATGTCATATGCTTCATTTATTTCTTTTAATTTTTCTTCTGCTAAACTAGCTAAAGGATTATTTTGATAAAAATCTGGATGATATTTTTTTGCTAATTTTTTATATGCTGCTTTTATCTCTTCTTCTGAAGAATTTTCACTAACTTCTAAAATTTTATATGCCTCACTTCTTGTCATTTTTTCTCCCCTTTATTATAATTTTATATAAGTATTTACACCATCTCTTGTAGAATGTAGTTGAGCAATTCTTCTTGGACTTAACTTAGCTTGTAATGAATTTTTATACAAACTAAAGTTACTTGCTTCTTCACAAGACTGAGTTGCCAGTAAATCGTAAATTGTAAATTTTAAACCTTTGCTATATCTCATTTCAATTTCACTAATAGCTTTTTCAACTTGAGCATTTATATCTCGTATCATCATATTTCTCCCCTCCACTTAATATATTTATTTTCATTTCCTTTTGGTATTCCAAACCCTAATGAAACGATTTCTTCATTTGTGATATTCAATTTTTTTCCATTCAAATCAAGGAATACAAGCATAGCAAGTATTCCTATCCTTTTATTGCCATCTAAAAACGGATGATTTCTAATAAGAGAATTACAAATCTACTGTCCTTTTTCTTCTATAGTCTTATATAAGTCTTCTCCACCAAAACTTGCAAAAGGAGAGCTTACAAAGTCCAATATCCCTTATTCCTCTTATACCACCTGTTTTATCAATAATTTTCTCATGTAAAAGTATAATATCATTAACTGTTAATTTAATCATGCTAACTCCTTAAATGCTTCATAATATTTTTCAAGGTAGCACTCAGTTAGTTCTTCAAGTTTTTCTTTATTTTCAAGTTCTTTTATTTCTTCTTCTATAATATCTCACCTATTATTTAAGAATTTTTTCTATATCTTTCATTTCATATAGGAATATTTCTGCTCCTACTTGAGCCTTTAAACTATTAAATCCTGTATCTGGATTTCTTTCTAAAGCTATTGGTGCAATATCTAAAACTTTTTTATTAAAGTAAATTTTAAGTTTCTTTTTATTTAAAATTGCCTGTTCAACTTCTAAAAACATACTCTTATGTAAAATTCTTTCTCTTAAGCATGGATGTAAGTTAATATATGTAAAAAATATCTGTCTGATAAATTCACTTTCTGTACTTGCATGGCTTTGTTTCAGCATTTCAGGAAAAAGCTCTGTATTTATATCATTTAAGTTAAAGCTTAAACTTTTAGTTTTATCTAAAATATTCTTTCCTATATCCATAAGTCTTTCAAAACCTAATCCTTGTATAACCATATTACAAAGGGTTTCTTTCTTTAAAGAGAAATATTGAGTATCTGTATATATAATTTCATGAACAAGCATTGGAACAGTTGTAGCTTTTACTTTTTTTCTCATTATTCCTCCCTTAAAATGTATTTATTATATTATATAATGTTATCTACGGAGCAAAAAGAGTACACTTTTTTTATTTTTTTAGCTTTATTTAAAATCAAAAAGCTCTTAAACTATATGCTTATAATGAATTTACTATTATAAATCAGTTCTCATAATGAGAACTATTTTATAGAAAATTATTGTATTTATCTGATATTCTTTTTTTACAATAGTTGAAAAATAAAAGGACTTCATTCTTGAAGTCCTCATATTTTTATGCTATTAATTCTATACAAGCTTCTAGTATTTTCTTATCTTTGGCATTTTCCTTTAGATATTTAATATAGCTTTTATCCTTCTCATAAATTTTATCTAATGTCATTCCTTTATATTTTCCAAAATCTATAACTATTTTATTATTTTCTGCTCTTTCTACTATTTTATCTATCTCTTCTCTCTTTTTAATTTCTATCTCATTATTTAACTCTAACACTGGTGTCTCTGTAAATACATATCCTCTTCCTTGTTGTCTTATTGGATACCAATTTTTCTTAGCATTATATAGATATCTTCCAACACCAAATCCACTACTAGCCACTCTTTTAAAAGCATTTGATATTCCTCCTTTTACACTTTCATACTCCGTCATTCCTGCTCCGTCTTCTTTTGTGACCCATCTGTCATTGATCTTTATAGATAAGGAGCATATAAATCCTGCTGATATCTCCTTATATGATACTGTCCATCCATCTACTCCAAACAGTTCATCTAACCTATTTTGAATTGCTCTTGCTTGAACATATGCTAGTGCTAATCCCATGCTTTTATCATTATTAGTTGCTCCTACTCTAAATTCTAATTCCTCTTTTCTAAATGGCTCTCTTAGTTTCTTTAATAAATCACTCATCTTCATACCTCCTCTTTAATATTCACTAGGATATAGGATAGTCCAATGTTCTCCAACCATCGGATCAAATCCTTTAATAGCCCATACAGTTTCACTTTTCTTATTAGTATAACTTAGAGCTATTCTTTTTTCTCTTTCAGGTATTTCTTGCTTATTAATGATATAATTATCTTTTATATCAAATACTTGGAACTCATCAAAGTCCTCTTCTTCCTCGTAAGTTCTAATTATTTCTGCTATAACCACTAAATTTCTTAAATCTAACTCTTCTCTTATACCTCTTGTAACTACTATTTCTGACATTTTTATTTCCCCTCCAATAAATCAATTAATCCTTTTTTATTATTAAATCCGTATAGGAACTGCTCAAATGATGATAATGCCACATCAAAGGCTTCATCTAGTCTTACCTTCTCACTTTTCCATAGAGCTATGTATTTATATTTCCCACTAATATCTAAATTAAAATAGGAACCATATAACATGGCTCCTACTTCTGCTTCTACCTCTTCTTGATTGGTACTCTTTATATTCTCTTCATCAAAGTGATTTAAATAGTGAGTAAACTCGTGCATTAAAGTTCCACTCATAGCTGCATATCTATCTTTTCTAATATAGATCTTCTCTCCATCTGTCATTCCTTTAGCTTCAATTTCATCTGTTACTTCCACTGGGATATATTGCTCAACTATTTCTTTAGATCTTTTAAATAGTTCTGTTATCCTGTATTGACTGTTCCCTCTTTTCATTCTAGTATCAATAATTGGAAATTCAACTGCTTTATCTGTAGGAACAGTGCTTTTAATGTCAAATACATTTGCATATTTATATCCATATACATATTTTTCATCCTTTCCCTCTTTTTCTCTATTAGTGATCAATGGTACTAAGATTTTTATTGCCTTTGCTCCTTTTTTTATGTTATAACCTAGTTCTTTCCACTTCTTGAAACCTGCCACTATACTAGCTGACCTATTCTGTTGGTATATAAGTACCATATTTCGAATACTATAGTTATAAAAATGTTTTTTTCTGAACTCTATAAACATCTTTAATTCTTCTGAATCCTCTAGAAATTTTTCTATTTTATCATTTATATTTTCTTTTAATCCTTCAATGATATTCATAAACTCTTTATTTTCCATAATCAACTTTTCTCCTTTAAAATGGGTATTTTTTTTGAAAACTATATACACTTTTCTAAATTAGGAATCAGGAAATATGATTTTAAGACGTTTTTATGTTTTATCTAAAATTCCTCACTTTTCCTAAATTCCTGTGGTTTTTCCTGCTTTTCCTCAATATTTTCTTTTTAAATCCTTTAGGATTCCTCGTAATTCCTTCAGGATTATTTTATCAATACAGAATAATCCTCTTTTAAAACTGCTCCATCAATCAAAATATTTTTCTTTAGACTATCTCCTATAAGCTTTTTAGATGGTGTTATCTCTTCTTTTACTACTAGGTATTCCTTTGGAATTTTTGAAATGTCAGTTATCTCCACACTTGTAGTTTTTCTAAGGCTAAGATTCCCTAGCTCTGTTTCTACTTTCTTTTTATCTAAATCAAGTAAGATTCCCTTTATATAGCTCTTAATTGACTTAATTTTCTTTTCCTTACCTTTTTTAAGATCCTCTAATCTTTCAATCTCTAGCTTAGTCACAGTATTCTCTAGCTCTAAGTTTCTAATATACTTTATTAGATCAGTGCTTTTGCTCTTTAATTCTTCTTTTAAATACTCCATGATATCGTTATAGTTCTCTCTGTCCATCTCTGTTTGCTCACTCTCTAGAAATATATCTAAAGTATCAATCATTCCATTTTTAATTTCATATAACTTCATTCCTTCCATTTCCCTCTCATCTCCTATTTTTTATCATTTAAAATATCATCTAATGCTTTTATAGTAGTCCCTACTAAAATTAAGATTCCTGCAAATGTACCCATAACTATCTCCTCCTATTTTTTGGTAATATAAAAGTCCAGTCTACATTTCTGTAAACTGGACTTCTAGTTTTTTTCTTATGCAAATCTTATTTATCTACTATATAATATATAATTAATTTAATATTAAAGTTTTATAACACTGGAATAATACTTTCTAAAATGTGTGGAATACCGTTTTGACATTCTTGATAAAATTCTAAATCATCTGTTCTCATTATTTTATATGGTTTTCCTGTCATTCTATCTAACATTAATACTATTTCTGGTTTTCCTGTAAATTGAATATATGGAACAAACCATAAATTATATCTAGGTTGATTAAAATTTATAAGTCCTAAAGGTAAATTATTAAAAATTCCTTTTAACTCTTCAGTAGTTAAAGTAATTACTTTTTCATCTAAATTTAAGTTTATAACTGAAAGTCTTTGGAAATAAAAAGCAAAGTCTTCAATATCTGTAAAACTTATTATACTATCTTTATAGCTATCAAAAAAGAATTTACATTCATTATATTTTGAAAATAGATCTCCCATTTGTCTTTTTATATTTTCATCACTTATATTTGAAATAGTTTCTTTTATGAAATCTGATGAAATCATTCTTTTAAATTTACTAATATAACTTAACTGAGATCTATATGTATTTGAAGAGTTTGTATTATCTCTATAATTATTAAGTATATTTTTTAAGAATAATCCTAAATATACACCTTCTCTAATAAAAGAATTTATAGCTATAGACATTGCCGTTCCTATTTCAGCTGCAAATGCTTTAGAATAATCATTTTTAATTTCTTCTTTTAATAAATTATGCTTTTCCTTTACTTTTTCAAGCTTGGTATCATCTTTAAAATCTTTTAAGAAAGAGTAAAATGCTTCCAAATACTCATTAACAATTGTTACAATATTTCCAGTATATCTTTCTTCATCAAAAACAGGCATATCTTCAATAGAAAAATCAACTTTTTCTCCCTTTAAGATTCTTTTTATAATCTCTCCTGTTCCAAGTAAAATATACTCTTTAACTATTGTTAATTTTGCCCATTGCATCGAGATACTTCTTTCTATTAAATTTCTTATTAAGTTTATAATATTACAATTTTGACTATAAACTCCTCTGTAAAACTCTATTAATTCTGTATAAGATCCTAATTTTTCTTCTTCTTCCACAAAACAAATAACAAAAGGACTCATTTTATTTATTTCATCCATCTCCTTTGGAGATATATTTAATTCTAAAGTTATTTTTCTTCCATTTCTTGAATATAAAAAATTTATCTTCTCAACAAATAAAAAATTTTTCTCTTGAACTTGAGATGCAGTATTAATTCCTAGCCCATTTACAAATGTATTTAATTTTAACTTTGTAGCATAATTTTGCTGAATATCTAATAAAATAATATTTTTCACTCTCTCATATAAGGGAACAGTAGAAATATTTTTAAGATTAAACTTGTGCATTTCAAAATTAATTAAAACTTTCATCTTAAACCACCTTTTTAAATAAAAAAAAATATATATAAATATTGACAAATCACTAAACTTGTCTTAAACTTATATTAGCAACTTTATAAACAGATATGCAACATATTAAACTAAATAGCAAATAACTTTTAAAAAAGTTAATTTTATATTATAATTGTAACATTTTAAACATCAAAAATCAAGAAGTACTATTACTTTAGAAAGTTAAAATTGCTATAAAAAGAAAAAATCTATAAAGTATAGTGACTTTGAATGAATATTTTTTAAAAAAAGTGATTTTTCTATAGCTCACTATTCATAAAATAAAAAAATAGCATATAGATCTATTTATCTAGCTTTTCAACATAGTAATCACTAATCACTCTAAATAAATATATCTATTTCATTTCAAAAAGGAGAGAAAAATGGATGAAAAAGAAAAGTTAAAGTTAAAAAATCATATATTAATATATGGTTCTCAAGATCAAATTGACAAATGCTTTGGTAAAAACATATTTGAAAAGGAAATAATAGACGTTATAAAAGAAATGAAATATTTTGGTTCCTTTGAATTTATAGGAGAATATCTAGTTGATATTCTAGCCACTGAAAAACTTATTAAAGATAATTTTCTCGGAGGTTTTAATGAAAAAAAACATTTTTTCATTATCAACTCTTCTGAAGATTTAGAAAAGTTTAAAGAATCCCTGCTAAAACTAAAAAAAAAACATGAAGTAACTAAAAATATTATCAAGGATATCTCATCTTTCTTAAAAGAAGATTTTAGAAAAAACAATGAAATTATTCAAAAAGTAAATGAAGCTATAGTAAAAAGAAATACTTTAACTAGAAAAGAGCAATACAACTTAATGACTGAAATTCTTCAATATACAGTTAATAAAAAATCTCTTAGCGAACTATTTGAAGTTGGTATCAATCATTATAGAGAATTAGAAAAAGAATTTAAGGAGGAAAATAAATGAGTATGAATTCTAATATTATTAATAATCAAGATCAAACAGGAACAGTAACTGCTGTAAATACATTAGATCATGAAAGCGATATTTTATTTGCACTTCATAACTTAGATCATAAAAATTACTTAATACCTCATCAAGCTTTAATTAAAGATCTAAAATATTCTCAAACTATGGAGCTAAAAGATCAAGTTGTAAAAATTAACTATACACAAGATAAACCTCATATTATAGTAAATGGGACTTCTTATGAAGTTGAAATACCTCTTGAATCCAAAACTAGAGAAAAATTCGATAGAAAATATAAAGGGCAAATTTTTTATTGTATTTGTTCTATAAAATACACAAAAATATGGAAGACATTTTCTCTTCACAATGTAAAACCTCTTGATATACAAGATGCTGACAAAAAATGGTGTTCTCATTTATCAAAATTCTCATCTCTTATAGCAAGAATAGATGAAGCTATAAAAATTTTAGAGCTAAATCCTGACACACTTCTTATAAGAGAAAAGATTGTACAATTGATTAGAATTTTAGCTCTTATTGAAGAAAGATATATTCTTATGGACTATGGACCAGCTAGACGTGGTAAAACTACAACTTATAAAAAACTTGGTCTTCATGGTAAAAGTTTTGCAAATACTAGAGCTTCAATAGTTATTAACAACTCTAATAAACAATTAGGAGATTTCTTTAATGTTCTTTCTGATACTTTTATTGCAGAAGAAGTTCAGAATCTTTCTGATCCTGAATTTTGGACTTTTTTACAAACTTATGCTGATGGTAATAGAGGAGATATTGTTTTCTCATCAACAGATGTCAGACAGTTTACTACTTCTTGTTGCTTATTAGGAAATCCTGAAAAAAAAATTGATTATATAAAGATCTTTGCTGATAAAATCAATATTTTTGAAGGCACAAAAATTCCAATAAAAACAGGTGAAGCTGGTGGAGCTAAACTAAGTCGTATAGATGCAATGATATATTCTGGTGGAACTCGAAATATTTCAAATAACATGATACTTACAAATGATATAAAAAGATTTCCTATATTGGTTTTTAAACAAGCTCTTTTAGATCTAAGAAAAAAGCATATTGACATAAGTAAATTAATTTGTAAGTTAAATCTTCCTATTTTAGGTGATAAAAGGATTGAAATATCAGTCTATAAAACTTTAGAAGGACTTTTAAAGCTCCTTATGCCAGAATTATGTACAAATGATAATCTAATAAATAATAATTCTTTTTACTCTACTGGAATAAGTTATTTATATCAACTAGCAATTGAAATAAAAAAGGTTGTTGAAAATACTGTCAATATTCTTAGTGAAAAAGAAAATCCTTCTACTATTCAAGGAAGTAGTGAGAAGTTTTCTTTTCTAAATATTTATAATCCTTGGGATCTATGCTACTATACACCTCATCGTATTATAATACAAAATAATATGACTAATACGATTATAAAAAAACCATTAGATATAGTTGGGATAAAACAAAATGAAGACGAAACTAAAATTCTTGATTTGCTTCAAAGTAGAGGATATTATTCATCACATTCATTTAATGGAATAATTTTGCAACATAATTCTATTGCTACATTTACTAATATTATTTCTGTTCTACCAGAAATACATGTACCCTATCAAATTTTAACTAAAACGGATATGAACGGAAATATAACTGCTAAGACTATTACTTTTGATGGAAAAAATCCTGGTTTATTTGATTTTAATGGGACTATTGTTCAAATAGATAATAATATGCGCCCTTTATTACCTGCTCCAAATGGACAACTTCTAAATTTTGAACAATATGCTGGACTTAGTTTTATCTATAATAATCAAGGAATTTCAAGATTAAGAGATCAAGCTAGAAATCAAATACATGTAAATAATTTGGGACAAGTTAAAATACCACTTAAAAGTAACAACTATTGGAATAAGAGTATCTTCTATAATTATTTAACTGGAGAAGAAGAACTTCAAAGTAATGGAAACAGTATAAGGAACTTTACTTTCTATGATTTAGAACTTAATTAAGTATTAATTATATATAATAACTTGATATATAAAAAACCTGATGACTGGCACTCATCAGGCTATAAATAACAAACCCAACCCAAAAGAGAGTATGTTATAGCTTAATTGTACCATACTCTCCTTTTAAAAAGAAGGAGGCTTTCTATGAGAAAACAAAAAATTATATTAGCAATCCTAAAGATCAAGGAATTGAAAAAAATCCTTGATAAGAAAAAAGAAGTGATGGCTAATGGACTATAAAATAGCTGTTATGTACACTAGAGTTTCTACTAATATGCAAGATGAACGAGGTTCTAAAGATACTCAAAAGAAACTCATTAAAGATTTTGCTTTCAGTAATAATTACAGTATTATTGCTGAGTTTAGCGATACTGATCATGGAGATAAAACAGATAGAGATGGAATAGTCTCCCTCAAGGAATACTTGAGGGGGAATCCCTCTGTTAAATATGTCTTAGTTTCCCATTCTGATAGATTTACTAGAGATTTCCAAGCAGGTATGAGAGATTTATTCTTTCTTGATGATCTTGGAATAAAGCTTATATCTATCAAAGAAGGAGAAATACAAGCTAGTGGAACTTGGGATTCTATTCCATCCATTCTTAGATTAATTGGAGCTCAAGAAGATAAGAAAAAAATAGTGGCTAAAGTTATTGATGCCGCCTATGAGTATTGTCAAACTAATAGATATCTTGGTGGAAGTTTATTACCTTGGTTTAAACTTGAAAATGGATATATCAATGGAAAAAAATGTAAAATAATAGTTAAAAATGAAGAGACTTGGGAGTTTTATAGAGCTGTCTTCATAGATATCATACGAACTCGTTCAATAGTTACAACTGCTAAAAAATATTCATTAAATCCTGTCACTGTTGCTCAATGGCTTAGAAAACCTGAAATTCATGGTTATAGAACCTATGGTAAAAAAGGAAAAATTGATAAATGCCATAATAAAGGATACAGAAAAAATTATTTTACCTCTGAGACTCCTATACTACCTGCTCTATTAGATGAAGAAGAATATTCTTCTATCTTAGATATTCGTAATCACAATAGAGGAAAGTATAGAAAAAATATTAAAGTTTATCTGTACTCAAACAATTTGAGATGCAGTTGTGGTGGAAGACTTGAAGGGGAAAAAATAAAAGGAAAATCAGGAAATTATTTCTATTACTATAAATGTCATTTGTGTAAAAAAAGACTTCCTGTAACTAAGACAGAAAAAGCTATTTCTGATGCTATTCTACAAGATAAAAGCCTTAAAATGCTAAATGATTGTGAGTTTAGGTTAGCTGACTTATATTCTGAAATAGATGAATTAAAAATTGTATTAGAAAAATATACTACTTCAGAAAAAAGAATTTTAAATCTCGTTGCTGAAGGACTTACTTCTATTGAAGTTTCAAGAGAAACTTTAAGCAAGTTAAAAAAAGAAAAAGAACAAGTTGTAAAAAATATCAATAGTAAAATGGCTGTTATTTCCGAAGAAGAGAAAAAAGAAGTTTCAGAAGATAATATAAGGCTATTACAAGAACTGATGCTGTTCCAAGATACAGATGACGATGAATATAGAGAAAAATTAAAAGAAATTATAAACTTGATAGTCAGAAAAGTTATCTTTACTTCATTTAATGATATCAAGATATATTTTTAAAAAAAAGTCGTTTCATTAATTTGAAACGACTTCTCTATCTTCACAATACAAAATTATTTAAAATAATAATTATTCTTGAGTTAGGGTTAACCTATGGCGCACCTAAGAGGAATCGAACCCCTAACCTTCTGATCCGTAGTCAGACGCTCTATCCAATTGAGCTATAGGTGCAATTATTATATAAAAAAAAGGTAGTCAACCTACCTATTATTATCAAATGGCGGTGAAGGAGAGATTTGAACTCTCGGTACCGTTTATAGGTACTCTCCCTTAGCAGGGGAGTGCATTAGGCCACTCTGCCACTTCACCATCATATCTGGCGGAAGATCAGAGATTCGAACTCTGAAGTCTTGCGACGCCGGTTTTCAAGACCGGTTCCTTACCAATTAGGATAACCTTCCACGCATTAAATATAATATCATACCTCATCTTTTTTGTCAATAAGGAATTTTCAATTTCTTATCCAAATTAGAAAATAATTGTTCCTACTAAAACAATTAAAGTCCCTACAACAAGAGTTATATAATCCCAAATACTCACACTTAATTTTATGTATTCACTTCTCTTCCCTTTTGAGTTAAATCCTTTTGATTCCATAGCCATTGCTATACTTTCAGAAGATCTTACAGCTGTTACAAGCATAGGAAGCATAAAAATATTTTTTTCAACTCCCCTTGCTCTATATGCAAATCTCATCTTTTGATACTCTTGCTTAACGATAGGAATAAAACTATATGCAGCTAATATCCCATAGGCAAAATTTCTTGGCAGTTTAAATTGTTGATTTAAACTTAAAATAAATAATCTAGGGTCTGTTGTAAATACAAAAAATAAACCGATACTAGCAAAAGCCATTATTCTCATTGCTAGCTGCATTCCTGTTTCAGCATCTCCTATTACAACCACTATCTTAGTAAGAGAGGTTACATCTGTACTTTCACCACTGTGCAAGAAGCCTGTAAAAAACACTCCCACTGCTAAAAATATAACTGGTAAAAAAGCTAAAATTATCTTTTTTATGCTAACTTTATTAATTAACATCAATAAAATCATAACTAGAAAAATTCCAAAGTTAAAATAATAATTGTACTCAAAAGAGAGTATTAAAGAGATTAAAAATAGTGTTAATCCCTTATAAGCAGGGTTTAATTTTAACATCTTATCTCACTCTCCTTAGCTCTTTTTCTTCAGTAACTTTATAAATGGAATTTGAATACTCATATACTAAATTTCTATCATGAGATACAATTATTATCGTCAATCCCTCATTAGCTCTTTTCTTTAAAAACTCCATTATCTCTCTACTTGTTCTATTATCTTGTCCATAAGTTGGTTCATCACATAAAAGTATCTTTTGATCTCCTGCTAACATAGATAGTACTGCTACTTTTCTCTGTTGTCCTTGACTCAAAGAAAAAGGAGAATAATTTCTATACTCATAAAGATTAAATTGTTTTAATAACTCTTCAGCTTTTTCTAATAATTTTTTCTCATCTCTTTCATTTTGCTTCATACTAAAAATCAATTCATCTATTACTTTATAGGTAATAAATTGATTTTGAGGATTTTGAAAAACTATTCCTATATTTTTCAATATCTCCTTTCTTTTCCATTTTTTTATGTCTTTACCTAAAAATTTAATAGCTCCATTTTTTATTTTTGTTAATCCAGCAATATTCAATAAAAGAGAACTTTTTCCTGCTCCACTTTTACCAATCAGAGAGATAACCTCTCCCTCTTTAGCTATTAAAGAACAGTTTTCCAACAATTTTTTCTCTCCATACCCTATTGAAATATTTTCTAATTCTAATACAACTTCCTTATCTTTTAGACTCTCTCTGTTTTTTTTGATTTCCTCACTATCTTCAAGTTCAAAATATGAAGTATCATCTAAAAATTTACAACCTTTTCCTAAAAATAGAAACTCATGTTTTATATCTTTCCATAAACTAATTCTATGATCTATGGCTATAATTGTAGTTTTATTCTCTTCATTTAATCTTTTTAATTTTTTTATTATCTCTTGGCTACTTTCATAATCTACATTAGCAAATGGCTCATCCAATATGATTATCTTCGGAGAGATAGCTAAAATAATTGTTAATGCAACTTTTTGCTTCTCTCCCCCTGATAATGAAGAGAGATCTCTATCTTTTAAATGTAAAATATCCATCTCAATTAGTACTCTATTTACTAATTCATCCATCTTTTCAACTGGATACTCTATATTCTCCAAACAAAAAATAATCTCATCCTTTACTTTTTCCATACAAAATTGGGCATCAGAATTTTGAAACATCATCATAATCTCTTTTACTCTCTCATTTGGGGAGTATTCTGATATATCTCTATTTAAAAGTAACACTTTGCCCTTTGACATTATCCCTTTATGCTCAGGATAAAGCCCTGCTAAAATATATGCTAAAGTGCTTTTTCCACAACCTGAAAACCCAGAGATAAGATAGACTTTTCCCTCTAAAAAATTATAAGAAAAACTATCAATTATATTGTTTTTAGAATTTATTTGATATTTAAATTCTATATCTTCACAACTTAAAACTTTTTTCATAGATTAATCTTCCATGCTATTTTGATTTCCCAATGTATAGCTACTTAAAGCACCTGTTTTTGCCAATTTATCTGCTGCTATTTTACAGATTACCCCTGCAAAAATAATTGAACTAATAGCTCTTACAACAAACATTCCCACTAACATTGTAGCTGAATATTTTACAAATCCACCTCTTACAAATCCCCATATAAAGCTAGTTACACAAGCAGCAAATGCAGCTAAGCACATATTTTTCATAGTATAGTTTTTATATTTATCTTTAGCAAAAATAATTTCAGGTCCTGCCCCTTGAATTATTCCTGATAATATAACTATTGGTCCAAACATATTTCCCATGATAACTTCTATTACAGCTGATAAAACCTCTGCTATAATAGCTACTCCTGATCTTTGAACTATATATGGAACAAAAGTTGCTGCCATAAACCATACTCCAAATAATATTTCATAAGCAAATGGAGCTAAACCTAATGGGGCTAAAATTGTAGCTATAAAGTTAGCTAAATATACTGCTCCTAAATATATAAATGAAAATATTACTGAAAATAAACATACCATTATTACATCTTTTAACTTCCAATTAAACATTTTTTCCTCCCAATTCTATTCCTTTGTTGGACTATTTACTGATATTGTTACTTGTAAAATATAGTGTGATAGATTAGCTTCACCATATTCAAATATATCTTCTAAAGTTTTAAACACATCATGTACATCCCCTTCAAGAATAGAAACATAGTGAGAACTTTTTGAAAATACTCCATTTTCCTTAGCTTTCATAACTGCATGAGCTATATGTTCCATATAGTCATTTTCTCCCATAGGATAGAATGATATTTTACTTACAACATTGAATTTTTGATCTTTAATTAAACTTTCATTTAATTTTATATCATCTACTTCCATAAAAGAATCTGCATCAGTATCTCCAGGACACCCCTTTGAAAAAGTTGCTTCCAATGCCATATGAACATTTTCTCTGTAAGCATTTATAAACAATCCCTTTACACTGTCAAAAACATGTACTCTTTTTCCTCTAACACAAGTACTTAATTTATCAGTAGCTTTCCATACTTTTGACATATCAGTTTTTGAAAGAGCTCCTAAAATTATCTCTACAAAATTATCTGCCATTGGATATAGAGAAAATCTACATCCTGAAACTCCTTTACTAGCTCCTCCAATACACCATAAACAATCTTTTAATCCCATAAAAAAACCTCCTTTTAATTTCACAAAAGGAGGTAAATAAAAAACTTTTCTTATTATTACTCCTTTCGTCGGCATTATCCGAATCAAGTCCTTTGGGTTCAGGTAAAATTACCTATCTCAGCTTTTGCACCCCAGTAATTTTTTTAATTTTATCAACTGTATTATAATATCACTATTCTTTTTTTATGTCTATACAAAATTTTTTAATCTATCAGAAATTAAGCTTTATTTTTTAAAACCTTGAATAAAAATTTCTTATTATAAAAAAACTGTGCAAAATGATAATATAAAATTATCATTTTACAACAGTTATTATTACATTTCTAATCTCTCTTTTAATTTTTTTATTCCTTCATCATCTGCTCTAGAAATATAAAATATCCCCTCTACTCCAGATTCTCTCAATATCTCTTCAGCTCTACTATAGTCATTAACCTTATCTATCTTAGTAATTACTCCTATTACATCCTTGCCTAGAAACATCGATTTGAAATTAGGTGGAAAGAAATTACCTTCATCATCTGCACTTTGAACAAATATAATTTTCTCTGCCTCTGCTGCTGTTACTAATAAAGCTCTAAAAAAGAATTTATTTTCAATATACTCTCCTGGAGTGTCAATTATATTATTCTCATAAGAGACTGCTTGTGTCTTTGCATAAACGACATCTTGTTTATTTAATCTTTGTGTCAATGTAGTCTTACCACATCCCACTTTTCCTAATAGCATAACTTTCATAGCTATCAAGACCTTGTAAATTTAGATACTGAAAATTGAAGTGTATTCTCTAAAAAACTCAACACACTTTTCAATGAATTTTCCACACTAGAAACATCTCCATTGATTACCAATGTTCCTGTAAATCTATCTAAAAATCCTATCTCTATATTTCCAGCTTTTGTTGCCACATCTCCAGCTATAATAGCAGTTTCCCCTGGTGTCAAAGTTAAAATTCCAATAGCTTTTGTAATTTCAGAATTCAATCCTACTTTTTTACATAACTCTTTATTTGGATGTGCAATTAAATGTGCAAGTGTGACTTGTTTCCCGGGAACATATTCTTGTATTACTCTATTTTTTTCTTCCATATTTACCACCACCTTATTATACTTTATTTTATTATATTAATATAAAAAGTCAAATTATTGTCATTCAGAATTTTAAAAATTTTTTTAATTTTTTTAAAAAATAGTTGCATAAAATTTCACTTTGTGATATATTGTTTTCTATACAAAAACATATGTTTACAATTTAAAGACACAGGAGATGGGAAATAATGAAAAATTTATATGAAAGATGGATAAAAATAAGTCTTATAAAAAGAATAATAGTGGGACTTATTGTAGGAGTTATATTAGTTTTAGTTGCACCTGAAAAAGCAAGTAGTGTTACAATCTTGGGAGATCTTTTTGTCGGAGCTTTAAAAGCAATTGCACCTTTATTAGTTTTTGTTCTAGTTATGGCAGCTGTTTTACAACATAAAAAAGGACAAAAATCTAATATGAAATTAATTATATTTTTATATCTTTTAGGAACTTTCCTAGCAGCTAGTGTTGCAGTAGTTGGATCTTTCCTTTTCCCAGTAGATCTTATTTTAAAAGCTGGAGAAAGTAGCATAGCTCCACCTGAAAATATTGCTGGTGTATTAAAAGCTCTATTTATGAACCTTGTTGAAAATCCTGTAAAAGCTCTTTTACAAGGTAACTATATTGGAATTTTATTCTGGAGTGCTCTATTTGGTTTCTTCCTAAGAGAAAGTTCAGAAAACAGTAAAAAATTAATTTTAGATGTATCAGATGTTATTTTAAAAACTGTTAAAACTATTATAGAATTTGCTCCATTTGGAATAATGGGATTAATTTTTAACTCACTACGTACTAGTGGTTTTGCAAGTTTACTTATCTATGGAAAACTTATCTTACTTCTTTTAGGTTGTATGGGATTTGTTACTTTTGTTATCAACCCTCTAATTGCTTACTTCTATATTAGACAAAATCCTTATCCTTTAATCATGAGATGTCTTAAAGATAGTGGAGTTACTGCTTTCTTTACTAGAAGTTCAGCTGCTAATATTCCAGTAAATATGAATCTATGTGAAAATTTAGGACTTGATAAAGAGGTTTACTCAGTTTCTATTCCATTAGGAGCTACAATTAATATGGGTGGTGCTGCTATCACTATTTCAATATTTGCTCTTAGTGCTGCACACACTTTAAATATTCAAGTAGATATTTTCTCTGCTCTATTACTTAGTGTTTTATCAGCAATTAGTGCTTGTGGTGCATCTGGAGTTGCTGGTGGATCTCTACTTCTTGTACCTCTAGCTTGTAGCTTATTTGGTATCCCTAATGATATAGCTATGCAAGTAGTTGGAGTTGGATTCATTATTGGAGTTATTCAAGATTCTTGTGAAACTGCTTTAAACTCATCTACTGACGTTTTATTTACTTGTGTTGCTGAGTTTGCTAACTGGAGAAAAGAGGGAAAATCTATTGTTGTAGAAAGGGCTTAGTACATTCAAAGAGTTTTGTGATATAATGTAAAAAAACTGATTTTTAAGGAGATTACTATGAAAATTCTTTTTATAGATACAGAAACTGGTGGTTTATCACAAAACTCTGCTCTTATTCAACTTTCAGGAATAGTTCAAATTGATAAAACTGAGGCTGAAGTTTTTAACTTCTATGTTAAACCTTTTCTAAACTCAGAGGTTACAGATGAAGCTTTAGCTATTCAAAAGAGAACTAGGGAAGAGATTGAAACTTTTGAAGATGAAGAGATTGTTTTTCAAAAATTTATAAGTATTTTAGATAAATATATTGATAAGTATGATAAAAATGATAAATTTATATTAGCTGGATACAATGTAAATTTCGATAAAGATGTTATATATAGATTTTTTAAAAGAAATGGAAATAATTTTTTCTTTAGTTATGTTCAAGGAGCAGTTTTAGATCCTCTATATCTAATCACACCTTTACAAATTTTAAATAAAATTCCTGTGTTAGATAACAATAGATTAGAAACTTGGTGTGAATATTTCAACATTCCTATAGCTGCCCATGATTCTTTAGAAGATATTAGAGCTACAAAAAACTTAGCAAGAGAATTGATGCATTTAATGAAAAAATAGAAGAGAGTTGATCTCTTCTATTTTTATTATCTATTATCTACTTTTTCAGGATATAAATCATGGTTAGCCATACGATTAAAAGCTACCTCTTCCCACTTAGTTCCTTTTTTCCCATAGTTACAATATGGATCAATTGAAATTCCCCCTCTTGGAGTAAATTTTCCCCAAACTTCTATATATTTAGGATCCATTAATTTTATAAGATCCTTCATTATTATATTGATACAATCTTCATGAAAATCTCCATGATTTCTAAAACTAAAAAGATATAGTTTCAAAGATTTACTCTCTACCATTTTAATATTTGGCACATAAGATATAACTATATTTGCAAAATCTGGTTGCCCTGTGATTGGACATAAACTTGTAAATTCTGGACAGTTAAATTTTACAAAATAATCATTTTCTGGATGCTTATTATCAAAAGTTTCTAAAAGTTCTGGAGCATAATCTTGTGGATATTTTACTCCTTGATTTCCTAAAAGTGTTAAATTATCTAATTCTCTCATCTATCTTCCCTCTCTTATTTTTACTAATGGATCTACTGCTCCATTTAATTCAAAAGCTTTCTCTCTATCTATACAAGTTCCACACTCACCACATGAATATCTTTTTCCCTCATAACAACTCCAAGTTAATTCATATGGCACTTTTAATTCAAGACCTTTTTTTACTACATCCTTTTTATGAAGATTTACAAAGGGAGCTTCAACTTTTAATTTCTTTCCACTTCCTTCATATATAGCTAAATTTATAGCATCATTAAACTCCTTGCTACAATCTGGATATGCACTCCCTGCTGCATCATCACTATGAGCTCCATATAATATTAAGTCACAATCTTTTGAAAGTGCTATACTTGCTGCTGTGGATAAAAATAATCCATTTCTAAAGGGAACATATGTAGAAACTGTTTTCCCTTTTGTCTCTTCCAATTGCTCAGCATAACTACTATGTGGAATCTCCTCTTTAGAATGAGAAAGTAAAGAACAGTTACTATATGCAAATATTTTTACTAAATCAATCTCTATAAGTTCAATATTATAGTAATTAGCTATATCTCTAGCTGCTTTTAACTCTTTAGTATGTTTTTGCCCATATAAAGCACTTAAAGCAACAACATTTTCCTTTCCATATCTATCTATTGCCATAGCTAAACAGGTAGTACTATCTATTCCACCACTTAATAAAACTAAAGCTCTCATTTTTCCTCCTATATTCTATTGTATAACTTATTTTGTAACATAAAATTATCTTTAAATTTCCCTTCAAATATTGCAGTTTCTGTAATACTATTATTTTTCTTTATTCCCCTCATTGTCATACAACTATGTTTTCCCTTTATTAAAACTGCTATATCTCCAGAACCTGTTACTTTCTTCATTATATAAGCTATATCTTTTCCTATTCTCTCTTGAAGTTGTAATCTTTTACTTACCATATCACATATTCTAGCTATCTTACTTAGTCCTATTACCTTTCCCTTAGGTAGATAAGCTACTGTTACACTCATATCATACATCAAGGCTAAATGGTGTTCACAACAGCTAAAAATATCTATATCTCTAACCACTACAATATTATCATTATCAGTTAATATATCTTCTTCAAAAGTTTTATTAAACATCTCAGCTATCTCATCATTACTATAATTTATCCCTTCAAATATCTCCTCATACATCTTAGCTACTCTAGTTGGAGTTTCCTTTAATCCCTCTCTTTCTGGATCCTCTCCTAGAGCTATCAGCAAACCTTTTATATGGTGTTTAATTGCTTCTATATCCATTTTTACACCCCTTTTGCTTCTGGATCCCAGATTATTTTGTGCATTTGAAGCTGCATATTTACTCCATTCAGCTTGTACTTTTTCATAAAATCTACTATTGATGAAAGCTCTATTTTTCCAAATACTGGACTTATATAGACAGCACATTTTCCAATAAGAGAATATTTTTCAATAACCTCTCTAGCTTTTTCTAAATCTTTAATATCTCCAGCTACAAATTTTACTGTATCTTTCTCAGTTAAATATCGAAAATTATCAAGATCCATATATTTTTCCATATTACTACTAGGAAGTTTATAATCCATTGTAAAAGATGGTGAATTTTTAATCTCACTAAATCTTTTCAAATTTATACTTCCATTTGTCTCTATCTCAATATTCAAATCTAAATTTTCTCCTAATTTTTTTAAAAATTCTCCAATATTTTCTTGTAATAGAGGCTCTCCCCCTGTAATAGTTATATTTTTTATTCCACTTTCTACTACCTTATTATATAGCTCTTCTAAACTCATAAGAGTATATGGTGAAGTATCACTATTAGCCCATTTAGTATCACAGTAACTACAATTTAAGTTACATTTTTGAAACCTTATAAACAGTGCCAATTGCCCTGCCTTTTTTCCCTCTCCATTGATACTTTCAAAAATTTCTACAACTTTATAATTAAACATCCTACATCATCTCACTATATGTAGCACAATTATTTGGAGTTTCATATACAAATATGTTTTTTACTAAAAATCCTTTATCTTTAAAATAATTATAAAAATATTTAGCAAAATTTTCAGCAGTCGGTCTAAACTCCATTTCAATTATTCTAAATCCATCCTCTTTTAAAGCATTTAAAGTAAGTTCTCTCATACTATCTTTCTCAATAATAAGAGCATGATCATAATAATCTGCTAACTCTTTTAAGCATTTTTTCAAATCTCCAAAGTCCACTAACATTCCTCTACAACTTCCATTCTCTTGAAGCTCTTCTCCATAAATTTCTACTTTTATAGTCCAACGATGTCCATGAATATTTCTACACTTTCCCTCATATTGAGCTAAAAAATGTGCACTATCAAAACTTGCTTCACTTATTAATGTATACATAATTTTCTCCTTAAATAAAAAAAGACAGACTCCACCTAGTCTATCTTTCTCAATTTATCCAAAAAATTGCAATAAAAAAATAGCCCTAGTTTTATTTATAGACAGGATGGTACAAATGAACTGTCTTTTCTTCTATTTTTTTCTAATTCTAACATTTAGAAATAATTATGTCAAGAAAAAAAGAACTCAATTACATGAGTTCTTTCTTACCTAATTATAATGCGTTTTTTGCAGTTTCAGCTAATTTTGCAAATTCAGCTGCATTGTTTAAAGCGATATCTGCTAAAACTTTTCTATCTAATACGATTCCAGCTTTCTTTAATCCGTTCATTAAAGTTGAATATGTTAATCCATTTAATCTAGCTGCTGTATTGATTCTGATGATCCATAGAGATCTCATTCTTCTCTTAGTTACTTTTCTATCTCTTGTTGAATAAGCTGCTGCTCTCATTGTAGCTTGTTTAGCTTGTTTTATAACGTCACCAGATGCACCTCTGAATCCTTTTGCTGCTCTTAAAACTTTTTTATGTTTTCTTCTTCTAACTATTCCAGTCTTAACTCTCATTTTTTCCTCCTAATTATAATTCACAAAAATTTGAAATTGATTGGTTATTATCTTCCAACTCCATATGGAAGTAATCCTTGCATATGTCTTTTTAAAGTTTCGCTAACAACTAAATCTTTTTTAAGGTTATTTTTTCTTTTTCTATCTTTCTTAGTTAAGATATGGCTTTTTCCTGAGTGTTTAACGATAAATTTTCCTGTTCCTGTAACTTTTATTCTTTTTCTTGCTCCTCTATGAGTCTTCATTTTTGGCATAATAATACCCTCCTCTCAAATCTATAAATATTTATTTAACTTATTAACTTTTCTTAGGTGTTAATAGTATGTATTTTTGTTTTTCATTATATTTTTTATCTACTTCAGCTGTTTCAGCAAACTTTTCAGCTATCTCATCTAATGTATCTACTCCAAGTGTAGCATGCATCTTTTCTCTTCCAAATAGAACTAAAGTAACTTTTACTTTATTTTCTTTTGCTAAGAATTTTTCGATTTGTCCAACTTTAGTTTCTAAATCGTGAGTATCAATTCTTGCAGTTACTTTTACTTCTTTAACTACTACTTGCTTTTGATTTTTCTTAGCTTCTTTAGCCTTTCTAGTTTGTTCATATCTGTATTTTCCAAAATCCATTATTTTACATACAGGTGGTTTTGCAGTTGCAGCTATCTCAACTAAGTCTAGGTCCTCTTGTCTTGCTAGCTCTAATGCTTCATTTGCAGACATAACTCCTAATTGTTCACCTGTTGAAGAGATTATTCTAAATTCTCTTCCTTTTATTTTTTCGTTGATTCTAATTTTGTCAGAAATATTCAACACCTCCATCAGTTACACAATAAAAAAACAGGACAATATACGCCCTGTTATTACACAAATTTTAAAAATAGAGGATTAAATCTCGTACTCTATTAAAATTTTATCAACCTTATGCAAGCCATAACCCATAAGGTGAGAAACAGGCGTTTCTACTTTATCCAACTTATTTAATTACCTATTTATTATATCATAATATTCAATAAAGTCAAGGACTTTTTATTGTAATACCTTTTTTCTTCTTTCCAAATGTTTATTAAAAATAAAGTAAAAAGCTGTTGTTGAAGCTATTGCTCCTAAAATATCACTTACTGGTTGAGCATAAAAAGCTGATCTAGCCTCAAATATAGCTGGTAAAAAGAAAGTACTTCCCATATATATCATCTTTCTAAACATAGACAGAGAGAAGGCTGTTTTTATTCTTCCAACAGCTGTAAATCCATCTACAAAGCAGTATTGGAAAGATAGAGGAATTATTCCCCACACACTTGCTTTTATTCCCCATCTTGCTACCTCTGCTAAGTTTACTTCATCTGTAAATAGTGAAATAAAATATGGTGAGATAAATGGTGTTAATATAAACATTGTAGTTGTCAATACTAAAGCAAAGATAACTATATATTTCTCTGCCTTTTTTACTCTCTCTATCTGTCTTGCTCCATAGTTAAAACTTAACAGTGGTTGTGTTCCCCCTGAAAGCCCAATAAGTGGACCTGTAATAAGTAGTAGATAACTTTGAATTATAGTTGCTCCTGATACCAATAGATCTCCTTGAGCTGTTCCACCATATTTTTGTAGCATAGCATTTAAAGCTATTAAAATAATACTATCTGTTGTTAAAATAAAAAATGGTGAAAATCCAAATTTTATTATATCTTGAATAATTTCAAAGGAATATCCTTTAAATGTAATCGGAATTTTTATCTTTTTACTTGTTAAAAATCTAAAAGCAAAGGCAAAAGATGTAATTTGAGCAATTACTGTTGCCCAAGCTGCTCCAGCAACTCCCATTTCTAAACCAAAAATAAAAACTGTATCTAGTAAAATATTTACCAAGGCTCCAATTATAACAGTTAGCATCCCTATCATTGCAAATCCTTGGCAAGTTATAAAAAAGTTTAATCCTATTGCCATTAAAGCAAAAAAACTTCCAAGAGTATAAATTGTTAAATAGGTATTTGCATAAGGAAAAGTTACTGTACTAGCACCAAACATCATTATCAATCTATCTTTTAGCAGTAAAAATATTATTGTTAAACTTATTGAAATTACTGAAAGAGCTAAAAAGCTATTAGCTAGTACAAATCTAGCCTTTTTAAATCTCCTCTCTCCCATTTTTATGGACATAATTATTGAACCACCAAGTCCAACAAGAGTTCCAAAAGATGAAAGGAAAGTCACAATAGGTCCACATACTCCAACTCCTGCTAGTGCAAGTCCTCCAATCTCTGGAATATGTCCTATATACATTCTATCTACTATACTATAAAGTAAATTCACCAATTGAGCTAACATTGTTGGTATTGCCAATTTAAATACTAAACCTAAAACTGAATCCTTCCCTAAATTATTTGATAGTTTCATAGTTATATTTTAAAGAATTATCTTCTTTAAATTTCCTCCCTTTCAATTATTTTTATTTTATAATTCATCTAAAGTATAACATATTTTCCAATACTAAGAAATAAAATTCTTTCATATTATTTTCTTGAAAAGATAGAGTAATTTGCAATATAATAAGATATATATTCTTATAATATGGTGATTTTATGAAAAAATACGAAGTTGATATGTGTAACGGACCTCTTTTTAAACAGATAGTTATTTTTGCTATCCCCTTAATATTTTCTGAAGCTTTACAACTTCTCTTTAACGCTGCTGATACTGTGGTAGTTGGAAAGTTCGCTGGTGAAGAAGCCTTAGCAGCAGTTGGTTCTACAAGCTCTCTAATAAATCTTCTTCTAAATCTTGTTATTGGATTATCTATGGGGGCAGGAGTTGTTGTAGCTAAAAACTATGGATCAAAAGATAAAAAAAGCGTGCAAGAAAGTGTACATACCTCTATTGCTACTGCTATAATATCAGGGATTATTATGCTCTTTATTGGGCTTCTTTTAACTAAACCTTTGCTCCGTATGATGAAAACTCCTGAAGAGATTATTAATCTTTCCTCATTATACATGCAAATATATTTTTTAGGTATGCCTGCAAATATGCTTTATAACTTTGGTGCCTCTATTCTAAGAGCTGCTGGGGATACTAGACGTCCTCTTTTTATTCTCTCTTTTGCTGGAGTTATTAATGTTATTTTAAATCTGATTTTAGTTATTGTTTTTAATTTAAGTGTTGCTGGAGTTGCTATTGCTACTATTACAGCTGAAACTATCTCAGCTTTCTTAATATTGAGAATTTTAAATAATACTCCAGGAATGTTGAGATTAAAATGGAAACTTGTAAAAATACATAAGAATCGTCTTTTAGAGATTGTTAAAATTGGACTTCCTGCTGGAGTACAGGGAATACTTTTTAATATTTCAAATGTTTTAATTCAATCTTCAGTAAATTCTTTCGGTCCTTTAGTTATTGCTGCAAATACAGCCTCTGTTGCTATTGAAGGCTTTGTTAATACATCTTTAAATGCTCTTTATCAAACAGCATTAAACTTTACAAGCCAAAATTATGGTGCTAAAAAATTTGCTAGAATAGATAAAATTCTTACTCTCTCTCTAATTTTATCATTTATTTGTGGAGCATTTTTCGGTTTTGGAGCTTATATCTTTGGAACTCCACTTTTAAGTATCTGGATTACTAATAAAGAAGCTATATCATATGGTTTAATTAGATTAGGGGTAGTTGGTATAAGTTACTCCCTATGTGGTTTAATGGATGCTTTTGTTGGAGCTTTACGTGGGCTTGGACTTTCAATAATGCCAACTATAATTACTCTATTTGGAGCTTGTTTATTCCGTATTTTATGGGTATTTACTATTTTTGAAAGTAATCATACTCTATTCACTCTATATATGTCTTATCCTATATCTTGGATATTAACTTCAGGAGCTTTAGGATTATATTATTTATATGTAAGAAAGAAACTTTTTAAAACTTATTTAAGCATATAATAAAAAAGGTTATTGCAAGTGTTTAAAATGCAATAACCTTTTTTCTAAATTCCAGTATTTCTTTTATAAAATTTACCTAAATTTTTAGTTCCATCTTCACCATTTATCATTATTTTTATTCTATCAAACTTCCCAGTTTCTGTTAAACTATTAACTATAGAGTAAATAGTCATTAAGCTTTTCTGAGTATTGTCATCTAACTCTTTTATCTGTGAGCTAAAATCTAAGTATATTGTCTTATCGTTAAAATATATATTATATAAAGTAATATCTTCACTTTTTATATATTTTTCTTCTCTTAATACTTCAATAATCTTTTCTGTTAGCTTAATCGCTCTATCCTTTGTACTTTGTGCTAAATCTATCTCTGCCTCTCTTTTATTAAGAGTTGTCAATTTAGAATTTGGAACATATATTGTAACTATTTCTTTCTCACTATTTTCTACTGATTTTTGATTATTTTCTATAGTTATAACTTCACTCTCTGTTGCATATGTAAAATACATTATCCCTGAACCTATAATAAATGCCCAGCAAACTATAAAAAAGATTAAAGTTTTTCTTTTCAATATTACACCTCATCATTAATAAAAATAATCTCTTACTTGTTTAGCTATCTCTTGAGCCATTCTCTTTTGATATGTTGGATTTGTAATTTTTTTCAAATCTCCTTGGTTACTAATAAATCCTACTTCTATCAATACACTTGGACCATTAAATCCCCTCAATACTGCAAAGTTAGCTCCATGTATTCCTCTATTTTTTAAACCTATGGCAGAAGCTAAAGCATTAGTAGTTTTTCTTGCAAATCCAATAGATTTTTCTTGATTTTTCTTATAAGCTAATTCACCCATAATTTGAGCTATAGAGTTACTTTTATCTCCATATTTATCTCCAAAACTGTTTTCAAAAGCTGCTATTCTCTCAGCATATGGAGAAGATTTTTTTGAAAAATAGAATACCTCTACCCCATTTTGTTTACTTGAAACTGCTGCATTGGCATGAATACTTATAAACATATTGGCTTTAGCTCTATTTGCTATTCTTGGACGTTCTGATAGATTGATAAATCTATCGCTATCTCTAGTCATTACCACATTAAAGTCCTTTTTTAATTCATCTCTTAAATATCTACTCACTGCTAATACAACTGTTTTTTCATAGTACTTTTTAAATCCTATCGCCCCTGGATCTTTTCCTCCATGCCCAGCATCAATAGCAATAGTAAACTGTTTCTTAGGAGATTTATCATTAAAGGTAACTACAAAATCGTTCCCTTTAAGTGCTCCATTATAGCTAATGTTTTTATTTAACTTAATAAAAAATCCTACAGAACCACCATAATTCACTACTTGTAAACTTTCTACATATTTATTTTTAAAATTTTTCTCATTTACTTTAGTATCTAATCTGCTTTCAGGAAATTCAAGAAAAATCAATTTATTATACTCATCATAATTTATCTTATACTTAGGCTTTGTACTTCCTGAAAAATCAACAGTTAAATTTGCCCCACTCATCTTTACATTTCTAATTGTTCCAGCAAAAGTAAGAATTGTTAATAATAGAAATGTTATTATTGTTATAATCTTTCTCATATCTTTCTCCACTACTCTGTATTAATGAAAAAACGACAATTGATATTGTCGTTTTATTTCATAAGGCTATAAAACTCTTGAAATTGCACTTTTAACAAATGTTACTTTTATGCCTTTATCTACTTTTACATCTACTTCTTCTTCTCTAACTGCAACTATTGTTCCTTTTATTCCTCCAATAGTTACAATATTAGTTCCCTCTTTTAGTGAATCTAACATCTCTTTTTGTTTTTTAGCTTTTTTCTTGTTTGGAAGAATCATAAATAGGTATATAATTAATCCCCAAACAATTAGCATTATCCATGTTCCATATTTAGCTAATATTTCGTTCATTTTAACCCCCTCGCAGAAATTCTTGTTATCATTGTATCACATAACACCTGTTTTTTCAATTCTTAATAGAAGCTTATTTAAAAAATGCTTTTATTTTATCTTTTAAACTTTTATGCTTCTTATAATTTTTATCTTTTAAGCTCTCTTCAAATTTTCTAAGTAGTTCTTTTTGATCTTCATTTAAATCAGTAGGAGTCTCTACAACTACTTGTACTAATTGATCTCCAGTCATAGATCCTCTTAGAGATTTTATTCCCTCCCCTCTAAGTTTAAATAGTTTTCCAGTTTGAGTTCCTGCTGGTATTTTTATATTTTTCTTACCATTTAAAGTTGGAATCTCTACCTCTCCACCTAGAGTTGCTGTTGTAAATGTAATAGGGATTTCACAAATTATATCGTCTCCTCTTCTTTCAAAAAGTTCATGAGGTTTTACCCTAATAACAACATATAGGTCTCCATTTGGTCCACCAGTTTCACTAGCTTCTCCCATTCCGCTTATTCTTAATTTTTGTCCATTATCTATTCCAGCTGGTATTTTTATTTTTTGCTCAACAGTCTCTTTTACAATTCCTGTTCCATAGCAAGTTTTACATTTTTTCTCTGGAATTTCACCTTTACCATGACACTCATCACACTCTGCATAGCTTTCAAAATTTCCAAGTATTGTTCTTTGAACAGTTTTTATTCTACCAGAACCATTACATTTTGGACATTTTTTCATAGCACTTCCTGGCTCTGCTCCAGTTCCATTACAAGTTCCACATTTTCCATTTCTCTTGTATTTTATAGTTTTTTCTATTCCTTTAGCTGCTTCTTCCAAAGTGATTTCAACTTGATATCTTAGATCTGCTCCTGGTTCAACATAGCTTCTTCTTCCACTACCACCAAAACCACTGAAGCCTCCAAAACCTCCAGCTCCTCCACCAAAGAATGAACTGAAGATATCTTCAAATCCACTGGCATCTCCTCCGAAGCCTCCACCAAAGCCTCCTGGTCCACCTTGTTCAAATGCTGCATGACCAAATCTATCATATTGTGCTCTTTTTTCTTTATCTGATATCACCTGATATGCTTCGTTTACTTCTTTAAATTTCTCTTCTGCTTCTTTTTTCTCTTTATCACTTGCATTACTGAATTTATCAGGATGATATTTCATGGCAGCTTTTCTATATGCTTTTTTTATCTCTGCGTCTGAAGCATCTTTTGCTACTCCCAATACTTCATAATAATCTCTTTTTGCCATTTAATATTTCCTCCATAATTAATATCTAGAACATTATATCATAAAATTTCATTTAATTAACACTATTTTTATTTATTAAATTAAAAAATTGTAATATTTAACTCTCTAGTATATTTTCCACCTTTTTCCAATTTCTCTATTCCAACTTTTTCAGTTAACTCTCCAGAAGTATTATCATAATCTGAAATTCCATTCCATGGTTCAAAGCAAACATAATCTGCTCCAGGAACATTCCAGAATGCTATATATTTAAATCCATCATATTCAAATTTTACTCCTGAACTATTTTTACTATTTTTTAACCAAACTACTTTAGAATTTGGGTTCTCTATAATTGCAGCATCATTTATAAATGTATCTCTCTCTAAGTTAATTCTATTTCCTTCAAAGAATTTAATCTTACCTTTAAAAGAGATCAATGCTCCATTAAGTTCAAAAACTTCTCCTGCTTCCTCTTTCTCAAACTCTATATAGTAATCTGTAACTTTTATATTTTCATCTGTTATAGTATTGAATGCTGGATGGGCTCCTAAAGAGAAGTACATATCTCCATCAGTTAAGTTTTCAACTCTATACTCAATTTTTACTGTTTTTTCTTTAATTATATATTTTATGAAGAATTTAAAATCAAAAGGGTAAATCTTTCTTGTTTCTTCACTTGATTCAAAAACAAACTCTAAAAAATTTTCTCCTTGACTTGATAATTTAAACTCATTATCTCTAGCAAATCCATGTTTTGTTTTTATATTATACTCTTGTCCATTATAAAAATATCTATCTTCTTTTATTGCTCCTACAAAAGGAAATAATACTGGTGAACTTTTTGCCCAAAATTTAGGATCTTTTTGCCAAACATATTCTTGTCCTGTTACTAAATCTTTTATACCTGTTAGTTCTGCTCCTTTACTTTCTACTCTTATTTCTATCTCACTATTTTTTAAATTATATTCCATCTTTCCTCTCCTTAATATTTTCCTTTTCTAAATTTAGCAGAAACTCTTTTTTTAAAAGACCTCCACCATAACCTACAAGTTTTTTATTTTTTCCTATTACTCTGTGACAAGGTATTATAATAGATAGTGGATTTTTATTATTTGCCCCTCCCACAGCTCTTACAGCTTTAGGATTTCCAATAGCAATAGCTTGTTCTTGGTAACTTCTAGTTTCACCATAAGGTATTTCTGTCAATGCTCTCCAAGCCTTTTTTTGAAATTCTGTTCCTATTCTTATATCAAATTTTATACTAAATTCTCTTCTTTTTCCTAAAAAGTATTCTTTTAATTGTTGAATACATCTCTTTACTTCATCAGATTCAATAGCATCATCTATTTTTTCTACAAAGTTAATAGAACTTATTCCATCTTCCTCTTCAACAATCTCAAGAATTCCAAAATCTTTTACTTCTAAATACCCTTTTCCTCTCATTATTTCTCCTATAATAATTAGAGGGAATAGAGTAACATTACCCTATTCCCTCTATAGTATTTTCCTTTTATAGGAAGTTATTTAATTATTTTTGATTAGTCAACAACTTCTGCTTCAGCTACATCATCATCTGCTTTTTTCTCTGCACCTTGTGCTCCTGCTCCTTGTTGAGCTTGTGCTTTAGCTTGAGCTTCTTTATAGATCTCTTCAGCAAATTTATGAGCAACTTGAGATAATTTTTCCATAGCTTTTTCTATAGCTTCTTTATCTTCTCCATCTTTTACTTTTTTTAGTTCTTCAACTGCTGCTTCAATATCTTTTTTCTCTTGTTCAGAAGCTTTATCTCCATAATCTTTTAGAGATTTTTCAGTAGAAGAGATTAGCATATCTGCTTTATTTCTTGTTTCTACTAATTCTTTGAATTTTCTATCTTCAGCTTCATTTGCTTCAGCTTCTTTTGTCATTCTTTCAATATCTTCTTTAGATAGGTTAGTTGATCCAGAAATAGTTACTGTATTTTCTTTTCCTGTTCCTAAATCTTTAGCTGATACATGTACAATTCCGTTAGCGTCAATATCAAATGTTACTTCGATTTGAGGTACACCTCTTGGAGCTGCTGGGATTCCTTCTAGGTTAAATTCTCCTAGTTTGTGGTTATCAGCTGCTTTAGCTCTCTCTCCTTGTAGTACGTTGATTGTAACTGCTGGTTGGTTATCTACTGCTGTAGAGTAAATTTGAGATTTTTTAACTGGGATAGTTGTATTTTTCTCAATCATTTTTGTAAATACTCCACCTAAAGTTTCAATTCCTAGAGATAGTGGAGTTACGTCTAGTAATAGAACGTCTTTTACGTCTCCCATTAATACTCCACCTTGAATAGCTGCTCCTGCTGCAACAACTTCGTCTGGGTTGATTCCTTTATTAGGTTTTTTACCGAAGAATGATTCTACCCATTCTTGAACTGCTGGGATTCTTGTAGATCCTCCAACTAATAATACTTCATCTATTTCTGATGGATTTAAGTCAGCATCGTTAAGAGCTGTTTTTGTAGGTCCTTGAGTTGCTTCAACAAGGTGTCTTGTTAAATCATTGAATTTAGCTCTTGTTAATTTCATTTCTAAGTGTTTAGGTCCTGTAGCATCCATTGTAATGAATGGTAAAGAGATTGAAGTTTCCATCATTGAAGAAAGTTCTTTCTTAGCTTTTTCTGCTGCATCTTTAAGTCTTTGGTATGCCATTTTATCATTTGATAGGTCAATTCCAGTTTCTTTTTTAAATTCAGATGTTAACCAGTTGATAACTTCATTATCGAAGTCGTCTCCTCCTAGGTGGTTGTTTCCTGCTGTAGATATAACTTCGATTACTCCATCAGCTATTTCAAGAACTGATACATCAAATGTTCCTCCTCCAAGGTCGAACACTAGAACTTTTTCCTCTTTTTTCTTTTCTAGTCCATATGCTAGAGCTGCTGCTGTAGGTTCGTTGATGATTCTTTTTACATCTAGTCCAGCAATGATTCCAGCGTCTTTAGTAGCTTGTCTTTGAGAGTCTGTAAAGTAAGCTGGTACAGTGATTACTGCTTCTTTAACTTCTTCTCCTAAGTAAGCTTCAGCATCTTTCTTTAATTTTTTTAATGTCATAGCAGAAATTTCTTGTGGAGTATATTTTTTTCCAAAGATTTCTACTTTATAGTCAGTTCCCATATGAGTTTTGATTGAACTTACTGTTGATAGTGGGTTTGTAATTGCTTGTCTTTTTGCAATTTCTCCAACTATGATTTCTCCATTTTCTTTGATATTTACTACTGATGGAGTTGTTCTAGCTCCTTCAGAGTTAGGGATTATTGTTACGCTTCCCCCTTCCATTATTGCCACACATGAGTTTGTTGTTCCTAAGTCAATACCGATTATTTTACTCATTCTAATTACCTCCTAAAAAACTCTATATATTAAAATTTTCAGTTTTTACTAAATTAATTTATTATCCTCTTTTACAAACTTTTACCATTGAAGGTCTAATTACTTTTCCCTTCATTGTATATCCTTTTTGAAGTTCTAAAACTATCTCATCATCTTGATATTCTGGATTGTCTTCAACCATTACAGCATGATGGAACATTGGATCATATTTACCTTCAGCTTTTATAGCTTCAACTCCTTCAGATTCCATAATACCTTTTAGTTGAGTTAGTATCATATCAACGCCTTTTACTAATCCATCAAAATCTTTAGTTTCTGATGATGCTGTTATAGCTCTTTCTAAGTTATCTACACCATCTAATAATTTAGTTATTATCTTTTCTGATGCAAATTTTCTTAATTCTTCTAACTCTTTTTCTTTTCTCTTAGTGAAGTTTTGGAAATCAGCTTGTTTTCTTAAATAAGATTGTTTCCAATCTTCAACTTCTGCTTGAAGCTTTCCAATTTCCTCTTCATAGTTTTTATCTGCTTCGCAACAACATTTTTCTTCTGATTCTTTATTTTCACAGTTGCATGTACAATTTTCTTCTCTATCTATATTTTCTTCTAATATTTCTTTTTCCTCTTTTAAATCTTTATCTGTCATCTGATTCGTCCTTTCTCTCTATTTGATTAATTACTTTATTTACCTCTTGTGTTATATACTTAATGAATCCCATAGTTTTTGAATAAGCCATTCTCTTAGGTCCTATAACCCCTAAAATTCCTTTTGAAGTCCCTGCTTTATATATTGAATATACAAAGCTATAATCTTCAAGTCCTTTTATTCCAAGCTCATCTCCAAAGATTACATTAACCTTTTCTAAGGAATTCTCTCTACTTTTAACCACTTGTTCAAATAGTAATTTAATATCTTTCCTGTGGTGGAAAAGCTCTAAAGCTTCTGATATATCATTTACATTTTTATCTTTAAATATACTTGGTACATTATTTATAAATAACTTACCATCATCATCAAAAATTCTTCCCTCATCTTTTATTAATTTTCTACCTTTAATAAAAGTCTCAATATTTTCTAAAGTTACTTGATTATCTCTTATTTTCATATTGATTTCTCTTGAGATAAGCTCTAACTCCTCTGTTGAAACTGCTTGATCTAAGATTATTTTTTTAGTTTTAACTGATCTATTTTCCATAACAATTACAGCTACAACCATAAAATCATCTACATGAACCAACTCTACTTTTTTTATTCTCTCTACAAGTACACTTGGTTCCATTACAATTCCAGCATATGAAGTTACTTTAGATAATAAAGAAGAAGTTTTTTGTAATAACATATCTAACTCATTAATTCTAAACTCATATTCAAGCTCAATATTCTCTTTTTCCTCTTTAGTTAACTTTTCTACTTTTAGTAACTCATCAAGATAATATTTGTATCCTTTATCTGTGGGAATCCTTCCAGAAGAGGTATGTGTCTTTGCTATAAGCCCCATATCTTCCAAATCAGCCATTACATTTCTAATTGTAGCTGATGAAAGATTAATCCCATATTTTTTTACCAAAGTTCTTGAACCTATAGTATCACCAAAAGTTAAATAATAATTTACTATAGCATTCAGCACTAATTTTTCTCTATCTGTAATAGCCATCTCTCATCACCTTTTTTGTTAGCACTCATTTAACTGGAGTGCTAATTCTTAATTAAGAAGATACACCATATTTTCATCTTTGTCAATATTTTTTTTATTTTTGTTGATAAAAAATAGAAGATCTATGCTATAATCAAATTAAGAAAAGAGTTTTTTCGTAATATGAATATCAGCAAAATAAAAAAGACAAGGTCTACCACATAAACAACCTTGTCTTTTTTATTTTCTATTTTTTAAGAACTGAATTTCTAATTACTTAAACACAAAAAAAGAGCCTCTAAAGGCTCTTTAATTTTTTATTAATTTAATTACTCAGCTGCGATAGCAGAAACTGGACATCCACCAGCACAAGCTCCACAATCTACACAAGCATCTCCGATAGCATATTTTCCATCATCAGTTGCTGATATAGCTCCTACTGGACAAGTTCCTTCACAAGCTCCACATCCGATACAAGTATCTTTATCTATTACGTGCATTAAAATCCCTCCTATAAATTTCTATAAAGTATTTTCTTAACTACTTAAAATATATCCTATTTTTCCTATTCTGTCAAGTATAATTTAAAAAAAATGTTGTAGTTTCAAACACTAATTTTTTGAAAATCAAATTGTTAATATTTTTTCTATTCTAAGCATCATGATCTAATAGGTTATTAACTCTTATTATTGTTGCTAACTTTCTTCCATACTCCTCTTTTATCTCTGAATAACTATTTAGATGTTGTACAAGTTTTAAAGAATTATCACCGTTTACTATGGCAGTTCTCAATTGCTTATATGCTCCATGTCTTGCAAGAGTTAAAATATAATCCTTTACTGAATCATCTATAGTCTCATATTTTTTATAGTAAGTTTTTTTTCCTACCTTTACACTATTTTTAGGATCTTTAGAAAAAGATTTCATTCCAAAAAGATTATTTCCTTTTTTAGCTACTGAAGATGTTCCCCAACCACTTTCTAAAGATGCTTGAGCTATTACTAATGAAACTGGTGGAACTACCATTTTATTTAGCAATTCATTATAATCCTTACTCTTAACCTTATATTTAACAAAAAGTTCTTCTGCTACTTTTTTCTCCTCTAAAGTTATTGTTCCTCTATCTAGAATTTTTTTTATAAAATCCTTTTCTCCTTTTATCTCATCTTCTACTTTTTCTATAATAGGTACAAGAGTTTGTATAAATACTTTCTTTCTCTCTTTTCCTTGAACTAAACTAAAATCTATTTTCTTATTTAGATAGAACTGTTTATTTTTTAATTGCTCTTCATTTATATTGTTTACAGCAAAAATATTCATTCCTAAGAAAATAAGCATTATAAATACTTTAAACTTTCTCAATTTTTCCCTCCATAAATAAATTTAATTTTAATAATAAGATGTTCATAAAAACATTGCTATTATTATAACATATTTTCTTGAAATCTAGTTATTTTTTATTAGATTTCTAAACTATAATTTATCATTCTAATTTACGTTTACAAAACTTATAATTTTTAACAT
>ERZ791927.422-NODE-422-length-43887-cov-7.935002_pt1 | contig 43887 bp, 36 predicted proteins | sample MGYA00510130_ERZ791927 | MGnify/ENA primary metagenome ERZ791927 (study PRJEB30046, sample SAMN00792055) | human gut metagenome | study: EMG produced TPA metagenomics assembly of the A metagenome-wide association study of gut microbiota in type 2...
CGCAGTCTGCGCAGGCGGTGTCGCCGGTGTAGCCCTTGCGGTCGCAGACCTGCGCTTTCGCATTGAGCACCGTGGTGCCGCCGCTGTGGTCACAGCCTGCATAGACAGGCTCGAAGAAGAATTGGCCGCCGCCGGGGGCACCCATGGTGCTGAACGCCGGGATCGTGCAGCCCCACTCGAGCGCGGAGCCGTTGGTCACCAGCTTGAACATGGTTTTCGCCCCGTTGACATTCCAACTTTTAGTAACAGGTAATCCCGTACCGCTGATGAAGTCGCACTCATTGTATTCGCGGAGATACTCCACCTTCCAGCCGATGGCTTTCTGACCGGTTCTCTCCTCGGGATAAAGCCTGATCTTGTCGCCGGGCTTGACGATCATACGGGTTGCCCGGCCGTTTTTCACCGTCACAATGGCTGTGTCCTTTGTCCAATCGCCGTCAATTTTTTCCGTCTCTTTGTATTCGCAGACGCTGCATTCAGCCTCCATGCCGCCTTTGTCGCCCGCATTATCGGGGTTTTTGACCACATTCCAGCGGCCCCAACTGTGGGGAACCATGATGAACTCCTCGCAGCCGGGAACCTTGCACTTTTCGGGGTGGGCATAGCCGGACTCAAGGATGAGCTGCTCCACCGTCTTGGTCGAGCCGCCGATGTTGAAGGTATACTCATAGATACTGCCGAAGCCGGTGCAGTCCCAGTTCCAGCCGTAATCATGGACATGGCTCTTCACAGGAACGGTATAGTCGCAGACGGAACATCTGAGCACATCGACTCTGCCGCCGCCTACCGCGTCATAGCTTTTTTCAAGCACAAAGGTATGCGGGAAGATGCGCTCCTTGGAGCCGGTTGTCATATAATGTGCTTCGTAATAGCCTGCTTCAAACAGGCACGGGAGCTTGTGGCCGTCGCATTTCGGGTCATTGCCTACGGCAGCTTCTGTTCTGCTCCCGTCCGGGTTTACATGCCAAACATAGTATCGCGGCGTTCTCTCACTGTCGTCCGTGGGCACACGCACACCCGCCTGCTTATAGCTGTAGGCATGGGTGGCAGTCAGCTTTGCCTCCGCCGTTTTCATGGTGTCCGAATGGTCGCCCTTTCTGCCGATGACGCAGTAGTAGGAGAAGTCATCCATGCAGGCCTCGGCGGAAACCGACAGCTTCAGCGTGGGGGTTTTCACGCCCACATAGTAATCTGTCTCCGGCAGCTTGTAGGGCGCCGCCGTGGGACGCTCATTATCCTTCTGATACCACTGATAGGTCAGCTCGTCGCCCTTCAGGCTTCTTGCCATGACAGAGAAGGTGACCCAGTTATTTTCACTGAACAGCAGGCCGTTTTCCGGCTCTTCGTCATAATCGCCGCTGCCGTAGATAGAGGTCTTGCACTTGACGCCCCTCGGCTGGCGGGTGATGACGATGGAGCTGCCGCTGATATAGCCGCAGACCTTGCACACGCCCTTGGCGTCATATTCATGGCCGGCGGCATTCAGCTTTTCGCCGTCGCAATAGCGGCAGGGGTGCCAGTGCCGCGTTCCGTCAGCTGACCAGGTGGCGGAGGCTATGTGCGTATGCCCGGCGCCGGAATGCTCCGTCCTTAGATGATCCTCAAAATCAGAGTCGCTGAAGCACCAGTCGTCATGATCGCAGCCCATAGCGCGCACGGCATCCCGGCAGCAGTCCTTGCAGCGCTGATCGCAGCCGTCCTCGCAGGGGTCGCTGTCGTGGAAGCACAGGCCGCAGTCCTCGCAGAAGTGATCCGCATAGTCCGTGTCCATTGCGCACATCCCCTCGGAGCAGTCGGAGTTGCCCTCGCAGCACTCCTTGCACAGCTCGCAGGTTTCGCAGAACTCGTCCTCGTCTTCCTTATCCGTGACCCAGCCGTCGCAGCCCGGGCAGATGTGCTCTTCCCACTCGGCGCTTTCCACGCAGGTCTCGCCGTCCGGGCAGCCGCCGGCATCGGAGTTGTCCCGGCAGCACTCCTTGCACAGGCCGCAGTCCTCGCAGCTCTCCTTGGCCAGCAGGCATTCCTCGCACTGCTCGCAGGCCGTGTGGCAATCGACGCAGTGGATGACGCCGGTATCCTCGTCGTCCACGCACTCGTCCACCGCACCGAAGCAGTTGTTGCACAGCGAGCAGTGCATCGGGTCGCTGTCATCGTTTGCGCAGTCATCGCAGAAGCCGCAGGAGTCGCAGATGGTTATGGAGCAGCAGGGGCCCTTATGGCATTCGCCGCACAGCTGGTCATCCTCGCCGATGTAGCACTTGGCGCAGGTGGAGCAGTGCGTATCCTCCATGCAGTCGGCGCATTTAAAGCACTCTGAGCACCAGTAGGGCGTGTCGCCCAGGCACAGACCACAGTCGTTGCAATGGGTCTCAACCCAGCAATCGTAGTTGCAGTCAATGGTGCAGAACTGGCAGTCGCAGCAATTCTCAGCCCAGTGGTAGTGGTCGCAGTTGGGGCAATCTCCGCCGGTGTCGTAGTCATCCCAAAAGGCATGGGCGGGAACCACCAGATTCGGCAACAGCGAGAGCAGCATCGCAAGCGCCAACAGGACGCTGACGATGCGACTTCGTGTGTTCGTTTTTGTCATGCTATTATTTCCTCCCTCAAGATTATTTTGAAGATTTTTATGCGTTTTGGTTGCCTGATTTAAACACTGTCGATGACCGAAGCAAAATAGTTTTCGGATACCGAGCCGAAGAGAAAAGCGTCTATCAGACCCTCGCGCTTTGCCTGCCGTACCTTTTCGATCAACTCTCCGTCTGTGTCGTCATCCACAAAGAGAATGACACGGCAGTTTTCCGCGTTCCGTTTAACCTTGTCACGGATTGCCATTCGTTCTTTGAACATCCAGGGCGAATACGCCTTGACCTCCATTAAAAGCACATCCGGTCGATGCGTTTTGCACCACTCGGCGGTTGCGTCCGGCGACTCGGAAATCACAACTTGGCAATCGTCCAATTTTTGCATCAGCATTCGCTCCATGGTGTGCGCATGGATATCGCTCTGAATGTCCAGAACGATTTTTTTCATCATTTATCACCACCTTCTAAAAGCACAATCCCAATCTTACAGTATCTATTGTACGGATTTTTTGGTGCTTGTCACTGGCACTTGTGCCAGTAACAGAAGAAAAATCTTGATTTTTTTCAAAAATTTTTTGCCTTTTGGGCGCGAAAAACCCCTTGACCATACAGCCAAGGGGTTCACTTTCTCTTATTCGTCTTTTAAGGTGGTTACCATGAGCTTGTTTTCAATGGCGGTTGCGACCAGCGCTTCTCTGCTTTCAAAGCCGCCCTTTTCCACCATATCGTCCAGGTTCCAGCGAACGCCGTTTTTGGAGATGCCAAGCTTATCGGCAATCTCCTGATAGGTAAAGCCCTTTATATAAAGGCGCAGGATGTCTAACTGCCGGGGCGAGAAGGCATCGGACATCGTATTCTCCATTTCAATGGCCGGAGCGGTGTCGGGAAAGACCTTTTCGCCTGCCAGGGTGCGCTTTACCACGCTCATCAATTCCTCTGTGCCGTGGTCCTTATACCACAGGCTGTCGGCAGCACCCATTTTGGCTCTTTGCAAAACTTCGGGATCGACAAGCGAGGTAGCCACAACGATTTTGATTTGCGGAAAAGCCTTTTTGATGCGCTGTGCGGCGGCAAGACCGGAGTGCTTGTGCTGCGTCTGCACATCCATAAGGACGAGCTTTACGGTGGCGTTGCAGTGCTTTTCCGCTTCAAAGGCGTCACGGAAAGCGCCGACAAGATGAAACCCGCCGTCTGCCGCAAGACGTTCGACAAAGTGCTTTTGGATGTATAAATCATCCTCTACAAGTATGGTGTTTATCATAGGCTGATCTCCTTTGCGGGAATCGTAATCAGAAGAGCAAAGCGCGGATTGTGCGAAATATGCATTTCACCGCCGGAACTTTCAATACTGCGGCGAAGCGTTGACAGGCCGCTGCCTTCCTTTATCGGCTCTGTGGGTATTTTGCCGTTGTTGGTTATGGTAACATCATAGCATTCGCCGCGCTGGGCAATGCGGATATATACCTCGTTCCCGTCTGCGTGCTTGATGCAGTTGGTCACGCACTCCTTGGCGGCAGCAACGGTCAGCTCCTCGGCTGCGGTATCACGGGGAAGGTAGCCTTCGATTTTTACAGCCACGCCAAGCTGCCGCGCGGTTCTTTTTACCTCGTCCATTGTGCTGACAGAGGTGACACGGTTGCTTGCCAGCATACCGATGGCATTTTGCAGCGCCTCAAGCTTTCGCTCGGTGTCCTCACCGCTGTCTATGATGTCACGGATGGTCAGGAGGCTTCGCCCGATGGTGTCGTGAATATAGACCTTCAGGTCAAGGCTTTCCTTCTCCTTGACATCGTCCTCCATGCGGGCGTACATCTTCCTGAGCTTTCGATTGACTTCTGCCAGTTCTTCATTTATTTTCTCTTGCTTTTGGTAGCTGTTATACAGCTCGGTTACATTGTGCGCCGTTATCTGCTGCCAGCGGTCATCGCTCTCCACGGTGATATTTTGTGTGCGAAACTGCCAGACGGTCTTGTCGGGCAGGATGTAGCAATCATCCTTGACGGTTACGGATCTGTCCGGCGCGCTCAGGGCATTTTCCACATCGCTTTTGATTTGCAGCTCGTGGCCGCAAAGGGCAAAGGACAGCCTGCGCATACGGTTGTTGCACAGGATGATCCTGCCGTTCGGGTCAGCAAAGCAGATGCCCATAGGCAGCTTATCCGTTGCTTCCTTAATGGAGAACGGCGAGAGCTCGTTCTTTTTACGGCGGTATTCCCGCGGCAGAGCAATGGCAAAGTGAACTGCCGCAAGGAAAATGGCAGCGGCAAATATCAGCCACGGTGCGCAAAGCAGAAATGCGTCCCCGATATTGTCGGAATCTGCCTGGGAAACGGAGAACAGCAGCGGGATCATCACCGCCATCACCGCCAGACTCAGCAGGCTGCGCACCGGCTTATTGCTGCGAAGAAGCTGATAGATAAACAGCCCGATTTCAAGGACGATCTCCACAAGCATGATAAACGGCAGCATGGTCTGCCAAAATTCAGAAAGGGAAGAAAATGCGCTCATTTCCCGTCACCTTCTTTCGCTTCAAGCACAAGGCGCTGGTATTCCTCGTCATCCTCTTTTTCGCAGCGGATACCGTCTCCGCTTACCAAAGCGGAAAGGTCGGCTTTGCAGCACACATTCAGTGACAAGCGCAAGCCGTCTGTCTTTATGAGGCTTACCTGTATGCCTGTTAAATGCAAAATGTCGGCTTCAATAACCGATTCATAAAAATCAAATACAGCGGTTGCCGTTTTGCCGGAGAGCATGGAAAGAGACTCGTCCACATAGAGCGAGCTGCGGACGCCCAACAGCTTTAGCGTTTGGAGCGATTCATTGAAGGCACGGTGGAGTTCCGTTGCCGCTATTTTAATATCTCGGTCGGTAAGGAGCGTCAGATGCTTGCGGCGTTTAATATAGCTGCACAGCACGGCAATCTCGGCAAGGAGCGTTTTGGCGCTGTCGGGATCGGTGCTTGAGATTCGGCGGTATTCCTTAGTGAGCTCCGCAATGCGGTCGATCTGCGTCTGCGTAGCGGAACGCAGGAGGTCATACAGGCGGTTTTGCTCCTCCACCTTGCGGCGCTTAGCTTCGCGCTTGTATTCATAACGGAGTATTTCGTTCCTGTCGGCAAGCTCGTCTGCAAGAAGCTCAGAGTTCTCCTTGATGTCACGCAAAGCCGACACATCCTCTGTCCATACGGCATAGCCGCCGTCAACAGGCATGGTGTGAACGGTCAAGCCGCCCATCGTGACCGGGCTTTGCTCGGCTTTTTTCATCGTTTCCTTTGCGATAGGCGCAGTGTTTACAGCTGCATACCGAACGGTAAAGTCCTTGTCGGTGATCTCTGCCGATGTGCCGACAGAGGAGGCAAACAAGTCCACATAACGGCTGTTTGAATGTATATATCCGCAGGCGATGCAAAACGCAAAGGTCAGAATATACATCACACTTTGGAATGCGGCAATATCGCCGAACAAGTGGTGCAGCCAATCCGCATCCGCATAGTAAAGTGCGCTGTAAACAATCGACAGCAGCATAGGAACAATGGGCAGAAAGTGGAGCCTTCCTTTTTGCATGCGGCATTTGAAAAACATAATTACGAGTGCGGCAAAGGCACACAGCACCTGCCAGCCTGCAATAATGAAGTAGCCTATCGCGTAGCCGTTGTTTTTGTCCGTCCACACGGCGGCGTCCTTCGGAAAGGTAAATACGAATTGGTGCAGGTCATTTGTGAGCACGAGCAGAAGCAATACGCCGGAGATGATCCACAGAACCGACATTCCCTTGGGAAATTTGTATTCGTCCGGCTTTCCCAATGACATGGCAATCAGCAGTGCCAGCATAGGCACAAACAGCATGGGCAGATAGAACAGATACCACAGGTAACGGACGGCATCCGGCTGCCAGAATATAAAATACTTTGCCGAACGGACTACCATCCATATGATGAGCAGTACTGCGGTGACCGTCATAAACCTGCACACCTGCTTTTGCACGATCCGCTGACGGACGGAGAGCCCCCAGGCAGCGAATAGGCCAATATAGATAAAGCTGCGCAGATAGGAAAACAGCATCGGGTAGAAGCTGCCCCTGCCCACAATTCGGAAGCAATATGCCAGTATCACGGCAAGCACAGCGATGCCGCTTGTTATGATGGTATTCTTTTTCTGCTTGGTCATAAACAGACCCCATTTCGCCTTCATTCGTTTTTGCTTACCACCGGGTATACCCTTTCAAATTAGAATATAGCATAAATCCGTCTGTTTCTCAACTGCTTCTTATGAGGCTTTGCACAAAAGCCACACTTTTTGCCCCACAGCAGAGAAAAAGGGCGGTCTTTGACCTGCACAAGTCGAACCGATTCCATCGTATACTCTGCCTTGATAGAGTTATTTGTCTTTCCTTTCTGCTGTAGGTATTCTTCAGTTGGGTAAGTTCACTTTTTCCTTCCATCATGACAGGCGGCACCTGTCACTTCGTCGTCGCAAACTCTGCACTATTCGTTTTGCCGCAGAACGGCAAAAGCTCATCTGCTCCGTTGCTCCTCCTCTCCCCAAAAAGCCGGATAGCTTTTTGGAGACCCCGAGAACGCAGTTGCCCCTTGGCGGAAAAACCTTTTGAAAACGCCGCAGGACTACACGGAATATTTTAACGAAGCACTCTCGTTCGGAGACTTATTCGATGTGTCTGCAAAGAAGTGGACCATGTGGCGCTGCGGCGGGAACAAGGTTGATCGGTTTCTGCTGCTTTTGCGGTGCGGCGGTTGAAGCCTGGCGCAGACCGGTGGGAGAGGTTCCCTTTTCTGTCACGAAGCCGCCCGTTGTGATCCGCGCAAAGGCACAGAAGATCGACCGGGGCTTTGAGGACGGCTATGACACCGTTTGTGCCAAGGTGCCGACATCCACCGTGCCGCTGTCCGCACCGGAGGAGATAGAGCTGCATCCCTACGGCTGCGCCAAGTTGCGCATGACGGAGCTGCCGCTTGCGGACGGTGCTGTTTTCGCACGGAAAACGACCGAAAATGAACCCTAAAACCGTCCGCACGGCAATTTTTCTTGCAATTTTCACTTTCGTATACTATAATACGGATACCGGAGATGGCGGAGGTGAGGCGGATGAAACAGATTTTCGGGCAGGGGGCAAGGCTGTTTTTGCGCATCGTCCTTGTCACGGTCATGAGTATGTTTGTTTGCGTTTCCGTCAGCGCCCTGTTCACGGCGCTCTTCACCGAGAAAATCGGCTATGCGTTGTATGAGCTGCAAGAAGGCGGGGATCCCGTCTTGCTGTATACACACTATGATACAGACGGCGAGGACACGCAGCTTGCGGAATACGAAAAAAGCGGTCGTTCCCTCAGAAAGGTCGAAATTCGCTCCGAAATGAGTCGAGCCGAGCGGGCGATCTTCTATACGGTGATGCAAACGCTCACGCTCATTATGCTGGCGGTTGCGGTGTATCCGCAGCTTTGGCACATGGGCGCCGCCGACAGCAATCTTGTGCGTTTCGGGCATCAGGCGCGGGATCGGCTGAAGGGGCTGAAGATCGGACTGGTTTCGCAGATCCCTGCGCTGCTGATATGGGCAGTGACGGCAGCGCTGGCGCTCGGGGCGGGAACGGCGACGTCCGTGACGGGATATCGTCTTTTGCAAGCGCCGTTTTGGGGCTTTGTGCAGATGATCCTGGGGACGGCAGAGGTGCTGGGCGATCTGTCGGTGCTGCAGCTGTTGCTGCTGCTTTTGCCGCTTGCGATCGTGCCGCTGATTGGCTTTGCGGCATATGTGTGCGGATATGCGGAGTTTTCCGTCAGCGAAAAGCTGATATATAAGAACAGTGAGAAACGGAAGAGGTAAAAATGGCAGGTTTTTTCGGACTTTTCAATTATGAAAAAGAGGGACCGGGCGTGCGCAAGGATGCGCCGAAAAAGAAAACGGTCGTAGTATTCTTCGAGGTGTTTTTCGGCAACTTCTGGAGACTTGTGCCGGTCAATCTCTTTTATCTGCTGCTTTCTCTGCCGATCTTGACAGGCGGGCTGGCGTCTGCGGGCATCACCCGCGTCACTCGCAGTCTTGCGCGCAGAAAGCATTCCTTCGGCATCAGCGACTTTTTGGATACCGTGCGCAAGAATTGGAAGCAGGCGCTGGGACTGGGCATTTTGCGTCTGTTTGCCTTTGCCGTTTTGGGCTTTTCGTTTTGGTTTTATGTGTTTCGGACAGAGGGCGTGCTCGGAACGCTCGGCGCGGGCGTGAGTCTGTTTTTAATCTTCGTATTTTCCGCGATGGATTTCTATGCCTTCACGCTGCTCATCACCTTCCGCTTCACGGTGAAACAGATTTTGGGGAACAGCTTTCGGTTTGTGTTTTTGAACCTTTGGCGCAATCTCCTTTGTGCGGTGGTCTTGCTGCTGACGGGGGCGCTGTTCACGGTGATCCCGTTTCTCTACCCGCATCCGCTTTTGATCTTCTTTGCGGCGGTGCTCTATGTCTGCGCGTTTCCCGGCTTTCGGTATATGCTGGTGCAGTTCTGCACGTTCCCGTCCATAAAGAAGTTCATCATTGATCCGTATTATAAAGAGCATCCGGGCGAGGACACGGAGCTGCGGCGCGATCTGGGACTTGAAACGGAAGAACCCGACGACGGTGCCGCGGATGAGGACGATCCGGACGCGCCGGTCTTTAAGGATTGACGGTAGACAGAAAACGGGTGAGCGGAAAAACATGAGAATCTCGGACATTGCAAAAGTGGCAAATGTTTCCACAGCCACGATATCCAGGGTGATAAATGAGAAAAAAGGCGTTTCGGACGCGGAAAGAGAACGCATCAAGAAGATTATTGAGGAATATAACTATCAGCCGAATTTGCTGGGACAGACGCTGCGGAGAGCCACGACCAACACCCTTTTGGCAATTCTGCCCACGCTTTCCAACTCGTTTTATTCCGAGATCCTTGTTGCGATGGAAGAGGAAGCGGTTCGAAACGGCTATGTATTGCTCATTTGCGAGCAAAACCGTTTTTTCAGCCTGTATCTCGATCGTTTGAAAAACAAGCTGGTGGACGGCATCGTTTTGTTCTATTCCGGCATGGAAGCGCAGCAGCTCAGCAGCCTGGCGCAGAACTTTCCCATCGTGCAATGCTGTGAGAACGTTCCGGGTTCTCACACATCGACGGTCAGCATCGACAACCGACAGGCGGGTGCGGATGTTGCCGATATGCTGTTGGCAAAGGGTCACCGCCATTTTGTTTTTGTCTGCGGCAATGCCGTCTCGGAGATGCAGCGGCATGACGGCTTTCTTAATGCCATCGAGGCGTTCGGCTTGTGTGAAGACAACTTCGCCGTGATACAGGCAAAGCGAAATCCGTCCAGCAATGTGCTGTCGGTGCCTTTTGACGATCTGCAGACCTGTCTGCGGAAAGAAAACCGCCCCACTGCGGTTTTCTGCACTTCGGATGAATTGGCAATTCAGGTCATTCAATATCTGGAACGGAGCGGATACCGCGTGCCCGAAGACATCTCGGTGGTCGGTTTTGACGATCAAAGCATCATGCGGTATTTTCGACCGCGGCTGACAACGGTGGGTCAGGATAAGGAAAGTCTCGGCTGCAGTGCGGTGCAGGCGCTGGTCGCGAAGATCAACGACATCGCCTCCGAGGATCGCTATATCGTGGTGCGCCATTGGATCGAGCAGCGGGAAACGGTGACGGAAGCAAAAAATCGGTGAACAGACAGGATAAGCGGCGATCCTTTATCAAAAATATCCAATAATTCTGAAAAGTGTATTGACTTTTTTGACAACATGGTGTACTATAATGATAATCAGTGTTGTTGTTGCATCACGTAACGCGTTACGTGATGCAACACATTGAATATATTACGTAACGCGTTACGCAACGTGAAGGAGGGTTTTTGCTTTTCATGAATCTTATCACGTCAAAACACGACCTGAACAGCTATTACTGCACATGGTCTTCACAGGCGGATCTCGGCGCACTTTATCCGAAGCGATCGGACAATCCCGTCACGGCGATGCGGGATATGCTGTGTGAGGAAACCGTTTTCGGCGAAAACGGGCTCATTCATCAGTTTCCGGAGATCCGCTCCTCGTTGTTCTTCCTGTTTGACGACGGCTGGGATGTGCCCTATGGGCTTACCGATAACGATAACGGCGATTTCGGTTCGCTGATCGTGAATGAGGAGCGGTTTCCGTTTTGCGACGGAGAGCCGCAGGAACGGCTCAAAAAGCTGGCGGATCGCGTCAGGTCGTTTGGTTGGAAGGGCACGGGCATATGGGTCTGCGCCAGCGGAAAGGGCGAGAAAAACGGTGCGCTTTTTTCGCCGGAAGTCCGTGAAGCCTATTGGCGCGAGCGTTTGCGGTGGAGCCGCTATGCGGGCATTGCTTACTGGAAGGTCGACTGGGGCTGCTATTGCAACAGTGTGGAATTCCGCGCACTGCTCAATCGCTTAAAAGAGGAAGAATATCCGACGCTGATCATCGAGCACGCCGGTGTGTGCGGGCCGCTTTCCGGCATAGCGCAAAACGATTTTTCCGCCGAGCAGTCGGGGCGCTTTTGGGACTGGGAAGAGCGACCGCAGGAATGGGGAAAGCTCTGCGGGTTCTCCGATGTGATCCGTACCTATGATGTCTCGCCGCATTTGTCCGTCCCGACGACGCTTGACCGCGTGCAGAGTTTGCTCAGACTGGGCGAGTGCATGAAGAGTCAAACGGTGGTCAACGGAGAGGACGAACAATATATCTGTGCCGCGCTCGGCCTTGAGATCGGCATCATGCGCAATCAGCTGAAGGATACTGTCGGCGTGCCTTTCCACAAAAACAGCACGGAAGCGATCCGCGCAGTGCGGTGGCTGACCGCTTTTGCTCCGCCGTATCCGATCGGCGTCGGCGCGGTGCGGTTCGGCAGACACATCCTGACGGACTCCTTCAACTTCCACGGGAGCGATTGCTGGATCTCCTGCTACGGCGATCGGGAAATTCCGCAGGCTGCCCCGTCCCTGATAGCCAGAAACTGCTATCAGCCGCAGGTGGAATATCTGTCTGATGAAAAACCGTTTGTCGCGGTGTCGATGCATCCGAACGAGGCGACATCCGTTGCGGTTTTGCCGCGTTTTTCCAAAGAGCGGGGCATGGTCACCTCGCCTGTGAAGATCCGCCTTGCGCAGCGGCTGCACAATCCGTTCACGGGCGTGTTCGGGAAAATGGCAGAATTGACGCTTGTGTATGACGGCGATATTTCCGCCAAAAGGGTGTTTGCCCAGGATCTTGCGGCGGACACTGCCGAGGAAATCACGGATGTGTGCGCCGTAGACGGACGAGAGATCACGGTGAGCGGTGCTGTTCTCGAACGCATCGGCACATCGGCAAATACAGACGGGGACAATTCCGCCCCCGGTCTTGTCATCACGTTGATATAAGGATGTGTGAAAGTGATATTAACAGAAAAAGGTTGGAGCGCAGATTTCGAAAAAAACGGATTGTCCGAGGAGATATGGAACTATGAGATCGGCTATATCCGCAACAACGAGCTGCAATATTACACCGATTCCCGCGAGAACAGCTACATTGAAAACGGCGAATTGGTGATCTGTGCCAGGAAAACCGACAACCCGGATCGCCCCTATACCTCTGCCAGTCTGAACACACAGGGAAAGGTCGAATTCCTGTACGGCAGGCTGGAAATGGAAGCAAGGCTGCCCTGCGGCACGGGCATTTGGCCCGCCTTTTGGACGCTCGGAGGGCAGTTCGGCATCACGGAGAAATGGCCGGAATGCGGCGAGATCGACATCATGGAGCTGATCGGCGGGCGCGGCAGCGAAAAATCGGGCGGCGGCGACGCAGAATATTTTTCCACGGTGCATTATCCGGAAGAGGCGACTATATGCGAAAAGGGATTAAAAAGGGCGAAACTGGCGGGCAAAAACTTTTGCGACGGATATCACAAATTCGGCGCGATTTGGACAAAAGAAACCATTTCGTTCTGTGTGGACGATCTCTTGTGGAAAACGATCCCCGTTGCGGACATTCCGGCGTTCCACAAGCCGCATTTTTTGCTTTTGAACATTGCCGTCGGCGGCAGCTGGCCGGGGGATCCGGACGCAACCACCTGCTTTCCGCAGACATACAGGATAAAAAGTGTTACATATACCCCGTTATCGGAGATTTGAGGGCTGACAACAAGCTGTCAGCCGGCTGATAGCCTAACGGAAAAGGGGATGATATCGGCGATCATGTTCTCGGCGTTTGCACATCCTGAAAATTTTAAGGAGGGAACCAAAATGAAGAAAAAGATCTTTTTGAAGCAAATGGCAGTCGTTGCCGCCGTGGTGGTGGCTTTGTCCTCTCTCTTCACCGGTGTCGGCGTTTTGGCTGCTGCAGACACGCTCATCACCGACTATGAGGGCAGCCTTGTTGCCACAGAGGTTTGGCGCAGTGATTCCAACGTGGCCGAAATGAAGGACGGCGTCGGCGAAAACGGCTCAAAGGCGCTGCACATTGCACTGGCGTATCACAAGGGCTGGAATTGGGACTACGGCGTCACGGTCAAGCTGACGGGTGACAACAACTGGCAGGGGCGCGGAGAAGCCAAGTATCTCACGTTTTGGTATAACACCACCCACGCCGTCACCGCAAAGCTGATCCTCTGCGATCCCAACTGGGGAACGGATTATGAGAAGCTTGTGGACATTCCCGCCGGCGAGGGCTATTGCAGCGTGGACATTTCCGACTGCAGCTTTGCGACCTATCGCACCCCGCAGTTCAAAATTTTCGGCAACCTTTTCTCCGACAAGGTGAAAGCTACCCTGCCGGAGGATGCGGATATCGATGCCTATTTTGACAATTTCCGCTATACCGAGAATGATGAGACTGCCGGTTTCATCACCGACTATGAGGGCAGCCTGATTGCTGCGGAAGTTTGGCACAGCGATCCCAACGTGGCCGAAATGAAGGATGGCGTCGGCGAAAACGGCTCAAAGGCGCTGCACATTGCACTGGCGTATCACAAGGGCTGGAATTGGGACTACGGCGTCACGGTCAAGCTGACGGGTGACAACAACTGGCAGGGGCGCGGAGAAGCCAAGTATCTCACGTTTTGGTATAACACCACCCACGCCGTCACCGCAAAGCTGATCCTCTGCGATCCCAACTGGGGAACGGATTATGAGAAGCTTGTGGACATTCCCGCCGGCGAGGGCTATTGCAGCGTGGACATTTCCGACTGCAGCTTTGCAACCTATCGCACCCCGCAGTTCAAAATTTTCGGCAACCTTTTCTCCGACGAGGTGAAAGCCACCCTGCCGGAGGATGCCGACATCGACGCCTGTTTTGATAATTTCCGCTATACCAATGTCCTGCCGAAGCCCGGCGAGGTTTCGCTGAGTGTTTTCGCCGAGGAGGGCGGCAGCGTGACCGGCGGCGGTGCGTATACCGTGAACACGCAGGTCACGGTGACGGCGACCGCTGACCAGTATTATGCATTTGACGGCTGGTATAACGGTGACGCATTGGTGTCTTCCGATGCGACCTATGTGTTCACTATCACCGCCGACACGACGCTGAAAGCGAAGTTCAAACGGACGGTCGAGGACGGCACCGCCCTTGCGGGTAACCGCATCAACCTGTTCGGCGACGGCGTCGCTTTTGAGGCGAGAGCCGAGGGCAACGATGCCGCATATGCACTGACCGATGCCAGCGCGGAAAAGGGACTGGCGCTGAACGTCAAATTCAACTTCAGTGCCGTCACCACCTATGCGCACGGCGTGCGTGTATATCTGAAGAAGAACGATAACTCCGTGCTTCTTCCCGTCGACGATGAGAACCGCTATCTGACCTTCTGGGCAGACTCCAAAACACCTGCCTGCATGACGTTCCTCGCCTGTGATCCCGACTGGGGCAGGGATAAGGAATATGTCGTGGAGCTGAAGGAGGGCAAGCATTTCTACAGCATCGATCTGTCGGATTGCGGCTTTGAGACTATCCGCTGCCCGCAGTTCTCGGTCTTTGATTATGACTTCACCGATGCGGTGATAGATCAGCTTGCCGAAAACGAGGCACTCGACATCTATTTCGATTCGTTCGTCATGACGGCAAAGGACTATTCGGAGTACAGCGTCACCGTGACAGCGTCCGAAGGCGGCACGGCCGACGCCAATGCGCTTGTCACAGCGGGCGAGAGCGTGACGGTCAAGGCGACAGCAAACGACGGCTATACGTTCGTGAACTGGACTGTGGACGGCAGAGAGATCTCCGACGATGCGGAATACACGTTTGTCGTGACGGCAGATGTGGAGCTTAAAGCCAATTTCGAAAAGATTCCCGACGGCAACGGTAACGGCGGGGATAACAAAGGCGACAATACCGGTGACAACAACGGTAACAACAACGGCGGCAACAAGGGCGATAACAGCGGCGACGGAACGAGCGATATAACGCCCGCCGTCACCGGCGACAGCGTAAATCCGCTTTTCTTCATCGTTCTGGCGATGCTGTCTTTGGCGGGTGCGGTCATCGCGGTTTTCAAGCACCGCACCGCAAAAGAAAACTGACAACCTAATCGGTTCATTTGGTCTTATCGGAAAGGTAGTATGACATGAAAGGCTTTTTCAGAAAAATGAGTGCTGTGCTGCTGGCGGCAGTCCTTGTGTGCAACTCCGCTTTTGTTTTTGCGGCGTCGTCTGACGACCTGCCGATGACGGCGGAGCTGGATCTTGAGAGTCGCGCAGATGCGCTTGCCTATGCAAACTACCTTTCCGCACACGAAAGTGCTGCGGGCAGTGGTGACTGTGTCATCACTGCCCGACAGTGCACGGGCGCTGTGACGCCCCTTGTCGACTATAAGGGTCAGGCGGGGGAGTCGCTGCGGCTGGAAGGGGGAACAGAGACCGCTTTCCGCTTTTCCGTTGACAAGGCTGGGCTGTATACGATCACGCTGCGGTGGATCCAGGTGGAAGGCAAGGGCGTGGATGTTGAGCTTGGCGTGAAAGTGAACGGGGAGTTCCCCTATGCGCAGGCGGATCAGCTGACGCTGAACCGCATTTGGGAAAACAGCACGGAGATCCGGCAGGACGTTTCCGGCAACGACATCCGTCCGTCGCAAAGAGAAGCGGCGATCTGGCAGGACACGGTCCTGCGCGACAGCAACGGGTATATCACCGCGCCCTTACAGTTCTATTTCGAAAGCGGGGAAAACACCGTTACCCTGTGTGCCAAGGGCGAGCCGTTTGTGCTGCACAGCCTCACGATTTCACCCTTGCGCGAGGCTCCGTCCTACGCTGCGGTGAAAAAAGCATATGACGCAGCAGGCTATGCGCTTGCAGAGACGAAACCCATTATTATTGAGGGAGAAACGGCGGCATACAAGTCCTCGGCGACACTGTATCCGACGGCAGACCGTTCCTCTCCTTCCACGCACCCTTCCGAGGCGGGCGTGATCAAGATGAATAAGATCGGCGGCAGCAACTGGTCCTACAGCGGGGATTTTCTGATCTGGAATGTCGATGTGAAAGAGGCGGGGCTTTACCGTCTCGCTATCAAATCGCGTCAGAACATCACCAGCGGTGTGGTCAGTAACCGCCGTGTGTATATTGACGGCGTCGTACCCTTTGCCGAAGCCGACACGGTCGAGGTCGGCTATGATGCGGCGTGGCAGTTGGCGGAGGTCAAGGCGGGGGAAGAGCCGTGCCTGTTTTATCTCACGGCAGGCTCCCATCAAATCAAATTGGAAGTTCATTTGGGTAAAATGGGCGAAATTTTGGAGGAGTCAACCGATATTCTCGCACAGCTCAACAAGATCTATCGGGAGATATTGGTGCTCACCGGCGCTTCACCCAGCGTTTACCGTGATTATAAACTGACGGAATACATTCCGGATACCGTCGAAAACATCAACACCCAGCACAAACGCATTTTGTCGCTCATCGATCGGATCGCGGAGATCTCGGGCGAGCAGAACAGCGAGAATATCGGCACGCTGCGCACGATCGAAAAGCAGCTGCAGTCCATGTATGCCGCGCCGGACAAGATCGCGCGCAAGCTGAGCTTTTTCAAGACCAACATCGGTTCTTTGGGTACATGGATCAACAGCAATCGTCAGCAACCGCTGGAGGTGGACTATATTGCCCTTTACGGCAAGGATGACACGCTCCCCGCGACAAATGCCGATTTTTTCTCGAAGATGCTTTTTTCGATCAAGAGGTTTTTCTACTCCTTTTTCACCGACTATAAGGCGATCGGTAACCTGACCGAGGTGGACAGTGCGGATGCGATCACGGTCTGGATCTCAAGCGGCCGCGATCAGATGCAGATATTGAAGTCCCTGATCAACGACTCGTTTTCTCCCGACAGCGGCATCCCTGTCTCTTTGCAGCTGGTGGATCACGGCACGCTGATGTCCGCGACCATGTCCGGCACAGGGCCGGATGTTGCGCTCAACTGCGCGGGCGCAGAGCCTGTGAATTACGCCCTGCGCGGCGCAGCATACGATCTGACGACCTTTGCCGATTTCGAGGAGTTTAAGAAGCAATTTAACGCAGAGCTGTTTGTGCCGTTTTATGTGGGCAAAAGCTGCTATGCCATTCCCGAAACGCAGAGCTTTAACGTGCTTTTCTATCGCACGGATGTTTTGCGGGAGATCGGGCTGGAAATCCCGCGCACGTGGGACGAGGTGGTTTCCGCCATTTCCGTTTTGAACAAGAACAACATGGAATTCTGTCTGTCGGGCACGGTGAATACCGGCACGATGTATATGTTCCTGATGCAAAACGGCGGAACGGTGTTCAACGAGAAGGGCGATGCTTCTGTTCTCAACAACGATATTTCCGTCAGATCCTTCAAGCAGTGGACAAATTTCTATCTCAACTATTCCGTTTCGCAGGAGATTGACTTTGTCAATCGCTTCAGAACGGGCGAGGTGCCGCTCGGCATTGCCGGCTTCACCACCTATAACAATCTGGCGGTTTCGGCACCGGAAATACAGGGACAGTGGGGCTTTACCGTTCTTCCTGGGACAGTGAACGCCGATGGAACGGTGAACCGTGACACCCAGCTTTCCGGCACGGCGGTCATGATGCTCGGCAACACGAAAAAGCCGCAGGAATCCTGGGCATTTATGAAGTGGCTGATGTCCACCGACACGCAAAGCCGTTTCAGCAGTGAGATGGAGAGCATCCTCGGCGAATCGGCGCGTTATAACACTGCCAACAAAGAATCGTTCAACCGACTGCCCTGGCGGTCGGAGGAGCTGAATGTTTTGAATACTCAGCTGGAAAGCGCAAGGTGCGTGCGGGAAGTCCCCGGCGGCTACTATGTATCAAGACATCTGCTGAATGCTTATCGCAAGGTGGTAAACCATGACGGCGATGCAAAGGATACACTGGTGGATTACACCTATACCATCAACAACGAGATCACAAACAAGCGCAAAGAATTCGGTCTGGAGTAAGGAGCGGGCGACGTGAGAAAGAAGTCACATACCGACGGCAAATGCCGTTCTGTCGTGCACGAGATGCGGCAGAACTGGGATTGCTATGTTTACATTCTGCCTTTCTTTTTGATTTTCACTGTTTTTGTCATTGCGCCCGTGGTGATGTCGATCGGGCTGAGTTTCACGTCCTATAACATTTTCGAAGCACCGCGATATGTCGGGCTGCAAAACTACATCACCTTTTTCACCGCAGACGATCTGTCTATCACCGCGCTGAAAAACACGCTCATCATCGCGGCGATCACAGGTCCGATCGGGTATTTGCTTTCGCTGCTGCTTGCGTGGTTCATCAATGAGCTGCAGGGCTTTTGGCGCACATTCATGGTGACGGTGTTTTATGTGCCGTCCATTTCCGGCGGTGCCTATATGATCTTTCAGGTGCTTTTCAGCGGCGATGCCTATGGCTATCTGAACGGTGTCCTGCTGGAGCTTGGTATCATCAATGAGCCTATAAAATGGCTGACAGACACCGACTATATGATGGCGGTCGGCATCCTCGTGATGATCTGGATGAGCCTCGGCTCCGGCTTTCTGTCCTTTGTTGCGGGCTTTCGGAACATGGATCGCGCGCTGTATGAGGCGGGCTGGGTCGAGGGTATCAGCAACCGCTGGCAGGAGCTTTGGTTCATCACCCTGCCGATGATGAAGCCGCAGCTGATGTTCGGCGCTGTGATGAGCATAACGGGCGCCTTTTCCTGCGGCGCGGTGCAGGATGTTCTGTTTGGTTCGCCCAGCACGGAATATGCCACACATACGCTGGTGAACCACATGAACGACTATGGCAACACGCGCATGGAAATGGGCTATGCCTGTACGATCGCCACCATTCTGTTTTTGATGATGCTTTTGTGCAACAAACTGATCCAACGGCTGTTAAAGCGTGTCGGAAATTAAGGGGAAGCTGCTTTTATGATACATAAAACTGTACAGCGTCCGACAAAGAGTCGCGTCGGCAATATTCTGAGCATTGTGATGCTCGCGATCTTGGGCACTTTCATGGCGCTGCCGATCGTGTATATCGTCTCCACCGCCTTCAAGCCGATGGATGAACTGTTCATGTTCCCGCCGCGCTTTTTCGTACATAACCCCACGCTCAACAACTTCCGCAGTCTTTCTTCGGTTTTGGGCGACTCGCTGGTTCCGATCTCGCGCTATGCTTTCAACACCGTTTTCATCACGGCGGCGGCGACGGCGGGACAGCTGATTGTCGTCTCTCTGGCGGCGTATATTCTGGAGAAAAGAAACTTCCCCGGCAAAAATCTGCTGTTCAGTCTCGTGGTCGTTTCGCTGATGTTTTCCACGCAGGTCACCGCTATCCCCAATTACATCATCATGTCCAAGATCGGCTGGGTGGACACCTATGCTTCTCTTATCATCCCCGCGATCGCGTCGCCCCTGGGGCTGTTTCTGATGAAGCAGTTCATGACCGGCATCCCGGACGCACTGCTGGAAGCCGCGCGGATCGACGGGGCGTCGGAGCTTGGGATTTTTCGGAGAATTGCGCTGCCGCTCGTTCGCCCCGCTTTGCTCACCCTGATCATTTTTGCGTTCCAGTCCATGTGGGGCATGACCGGCGGCAACTATATCTTCACCGAGGAATTAAAGCCGCTCAACTATGCTCTGAATCAGATCGTGAACAGCGGCATCGCCAGAACGGGCGCAGCGGCTGCGGTTTCGATGCTGATGCTGATCCCGCCGTTTGCGGTGTTCATTATTTCGCAGAGCAGTATTTTGGAAACGATGGCTTCCTCCGGCATTAAGGAGTAAGACAGAGAGGGTTAGTATGAAGCGTTTAAGAAAAATAACCGTGTGCGTAATCCTGCTGATTGCGGTTTTGGCGGGCAGTGTGACGGCTTCTGCCGCTTCGTTCAACAGCTATACGTATGACGAGGACAAAAAGGCGGTCGCTGCACCGGATGCCGTGGTGTGGGAGAAATCCGTATATGCCAAGGATCTGGGGATTGACAGCCTGACGTCACCGTCGGATATATTTGTGGACGATGCGGAAAACGTTTGGGTCGTGGATGCGTCGGCAAACCGTGTTTTGAAGCTGAATGCGAACTTGGAGCTGCAAAAGACCTACACGACGGTCACGGATACGGACGGAAAAGCCTATACCTTTTCAAACCCGCAGGGCATCTATGTGCACCCGACGGGCGTGTATCTGACGGACACGGGCAATCACCGCATTCTGCAATTTGACGACGACGGCAAGGTCGTGCGGGTGATCGGGCAGCCGATTTCCAACATTTTCCCGTCGACTTTTGAATATAAACCCACTAAAATATTGGTGGACACCGCAGGGCGTATGTTTGTGATCTCTGCGGGCTTCAACCAGGGACTGATCGAGCTGGACAGAAACGGGGACTTCGTCACCTGTCTCGGCGCGGCGGAGGTCAACGTTTCGCTTGCGGACTATTTTTGGCGGCTTATCTCCAGTGAGGCGCAGATCGAACGCAGCGCATCCTTTGTCCCGACGGAGTATAACAATGTCAACATCGACGAGGATGATTTTATCTATGTGACCTCGTCCAGCTTCACGGCGCAGGAATATCAAGGCGGCACCGCCGAGCCGGTGCGGAAGCTGAACGCCAAGGGCAACAATGTGCTGAAGGATGCCGGCATGGTGAAGCCCTACGGCGATAACACCTATATGGCAGTCGGCAGCTATCGCGGCGTCTCCACCATTGTGGATGTCTGCCCCTTGGAATACGGCATGTATGCCATTTTGGACGCCAATCGCTGTCGCGTGTTCGTCTATAACTTCGACGGCGAAATGCTTTTCGAGTTCGGCGTTCCCGGGCTTGTGCGCGGCGCGATGCAGACCCCCGTGGCAATGGATTATGCAAACGGTGCGTTTTATATCGCCGATAAGGGCAAGGAGAGCATCACCAAATATACGCTTTCCGCATACGGCGTCAAGCTGTTCCATACGGCAATGTATCACTATAACGATCAGTATGAAGAGGAAACTGCCCTTTGGGAAGAGATCATCAAGGACAACAACAATAACGTGATCGCTCAGGCAGGGCTCGGAAAGTCCTATTATCGCACAGGCGATTTCACCACCGCTATGCGCTATTTCAAGCTGGCGGGCGATCGCAGCAACTATTCCCGCGCATTCAAAATGTACCGTCAGCAGCGACTGGCAACGATCATTCCGTATCTTTTTGCCGCCATTTTGCTGCTCGTCGGCGGAAGCTTTCTTTTTGGACTCTATCGCAAAAAGCATCCGAAAAAACAGCCCGATCCGCAGTCCTTCCGCGGCTCGCTGAAATATGCGCTGTATATGATCTTTCACCCGCTGGACGGCTCCTGGGATCTGAAAAAAGAAAAACGCGGACGCGTCGGCACGGGGCTGCTCATCCTGCTTTTGTCGTCGGTTGCCTTCGGCGTGAACAGTGTGGCGGTCGGCTATGTGTTCACGAGCGGGTCGGCGAACAGCACAAACTTCTTTTTGCAGTTCCTTTCGGTGTTGGTGCCGATCCTGCTCTATTGTGTTTGCAACTGGTGCGTCACCTCGCTGATGGGCGGTGAGGGAAAATTCGGCGAGATCGTCATGGCTGCCGGCTATTCCACAACGCCGATCCTGCTCATCTATCCCTTTGCCACGGTGTTCAGCCTACTGCTGACGGAGGATGAAAAGGATTTCTATTTTGTGCTCATTGCGCTTGCCGTCATTTGGACGGTGGGGCTGCTCATCTTCTCCTCTATGGAGATCCACAACTATTCCATGAGCAAAACGCTTTTGGTGACGCTGATCACCCTGATCGTCATGGTGGTTGTCGTGGTGCTGGCGGTGTTGGCATTTGCGCTGGTGGATCAGTTTGTGCTGTTTGTGTATGACCTGATAACGGAACTGTCGTTGCGGTGACGGTGTGAATTTGGAATTGCTTCTGATGAGGAATGGTATGTATGGCTAAACGGTTTTTATCGACACTGCTGGTGCTTGTGCTTTGCTTCGGATTGACGGCGTGTCAGTCCGCAGTGCAGGACAGCGAACAGGCGACGTTTGTTTCAAACGGAACGGCGCCCGGGGTGAGCACAGAAGTCTCCTTCAGGGAAATCGCCAAAACGGAGACACTCTCACTTTCGCTGTGCGAAAACACCACCTTGTTTCGAGTGACGGATCTGATGACCGGTGCGGTGTATGATTCCGGCGTGGTCGGCGGTTCGGATCGCGACAAGGCAAGTATCACGCTTTCCTATCTCGACGACACCGGCGTCACCAACACGCTGGACAGCTTCATGGACGCGGTGAAGGACCGTCAGTTTGAGATCACGAAAAAGGAAAACGGCTTTGAGATTAAATATTCTCTCGGCAGTGTGGACGGCATTGTTTATGCGCCGAAGGTCTGGACAGCGGAGAGATATGAGCGGTTTTACGATGCGTGCGACGCATCCGGCAAGCGGCTGATGGCACAGGTGTATAAGCTTGTTGACCTTGACAGCATGGATGCCGCCGCAGCCGCCACGGCAAGGGAAAAGTATCCGCAGGCTGCCGAAGGCCCGATCTATGCGCAAAAGGTGGATGCGCTGCAGTCCTCACTTGAGAACAGGCTGCACGAGGCGCTGAAAAAAGCGGGCTACACTGACGAGGACTATGCGCAGGATGCGGCGTTTGCGGGCGATCAGGGCGGCAGCGAGGATGTTGCCTTTAACGTGGTCATGGACGTGAGCATCAAGGGCAATGCGCTTTCCGTCACCGTTCCCGAAAGCAAGCTCGAAAGCAAGGGGAACGCGACCGTTCAGTCGCTGAATGTTCTCCCGAATTTCAGTCGGGTCGCGCAGGGGACAGAGGGCTACTATCTGCTGCCTGACGGCTCCGGCTCGATCATGAACTTTTTCAATCAGAAAAACGGGCTGCAGGCGTACAGCGTCAACATCTACGGCGACGAGGAAACGGTGAAGGAAAAGGAGCTTGTCTATAACACAAAGCAGGCGATCCTGCCCGTGTTCGGCTGTCATTCCGGCAATGCCGGCTGGCTGGCGGTCATCGAGGACGGGGACGCTTTGGCAAGCGTCACGGCAGTTCCCGGGGACAGCAAGACCCGCCCCTATGCCTATTCGGCGTTTCGCATTCTGCAGTCGGCAAAGATCAATGCCATTTCGGCATCTGCCGGCGAAAGCAGTACATCGTATTATATCAACAATCAAAGCAAAAAGCGTGACGGCGACCTCTCCGTCTCCTATCACTTCCTCTCCGGGGAAGACGCGGACTATTCGGGCATGGCGCGGTATTATCGCGGTTTGCTGTTTAACGGCAGGACACCCACCGATACGCCGAAAAAGCTGCCGCTCGGCATAAACCTGATCGGCAACATCACCGTGACGGAAAAGCTCGGCGGCATCAGCTACAAAAAGTCCTATGAACTGACGACGCCCGAACAGGCGCTGGCAATCTGCACGGATCTTAAGGAAAGCACCGACGATCTTACCGTTATTCTGAGTGGGTATGCCGACGGCGGCTATGCGCAGAACTTCCTAAAATCCGCAAAGGTGTCGTCCGCACTGGAAACGGTCAGTCGGCTGATGAACGAAAACGGTTTTCGGTACAGCGTCGCCTATGAAACGCTGTACGCCTATGACGGCGGACTGTTTCGGAACGTGTCGAACCGCTATGTTTCCCGCATGCTGTCCCGCGATGTAGCGGTGCTGTATGAAAGCGATCCCGCCTATTTCAACTTCAACAAAAACAGCGCGGCGAAACGCGTGCTCAACCCGCAGGGAATGGACATCACGTTTGCAACCGTGAAAAAGCTTGCGGAAAAAAACGCCTTCCCCTCGGTTTCACTTTTCAGCGTCGGCAAGGCGCTCAACGCGGAGTATAACGAAAACAGCGAGGTGGAACGGCAGACAATGCTCGAGCTGCTTTGCGCGCACGTGAAGAGCGTGAAGGAGACGGGAACTGCACTGATCACTTCTGTCGGCAATGCGCCGATCGCGGTGCTTGCGGATGCGGTCGTTTCGCTGCCGCTGACCTCGTCAAACTTTGACATCACCGACTACAGCGTGCCCTTTGCCGCGATGGTCTACAGCGGCTATCTGACCTACAGCGGCGATGCAATGAATCTCTGCTATGCGGACGATTCGGATTATCTGCACCTGATCGAAAACGGTGCGGCGCCCTATTGCATCGTGGCGGCACAGCACACGGATAAGCTGCGCAACACCGAGCATAACGCCCTGTATTCCATTGATTATACCTATTTGCAGCAAACGATCAAGGCACGCTATGAAACAGTCAAAGAAGCCGTCGGCGATGTCTTCGGCACCTGTATTGTGCGGCATGAGCGGCTGCAGGACAACGTTTTTCGTACGACCTTTGCGTCCGGTAAGTCGGTGGTCGTCAACTATAACAGTAAGCCCGTCACGCTGTCAGACGGCGTAACGGTTCCTGCAAAAGGCTTTTGGAAAGGGGCTTCTGAATGAAAGATCCGAAAAAACGCCCGGGGAAAACAATTTCCTTGAGCGAAAAGCAGAAAAGATGGGGCTTTGTCTTCGTTGCGCCTTTCCTGGTCGGGCTGGTCTTTTTCATCATCATTCCGCTGGTGCAGGCGATCGTTTTCAGCTTCAGTGAACTGAAGATCATGCCCGACGGATTTGCCCTGACAAATGTCGGGCTGAAGAATTATAACTACATCTTTTTTGTCAGCACAGAGTTTCGTACAAACCTGTTGTCTTCCATCGGCAATATGGCGATCAACGTCCCGATCTGCACGCTGTTTGCTTTTTTCATGGCGAGTCTTCTGAACGGGAAGTTTCACGGGCGGACGCTTGCCCGCATGATCCTCTTTTTGCCGGTGATCACCTCGTCGGGCATCATCAGTCAGCTGTTGGGCGGCTATACCCTGCAGACTCTGCAAAATGCAACGACGCAGTCGACGGCATCCGGCATGTCCGTCGGCATCGTGTCCCTGTTAAACCAGATGTCGCTGAATCAGTCGCTGGTCAATTTCATTTCCTCGACCGTGGAGCGCATTTCGGACATTGTCGCGATCTCCGCCGTTCCGATCGTGGTATTTTTGGCGGGATTGCAGTCCATTTCGCCGTCGATTTTTGAGGCGGCGTACGTGGAGGGGGCGACCGGCTGGGACGTTTTCTGGAAAATTTCCCTGCCGATGATCAGCCCGCTGATTTTGGTGTGTGTGGTTTATTCGGTCATCGACTCGTTCACCAACATTTCAAATCCGGTCATCAAAAGCATCCACGCAACCAGCTTTGAAAAGATCAAATTCGGAACAGGCTCGGCAATGGCAATCAGCTATATGATCATCATGGGCATCATTCTGCTGATCGTGTATAAGCTGATCTCAAAATTTATTGTATACCAGGAGAACTAAGGGGGAGCAACATGACCCAAAAGGGAAAAATGCGTTTGAAAAAGTCTGCTGTCCGCCTGGTGCTCTCCGTTTTGCGGCTTTTGTTCATCGGCGGTATCTGCTTTGTGATTTTGTATCCGCTGATCACCGAGCTTTCCACAAGCGTTATGGCGGTGCAGGATGTGTATGACGGCACCGTGAAATACGTTCCGAAGCATTTCACGCTTTCGCACTATACGGAAGCAATGCGACTTTTGAAATACGGCAGCGCAATGCTGAACACCATCCCCATGGCGATCGTCATTTCCGCTGTGCAGATGCTCTCGTCGACCTTTGTGGCATACGGATTTGCACGGTTTAACTTCAAAGGAAACAATATCCTGTTTCTTGCGGCAATTCTCGCGATGATGATCCCGCCGGATGTGCTGCTCGTGCCATATTATCTGCAGTTTCGGTCGCTGTCGCTGCTCAACACCTGGTGGCCGATGATCATTTTGGGACTGACCTGCACGGGACTGAAAAACGGGCTCTACATTTTCATCATGCGCCAATATTTCAAGGGCGTGCCGCGTGCCTTGGAGGAAGCGGCATATATCGACGGCGCCGGTGTTTTCCGAACGCTTTTGAGCATCATTCTGCCGGACGCACGCTCCATGATGGTGACGGTGTTCCTGTTTTCCTTTGTGTGGACGTGGCTGGACGGGATGTATATTCCGGTGTTCTGTTCCAACCTCGATGTGCTGCCCACCACCATCGGCGCTTTGGAAAACCCGTTTGCCAATTTGGCAAACGCAGGTAACACCCAGATTTTGGCGGGCGGACTGATCCAAAATGCGGGCATCGTGCTGGTCATCGCTCCGCTTTTGGTCTTGTATGTGATCGCACAAAAGTCGTTTGTCGAAAGCGTTTCGAGAAGCGGCTTGGTCGGATAAAAGGAGGATTTTTTATGAAGAAACTCAAAATGGTGCTCTCTCTGCTGTTGACGGCCCTTCTGATCGTCGGCTGCCTTGTCGGATGCAGCAAAAAGCCGGAACCGTCCTCGCAAAATTCTGTCGGCGCGGCAACCGCGTCCACGTCCGCAACGGACGCGGCGGCAAGCGGCTCCGACAAGACAAACGGCGGACAAACTGTAAACAACAACAATAATAACAATAATCAGACGCAGAAGGCGGGTTCTGCAAAGATCACAAAGCAGCAGCGAACGACGATCAAAACGCTGCCCGAAAGCACACAGCAGAATTTGACGGTGTCGCCGCTCGCCATGTCCTCTCTGAAGGGCAAAACGGTGCGCCAAAGGGCGACCTCGTCGCAAACCCGTATGCTGGTGAACCACGACAATCCGCTGTTCATTTTCCACACGATCACGCTTTCCCCGAAGAGCGAGGGAGAGTCGATGAAGGTGCTGTATAACGCGCTGCCCGCGGACATCCGCGCTTTTTCGGCGCTGTATACAGACACCGATACGAACAGCACGGACAAAAATGCCCTGTATGCATCCTTTGAGAAGATACTTTCTCAAACCGACGCTGCCAACATACCGACCTTCATTCAGATCGAAAACTGGAACTCGGTGGAAACGCGGGAGGGCTTCACACAAAGCGAGCTTTCGAATTTGCTCAAAAAGCACAAGAGCCTGATGGGCTTTGTGCATGTGGAGCTTTCGTGCAGTCAGCTGCGTCAGGAAGAGCTTGACAGAATGAAGACCACCCTCAGAGCCTGCAAGGAAAACAACGCCCTGTTTGTGTGGCAGGAAATGGAATATTCCCATTGTACCAACACGGTGAACCGTGCGCTGGAGGACAAAGAGCTGTATCAGCTGATGAAGGACTATGCTCACAATGTCATCATTCAGGATAAGCATAACGGACAGGGACGGCATTTCTCCACACAGGCTGCGGCGATGGGCGCATGGCTTAGCGGTGTGTGCGGCAACTGGGGCAGCAACGTGGAGTCGTGGCTCTGGTGGGAAGAAGGAATGGGCGATTATAACGATATGGGAACGAAGTACCGCGGTTATTCCGATCTGTTCACCCTGAAATATCCGCCCACCCTTGCCGGTATCGACACGATCTGCGATATGATCGGCGGCGCCAATGTCTATTCCTCTGAGGAACTGCACCTCTATGAACCGCTGGACGGCAACATCGCTTTCTCGGAAGCGTTTTGGTCTATTGTTTATCCGCTGTATCAGCGGATCGTGCGCGGCGCTGTGCCTCAAAAGAGCGAGGTGGTCAGCAACATAAAGGTCGCCTATCAGTTCACCTCGGCGGACGACCGCGTCATGCAGGGGATCGAGTCCAAGCTGTTCATGGATATCTACGGCGGGCTTACCTCATGGTATAACACCTACCGTCAGTACGGTACAAGCAAAAAATGGGTGCCGACCACGGGACGGTATTACATCGTTCCCACGCTTTGCAAATATGTGAACGCTTCCGCCATTCTTCCGAATGCGGACATTCTGACAAACAGCAATTACACGCAAAAGCTCGGCTCCACGGCGGCGACCAAGCAGAACTATTTCAATTCGAAATATGCACAGACCTATACGGGAAATGGCACGATGTTTAAGATCGGCAATCTGACCTATATCCTCAACGACCTTGAAAATCAGACCAAAAATTCCACAAAGAGCGTCGCCTACACGATGAAGAGCGGCGTGAAGGCGCAGATCTCCATGAGAGAACACACCTATGCCGTCGTTGAGGAAAGTCAGAGCGGCTTCAAGATGGATCTCACCAATCTGCGTTTGGACACATCCCGTGTCTGCAACAAGAAAGAAAACAAAGGCAGCTTTATGGATTCCTATCTGGAAGGAGGGAAGATGGACAGTGCATCGGATTTCCGTGAGACGGTCATTGTGCTGACGGGCGTTTCCAAAGCGCCGAAGGTTGCGGCGTCGGGCAGCAATCATGCAACCGCCACATTGAATTTCAGCGCAGCCGAAAAGACGGCAATCATCACTGTTAAATCCAACGGTGCAGTAAAACTGACGGTAACCAACTGATCACAGCGCGCGATGCAAACAATAAAAGCGGAGGTAATGGCATGAAAAAAGTTTTTGCATTCCTTTTGGCAGCCGCCCTGATGCTTTCTCTCGTCGGCTGCGGCGCAACATCCGATCCGTCGGGGGGCGGCACATCCGGCAACAAAGCGACGGCCCTTAAGGTGTCGGATGAATTCCTCGAAAGTCTCAAAGGACTTGAAATGACGATCGTCTACCCCTGGTCTATTGATGAAAGCAATGTGGACACCGAGGCGTATGACTATAAGCACCTCAAGGAGCTTGAAAAGCAATACGGCTTCACCGTGAAAACGGTCGGTCAGGGCACCGGCTATGAGTCCGCTATGGTGACGGCGGTCATGTCGGGTGCTCCCTTGGGCAATGTGATGATGTGCCCGGAAAACGATTTTGCCGACTGGTACTATGCCGGTATCATGTCCAATCTGAACAACGCGGCAGCCGAGCTTGGCATCGATTTTGCGAACGACGCCATTTATAACAAGGTCGTCTCAAAATACACCAACGTGGACGGCGGGCAGTATGGCTTTAACTACGGCTATGAGAACACGGCATACACGTCCCTCTATTATAACAAGCGCATCCTGGCGGAAAACGATCTTGAAGATCCGCACACGCTGCAGGAAAAGGGCGAGTGGACATGGGATAAGCTGAAAGAATATGCCAAGAAGTGTCAGGTTGCCGAGAGTGACGGCACCATCACCCTGCACGGCTACGGTGCATGGACCATCAACGAGACTCTCACGGCAATGATCTATTCCAACGACGGCGACTATTGTAAGATCAATGCGGACGGAAAGCTCGAGGTCAATCTTAAAGATCCGAAGACCACACAGGCAATGGAAACCTATTATGACTGGTGCAACACGGATAAGACCATCTATGTTTCCGAGGGCGGCTGGAAGGCTGCTATGCAGGATTTTGTGAACGGCTCATATGCGTTCATGCTGGGCACCAATGAGGTCATGACGATCGCCAACGACAGCGGCATGAAGGATGAATTCGGCATGATTGCTTTCCCCAAGGGTCCGTCCAACACCTCGAACATCACCAGCTATCAGAGCAATGTGCGCTATTGGTTCATTCCGGTGACCTATGAAAAGGACGCCGCCAAATACCTGTTCATCATGGATCTGATCCGTCGCTCGGACACTCGTACATATGACGAACGGTTCGAGGACGACTTTTTCCTGAAGATCGCCGACGAGGCGTCCTATGAGGACTACAAAAAGCGGCTTTCGGGCAATGACAAATACAGCCTGTATGCTTATTCGGGCATTTCCTATCTGGACGGGGGCTGTTTCTTCGGTCTGAGCAACGATATGTACTACGGATACAAGACAGCGGGCACGCTGATCGATATGTATGCCGACTCTCTGAACGCCAATCTGCGCGATGTTTGGGGAGAAACAAAGATAACGGGCAAATAATGCACATGAAATAGGGAGGATACATATATGAAAACAACAACCAAATGGCTCTCGCTGCTCGTCGCGGTGATGATGGCGGCAGTTCTCTTTGCGGCGCCCGTTTCGGCGGCGTCCACTGTCACACGACTTTGGGACGACTGGGAGTCCTATGCGGACACGTCGGACATTCTGTATTATATCGGCATCCAAAAGCGCAACAAAGCGGTCGTGGCTGTCAATCTGGACACCAAATCTGTCCTCGGCGGCAAGAACAGCGTGAAGATGGACTGGGACAATAACAACACGCCCGGTTATGCCACTTTTTGGCATGAGCCGGATCAGGACACCCGCGGTCTGAAAAATCTTGTCACCACCACCGACGGCTTCAAGATCACGATGGCAGCCACCGGAAGGGTGTATGTCCGTCTGCGCCTGTCCTTCTCCTGGTCGGACTATCAGAATGACATTTTTCTGAAAGTGGACACGACCCCCAGAACCTATACCGTCCGTTGGCAGGATGCCTGGACGGCGGATATGCGCAAACAGATGGAAGCGGCGGATGAATTCAGCCGTTTGGAGATGGTGATCTACAATCAGGAAAACGAGGGGCTGACGTTCAACAACACCATCTCCGGCTCTCTGTATTTCGACGATTTCCTGTTCTTTAAGGGCGATGACGCGACCGATAAGATGGACAACATCGGCTATCTCGGCGTGAGCACGGGCAAGCCTGCGATCGGCGGCAGCACCGCGACGACCACTACCGCTGCCAAGACCCCGACCACCGCTGCGCCGAAAAACAAGACCACCAAGGCAAACAATAACAAAGTCACGGCTGCTCCGAGAACCGACGGCGACAACAAGACGCCGGCTACTGCCGACGACATCAACAATATCACCGACACCGACATCACCGACACCGACATCACCGAGCCTGTCACCGAGCCTACCACTGAGACAACAGGAAACGGCGACGTTCCCGTGGACGATCCGGTTGAAAAACCGACAAAGCATATGTCGGCTTGGGTCATTGTCGCGATCGTCGTGGTTTGTGCGGCTGCAGCGGCGGCTGTCACCTTCCTTGTTTTGAAAAAGAAGAAGCAGGCGGTCGGCGCGCCTGACGCCGGGGAGAATTCCGCAACGGATGAGGAGAACTCTCCCGAGGAGTAAATAAACAACAAGGGACGCCGCGAAACAAACGGCGTCCCTTATCTTTTGAAGACAGCTTAACTGAAGGGAGCATATACGTGTCTGAAATCGGTTATTTTGGAGACAGGGAATATGTCATCACGGAAAAGGAACCGAAAAGGCCTTTGATGAACTATATCTGGAATGCGCGCATCCTTGCGGGGGTCAACCATTTCGGCGGCGGCAACGGCGCTTACGGCGATCGTGCACTTTCCTATATCGATCCGCAGGGAAAGGGACGCTGCTGCGTCATTGCGGACGGAAAACGGTATTTCTATGTAAAAAATAAGACGGCTGATACCGTATTTAACCCCGGGTGGTATCCGCTGAAAACGCCTGTGGAGCATTTTCGGTGCGTTCACGGCTTGGGGTATACGACGGTTTCCTCGGAATGCGCAGGGATCGCTGCACGGCTGCAGGTGTTTGTCAATCGGGAGGACCCCTGCGAGATCTGGACAGTCTTGCTGGAAAACAGGGCGGATCATGCGCAGGAGCTGAGTTTGTATTCCTTCGCGGAGTTTTCGCTTGAGGGGTATGCACGGTATTCCGATTATAATTCCTATGTCCACGCGGAGTATGACGCGGCGGATAATCTGCTTATGTGCTTCAACGCGGCGATGGAAAAGCCCCATGAATGGTTTAATGCGTTCGTGTCCTCGGATCGCAAGCCTGCCGCCTTTGAAAGCTCCCGTTCCCGTTTCTACGGCACATACGGCAGCGTTTTTGCGCCGGACAGCCTAAAGAGCGAAAAGCTCTCCGATACCCTTGCTTCCTGTGAGCGGATGGTCGGGGCGCTGCAGCACGATGTTACGCTTGCGGCGGGCGAGACGGTTACGTTTCATGTGCTTATCGGCGTGGCGGATAAGCTGGACACGGCAAAGTCCATTTCGAAAAAGCTGTTTCAAACGGGAAAGATCGAAAGTGATTATGCCGCCCTAAAGACGGAGACCGAAAAGCTCTGTCAGTCTGTCACTGTCAGCACACCTGTGGAAAAGGTCAACAATTTTGCAAATTATTGGCTGAAACAGCAGGTGCAGCTGTGCGCCGAGGTCGGTCGCGACACGGGAAAGGGCTTTCGGGATCAGCTGCAGGACGCTTGGGCGGTTTCCGCCTTCAACCCCAAACTTGCCGCCGAAAAGATTTTGGAGACGCTTTCCTATATGTATGCGGACGGGCGCTGCGTGCGCGGCTGGCTGCCGCTTGACCACCACATTTATTCGGACGGACCGATATGGATCCCGCTGTCCGTGAATGCCTATCTGAAGGAAACGGGCGACTATGGGTTCTTGGACAAAGAGGTCACCTATCTGGACGGCGAAAAGGACACGGTGTGGGAGCATATTCTCACTGCCATGCGGTTTGCGTCCGACGATGTCGGCAAGCACGGGCTGGTGCATTCGCGGGACGGCGACTGGAACGACTCACTGAATATGACGGGATTGCAGGGCAGGGGAGAATCGGTCTGGACGTCGATCGCGCTTTGCTTGGCGCTGCGCAACACGGCGGAAATGGCAAAGCACATCCGCAAGGATGCCTCCCTGTCCGACGAGATGCTGCAAAGAGCCGAAAAGATGGAAATGGCGGTCAACAAAGAGGGCTGGGACGGCAAGTGGTTCTTGGCTGCCATCAACGACTATGACGAAAAGGTAGGCTCTCATGAGGAAAAAGAGGGAAAAATCTACCTCAATCCGCAAACCTGGGCGATCTATGCGGGAATTGTCGACGACGAACGGACAAGGCTTTGCCTTGATGCGGTCGATACCTACCTCGACTCCGACTACGGTCCGCTGACCCTGTATCCGGCATACAAAAAGTTTAACGATCACATCGGGCGTCTCACGAGCTTTATCCCCGGCATTTGGGAAAACGGCACGCCGTATTGCCACGGCGGCACGTTCAAGATCGTGGCGGACTGCATCTGCGGACGGGGAAACGCGGCTTTTGAAACCATGATGAAAATTCTTCCGAATTCCGCGACCAATCCGACCGCACATTCCGGCTGCGAGCCGTATGTGGTCACGAATATGTACTACGGACCCGAAAATCCCCGCAAGGGCGAGACGATGTTTGCCTGGGTGACTGGGACGGCGGGGTGGATGTTCCGCGCGATCACACAGTATATGCTGGGCTTTCATCCGGAATATGACGGCTTTCATCTCGCACCATGTATCCCGTTCGATTGGAAAGAAGTCACGATGCGGCGCAAGTACCGCTTAGATGAATATGACATCGTCATCGAAAATCCAAACGGCAGGCAAAGCGGCATCCGTGAACTTTTCGTGGACGGCAAAAAATATGAGACCGACAGCGTCAAAGCATTTTTGGACGGCAAAAAGCACACGATCCGCATCGTCATGTAACGTGCTTTTGGAAGCGGACGCTTGGTGTTGCCTTTCCCGATGCGCTGCCTTGTGCAGATAAAGGAGGACCTATGGCAAAAAGAGATCGGACCTTATATGTTCTGAAATACCTGTGGCAGCACACGGACGAACAGCATCCGACCACGGTTGCGGAGATCATAGCGGCGCTTTTCGACGAGGGGATCCGTGTGGAGCGCCACGCGCTGATGGCGGACATGGAACGGCTTTCGGAGTTTGGGGTGGACATTGTTTGCGTGAAAAGCTCTCCGAAACGGTATTATATCGGCAAGCGTCCGTTGACGCTTGATGAGTGCAAATTACTCTCAGATGCAGTGGGATTTGTGGAGTTTGTTTCCGTGACACAAAGACAAAATCTTTTGAGAAAGCTGTGTTGCTTAACAAGCATTTACCAGGCTGAAGATCTTAAGCAATGTCTTTCGGCAAACAGTAGCAGGGTAGATCGAGAAAGAGTCAAAAGCATTTAATGCGTTTGATTTTGGCTTATGAAACGGCGGTCAGTCTCAACTCGGCAGCTAAGAGGAAAGCGCCATGCCTTTTCGGCACCTTATGCCTGCGGATAGCATGCAGCCGCTGCAAACGGACCTTCTTTTTGCAGGATGACATCATAGGTAAAATGCTTTTTCTTATATCGATATTTCGTCCGTTTTTTCGCTCGTTTCTCCAAGGCGGAATATGTCGTTTGGCGCAGGATGCGGAGATTGGTTTTGGAGATTGGCCGGGTTTTCTGCGCGGAAATGACAGCATCCTCGTCGAATCCGCTAATGAGGGTGCTGCGAAAACGCTCGGTATAATAGGTCAGTGTGTTGGAAGACTGCGCCGTTGTCAATTCGTCAAACGGCGGACGGTCGATGAGCCCGAAATATGCCAACACCGCCAATGACTGCGACATGCGCGGCGGTCTTTCCATATGATCGGCGATATACTGACAGCTCTCGCCCAGGAGAATACCGGTTCGTGTGGGCTTGAGCAGTGCTGCTTTTTCCTCTGCGATCCGATATAGGGTGTCCAGTGTGTTCAGATCCGTTCCCAGTATTTTATATGCCCACGGCGCCTCTGTCGGCAAGAGAGAAACAATCTCCCGATTTTTGATGAGAATCTCCAATACGCGTTTTCTGCTTTTCGGCGATGCGGTTTTGGGAAAGTCGGCACGGAAAAATCGCGCCAATTCCCGCAAGGCCTGCGCGTTGCTGCAGCCGCGCAGTGCACAGTAAAAGCCGACAAGATCCAGCACTTTTCCCCTGCAGGGACAGCCCTCTGCAAAACACTTATAGAGGCTGCGTCCCCGGTAGGTGTAGATGTTGGCAGACGGGCGCACATCCTCGTGGAAGAAACAGTTGCAGCGGCTGCGCACATCCGGTATATCGTGCAGATCAAACTCCCGCAGATACTGTATAAATGCTTCCAAAGAAGGGAAGGAGTGCCTCTTTTCAATACCCATCAGCGTTTGAAAGGCTTGAAAATCCAAATTTTTCAAGGCTTTTCACCGGCTTGTCCGTCACGAACACGAGGTGATGTTTTTGGTTTCCTGTGTGCTGGAGAAGGTGCGCAGAGCCGGCGAAAATAAAATCGGACGGTTTAATTAAGCAGGATATCCGTGAGTTATGCTCTACCCTCAGCGACAGTTCCATAGAGGGTGCTTTGTGCAAGCCGGTATCGGACGGCGAACTGAAAAAAGAAGGCAAAGGAAAAAGCACCTGCTATTTTCGATTAAAATAATTTTTACGGCACAGAACCGCAGCCCCGAACCTCATTTGAAAGGTCGGGGCTGCGGTGTTCATTTATAACGATTTTTTAATCGTCCTCATCATCCCATGACGAAATAATGTGAAGCTCTCCGCTGTCCATGTCCATAGCCATATTATCGCCCATGCGCAGCATCATATTACCGTCGGAGTCGATTGCCATATTGTCGGAAACGGTATACGCAAAATCGCCGTCGTCATAATCGAAGAAATGCTTACTCATAGATTTGCCTCCTCAATCTTCAATAATCTCGTATTCCACACGGGAGCTTTTGACTCTGCGTGCGTGGTAATGGGCGCCGTTCGCTTTCCAGTGTGGGAAGTGATCTGCTTTTTCCTCGTTGGTATCACGATGGCAAATGATGATGTTTTCCGGGACATCGCATCCACCGGCGGAAAGCGGGCGAATGTGGTCGAGCGTCGGGTGATAAGCACTGTTCGGATTCCCGCAGGCGGATTTTTTCATCAGCCGTCCGGTATAATCATACGCCTCCTGCCTCGCGCCGAAGACCCGGTTCCACACATCAATGGTCTTATACTTTGACATTTTGAGTACCTCCTTTCAATGATTCTGCCTATATTATAGCGAACCGCTGAAAGGGGCGACAGGGTACAATTGTACCCCCCGGCAAAGTTAGAATAAGTCGGTTATATTCCGTCCTGTTTTTTCGGCTATTAAAATGATATTTTCAAGCTTTGGGCATCTGAATTTCTTACTATTAATGTTTTTTCTCCAAGATTCAATGGCAGACACGCCGAGATTTAATTGCTCTGCGGCTTTGTTAATGTTTACAAAACTACCAAGAACTACATGGTAGCATTGATGAGCTACGGCTTCTTTATCGCATTTTTGATATCGTTCCAAAAGCTCCTGCAAGTCAAATATATCTCCGCCGGTGACTTGCTTCAGAGCATCGTATTTGTCTTCCTGCGTGACGGTTGTTCCGCCATCCGTCATCGCAACAAAGTGCACGCTTTTCCAATCGCTTGGAATAAGATATGGGCTGTGCGTTGAATAAATTACTTTGATGCCTCGGCTTTCAAGCCGGAGCAGCTCTTTCAAAACCTCTTTTTGCGCAAGGGGGTGGAGCATGGCGGCAGGTTCGTCAATAATAAACAGATCGCCGTTTTCAAGTGTATTCTTCATAAAATAGTAAGTAAAATACCACCGTCTGCCGGCGCTTGTCGAATTCAGGTCAACGATTTCACCGCTTTTTTCGTGCAGCAGTATTGCCGGGATTTTCCCGTCGGACTGTTCAACCGCAATACGCTCATACATGCCGTTTTCAAATTCGGGAATGTGTTCATTGAGGTATTTTTCAAATTCATTCAATGCGGCTTCGGACAGCAAAAAATCCTTATTTTCGCTGATCTGTTTTTGAATTTCATCTTTATCGGGACCGGTATAAACTCGGTTTAGATATGTTTGTAAGATTATACGGGATCTATCGTTCCGAAAATATTCGCGCTCCTGTTTCTCTGTTTTGAAAATGACCTCGCTGCTTTCATTCCGCAAAAAAGCAGATTTTGCGCCGACGCAGTTTCGGACTTCACGGATAAATTTATAAAATACACCGCTGTTATCGGGAATTATATGATCGTCGGACAGAGCGGATTTCAATCGTTTTGCCCGTTCGTCCAGTTCATGCAGCAAGGCAGTGATTTTCTCGCAGGATGCTTTTGTTGCCTTGTTGATTTTTGCGATTTCCCGCTTTATCGCCGTTTCATTGACGGTAATGAATTTCTCCTCAAATGGGGCTAAATCGGGTTTTACATAACGAAGCTTGAAACAAAGCCTTTCTAAATCGCCTAACTGATAATAATCGGGAATATATCCGAATTTGAAAGAGGACTCTTCAACGCAAAAGTTTTGTATGATTGATTTTATCAGTTTTTCGGTTTGTTCCAAAACAAATTCCACTTGGAATTTGATAGTGCCATAGTTGGTTGTTGAATCATGAAAGTCAGTAATCTGATATCCTCGCAATGGTTGTTCATTGCGTTCACTGTACGCAATTTTGTTTAGCTGCTTTGTATATGTATCCAGTGCGTCTTTCAATTCGCCTGCAAGTTCGGAGATTTCGTCGATTTCCATTCTTAAAAGCGGAACCAGATACTCCGACTCGATTCGGTTTATCTTGCAGTCTTCTCCGGAACAGGCGACAAATTCGCATTTTTCGTCAATACTTTTGCCGGGGAAAAGTCTCTCGGCATCCTCCTTTTCAAGGCGGATATGCACCTTATAACTCATCGGCAGTTCTCTGCGCGGTCCTAAGTAATTGCCGTTTGCCTCCGTAATGGCACTCAGTGCTTCCAAAATGTTGGTTTTTCCGCTCCCGTTCTTGCCGATCAGCACGGTCGGCAATCCGTTATAAAAGTTTATTTCAACCGGTTCTTTTATCGACTTGTAATTTGTAATTTCGATTTTTGTTATTCTCATATAAACCTCCGTGTGCAATTGAGGCGTGTTTTCGTACTTACCACAGATATAACTTTGGGGAACAAATTCGCAATTCACATCTAAATTTGTTCCCAAATATTGGCGCTTAGCGCTCTATTGTTTTCCAACAGCGTTCTTTCATAAAGCCCGTAATAACAGAGGGGTCTTCGCCTTCATAATACTTCACAAGCAGTTTCTTGAACTCCGGCACTTCGCTTTCGGGAATGACCAAAAAACCTCCGCCGTGAGCAATAAGATAATGATTTGCAAAGATAACAGAAGCGCGTTTATTGCCATCCAGGAATATCTGGGTCTTCATGCAGTAAAGACAAAGCCTGATGGCAATACTAACGGTATCGTCCTCATCCTCGATGATTTCAAGAATTCTGTCTTTCACATCCGATTCATTCGGCAGGGGCGGAACATAAGACGAACCGCCTATGGTAACCGGAACACCGCGGATTCGACCGCCTTCCGCAAAAAAGCCTTCATTGACAAGCCTTGCAATATGACTGAGCATATAAAAGTCAGAACGGCTGGCAACTACATCACGGTCCAAAATAAACTCCCATGCGTGTTTCAAATTCAAAATTTTCTGCACGTCGGTAGCTGTCATACCGGATACTTTTCCGTTCTCTATGATCTCTTCCGTCTGAGGGAAAGATGTTGCAACACCCTCCAAAACAGCCTGATCATAGATATTCATTTTCATATTGGCACGCGCAAAGGCAATGTTGTTTATAACATCGGCGGAAAGGGCATCCTCGGAATAACCGGCTGCGGCAAGCTGCTTTTCAATGCCGCGAAGCGACTTTCTGATTTCACGGGCTTCTCTGGCATTGCGCAAAAGCAGATTATACAGTTCTTCGGTATATGCACCTACATAAGTAGATGTCTGTTTTCCTGCTACGCGCTTTCTCACATAAAGGTATTTCCCATTGCCGCGCTCTTTGATTTCGGGTGTGCCGTCATAAGGCATAAAGTTCAGTCTGGCATTGAGATCGGCTCGACTTCTGAGCAATTCCTGTATTTCACTATATTGTACTGCCATTGCAGCCCCTCCTTTTGAGGAACAATTCTTTCGATTATTATATCAGAATGTTCCCCAACAGTCAATAAGTATTGGGGAGCAATTTTGAAAAATAATCTTTAACTTTTCTCCCCAATCTTGCGAATACTCAATATAGTATGCCCTGATTTCAGAAGCAGCAGAAAATATGATCCTGCTTTGCATCCCTAATACTTTTGGTGGTTGTCCAACGAGGACTTCTTCGGCAGAAACAAAGTATTCCGCGTTTCATTTCATAAGCTTTTCAAAGCGGAACATTTCATCCGGCCCCTCGCCGTGGAATGATTGTTCGTCTTCCTCCGCCGGATCCGGCTCCGGGTGCATGGCGGAGAAAAACTCAACGGCGTGAAAACCGCATTTGTTGATATAAAAATGGATATTGCGCTTTTCAAAATATGGCGTGCAGGTCGCCCAGACCTTGGTCTCGGGGTGCAGAGCTTCCACGGCAAGCCAAGTGCCATAGCCGATGCCTTTGCTGTGTTCCTTCGGCGAAACGAAAAGAAGCTCCAGCTCGTTGTGATGTGTCTCTTTGTCGATTTTCAGCACTACACCGCCAACCTTTCTGCCATCATACAGAATCCGATATGCCTCGCTGTCGGGTGCATCAATGCTTTGCTCAATCGCCGCACGGAAAATGATTTCGCCGTCCTCCTCAAAATGATCGTCCCGCAGCCCGAATTCTTCAATCGCACCATACTTGAAAGACTCCTGATTATCAAGAATGAACTGCTCACGGTCATCCGCTTCCAGCGGGGCAAGGGTTACTTTTGTGTTCTTCATAATTACCTCCGAAAAATAAAAATACCCGGTCATTACAAAGTAATAACCGAGCGCACTCGACACCTAATCCGGTATGCGGCCTGCAAGGCTTGTGCCTTACGATCCCCGAGCGTTACGACGCTCTGCCTCCGGTGACATAAATATGAATCAGCCGAGTCCCGGAATAACCGGGATCCGGCTGACTGTTTGGCAAATGCCTATAATTTTGATAGAAACCCGTTAAGGGGGTGCAATTACGGTTTGGAGTGGGGTGCATTTTTGATTTTAGGGGGGTGCAGTTCTTTGCCAAAGGAAGAGGAGCGCCTTCATGAAATAATGTGTTAAGGGAAAATAATTTTTTGTTAAAATGCGTATGTTTTTCTCTACACCCCTTGCAAACCAGAAAAAAGCGCGGTATAATATGACCAGAAGAACCGAAACGGTCATATTTCATGGAGGGTGCGACCTTGGCTTTTACCGATTACGAGACGGAGCAGCTCCGCAAGGCGTTGCTGAAGGAAACGAGACATTGTGCTGTCACGCTGGGGATGAAGAAAACCTCCGTAGAGCAGCTGACGAAGGCGGTCGGCATTGCGAAGGGCTCGTTCTATAAATTCTACGAATCCAAGGAAATGCTTTTCTTCGCGGTTTTGGAGAACGTTCACTCCGAGCTTTACGGAGTGGCTGACCATGCACTGAGCGAAGCAAACGGCTTGCCGCCGTCGGAGCGTGCGGCAAAGGCGGTTCTGGCCGTCTGTCGGAGGCTGTCTGATACTGGCGACATGGTTTTCATTGAACATGACGCCAAGTTGCTTTTACAGAGATTGCCGGAGGGTGTCAAAAAGGAACATTACCACGATGACGAAACGCATATTCGTCAGCTCTTGGAAAAATATGATCTGATGCCAAGGCACGGCGCTTCTTTGGCTGCCGCGACGGTGCGGGGACTGATCCTCACAGTTTCCCATAAGGAGCAGATCGGGGAGTTGTATCCGCAGGTGCTGGAAATGCTGGTGTATGGCGCTTGCAGGGAGTTATTTGAATAAGCGAAACGCCGCAGAGATGCGGCTTTTCCGAGACACAGCGGTTAGCATCCTCTAACTGCATGACTGTGCGTATCGGTTAGGCAAATCTAACATCGAAAGGAATGATAGCGGTGCAGGAACACAAGAATTTCTGGGACAGAAATGCCGGACGTTATGACCGCTTTATGCGAAAGGATCGGGCGGCGTATGACGAGATGTATGAGCTGATCCGGCCGGTCGTGCGGCATAAGACGGTGCTGGAGCTGGCGACCGGCACGGGATTGATTGCAAAGCACATCGTGAACGCGGCGGCACACATCGAGGCGACGGACGCCTCCGCAGAGATGATCGCTGAGGCAAAGCGAGATACCCACTCTGCCAAGCTGCACTTCTCCGTGCAGGATATGTTCCGCCTGCCCTATGCGAATCAGTCCTTCGACGTGGTAATCGTGTCCAACGCGCTACATATCGTGCCGCAGCCGGAGAAAGCCCTGCAAGAAATCAAGCGGGTTCTGAAGGATGACGGCGTGTTGATTGCGCCGACCTTCACCCATGCCGGAAACTCTTTTTCCGGCAAGGTCAGGGCATTTTTTATGAGGATGGCAGGCTTCCCTCTCCGCAGCAAGTGGACGAGCGAGGAATACCTGCGCTTTCTACGGCAAAACGGCTGGGCGGTGCGGAAAAGCGCTGTTCTGAAGGCATCCTTCCCGCTGACCTATGCCGAGTGTGTAAAATCGGAGGTGTGATAAGATGTCATTTTTTGAGAACACCAGAAAGCCGGTGGGGCTTGGCGGGAAAATCATGGTCGCCATGATGAACGTCGGGCACAGCGCCGTGGCACGGTGGGGGCTTCAATTTCTGAATGCTGCGCCGGACGCCAAGGTGCTGGACTGCGGCTGCGGCGGCGGGGCGAATATCAAAAGGCTGTTGAAGTTGAGTCCGAAAGGCACTGTACGGGGGATCGACTATTCGCCCGTCAGCGTTGAAAAATCAAAGAGGGTCAACAAATCCGCCGTTGCGAGGGGACGCTGTGATGTGCTGTGCGCGAGCGTGGCGGAGTTGCCGTTTGAATCGGAGCAGTTCGATCTGGTCACGGCTTTTGAAACCGTCTACTTCTGGCCTGATCTGCTGCGGTGCTTTTGCGAGGTCGGACGGGTGCTGAAGAGCGGCGGAACCATTCTCATCTGCAACGAAAGCAACGGCGATACGGACAAGGACAAGAAGTGGACGGAGATCATCGGCGGCATGACCATCTACAAGGACGCCGAGCTGAAGACGTATCTGGAGCAGGCGGGCTTTCACGATGTGCAGATACACAAAAAGAAAAGCTGGCTATGCGTCACGGCGCGGAAACGATGAAATTACTGCTGTATGCCACGATTTTCAAGGAGGGAGGCGATCAGATGAAGGACAACGAATTGCAAATTGACCGCAAAACCCATGTGCTGTATTCCAAGCCCTGCAAGAAAGAAATTCGGGCAAAAATCGCCCAGCACTACCCGGAAGCAGAGCGGGAGGCGACATGGGAAAAGGTACAGCGGCAGTACGCGGTCTATCTCTCCGACTGGCGCACCGACTTGGGCGGCAAAAAGAACTTCCACAACGGCGTAGGCGGCACCTACGACTGCATCGCCATCATGAGCTATTATGTGGTCTGCAAAGCAGTTACTTCGTTCCGTGAAATCGAAGAGATGGAGGAAAATCTGATTCTTCCGACTTTCCGCAAGCTGAAATTTGTGGACTGCAACAAGCCGTTCTGGAGGAAGCTGATGTACAAGGCGTTTGTTCGTGCGAAAAGCGGCTGCGACAAATGGCACGATTACGAGATGTCGGTTGCGCCTTATGAAACCGACAAGCCTATTTATTATGAATTTACGGCGTGCCCGGCAGCGGAGTTTGCTATCCGGCACGGCCTTACGGATATTATGCCCGCCCTGTGTAATGTGGACTTTGCGTCTATGGAGCTGCTCCACGCAAGGCTTATACGGGCGACTACCTGCGTGAACGGCTGCCGGTGCGACTATACCATCTGCGGCGACCAGGATCCGTATGTAAAAGAACATCCCGAATATCGGGATGAAGCCGGATTCCGGCGAAACAAGTAATAACTCATGCAAAGGCGGTGAGATAAATGAAAACTTTTCTCGGAATCATGATCCCTTTCTTGGGTACAACGCTGGGCGCGGCCTGCGTGTTCTTTATGAAAAAATCCCTTGGCGATCTGGTGCGGCGCGCCCTTGCCGGCTTTGCCGCCGGTGTGATGGTGGCAGCGTCCATCTGGAGCTTGCTGATCCCCGCCATTGAGCAGTCGGAGGATATGGGGAAGCTGTCCTTTCTCCCCGCCTTTATCGGATTTTGGGTCGGCGTGCTGTTTTTGCTCCTGCTTGACCGTTTGATTCCCCATCTTCATGTGGGAAGTGAACAGGCCGAGGGTCCGAAAAGCAAGCTCGGGCGCACCACCATGATGGTGCTGGCTGTTACCTTACATAATATCCCGGAGGGAATGGCAGTCGGCGTGGTGTATGCAGGCTTTCTTTCGGGCAATACGCAGATCACTGCGGCAAGCGCACTGGCGCTGTCCCTCGGCATTGCCATTCAGAATTTTCCCGAGGGTGCGATCATCTCCATGCCGCTCCGGGCGGAGGGCGAGAGCAAGGGCAAGGCGTTTCTCGGCGGCGTGCTTTCCGGCGTTGTCGAGCCTATCGGCGCGATGCTGACGCTTCTCGCGGCGCAGCTTGTGATCCCGGCGCTGCCGTATCTGCTGAGCTTTGCAGCGGGCGCCATGCTCTATGTGGTGGTAGAGGAGTTGATTCCGGAAATGTCGCAGGGGCGGCACTCGAATCTTGGAACGGTGTTCTTTGCGGTAGGCTTCAGCGTGATGATGGTGCTGGATGTGGCGCTGGGATAAGGAAGTAAATGATGATTTTACAGGTGATTTTGGAAGGCATAGGACTTGGCGTTCTGCTCATTTTGGTTTGCGCCATCGGTATCCGCAAGGGCGCGGTGGGCATGGTGCATCTTTACAGCCCGGAGGTGCAGGAGCGGTGCGTAACGCTGGGACTTACAACACACGCGAAAATCAAGCGAAATGCTTTGATTTTCAAAGCTGTCTGCGTCCCCGGATACATCGCCTATGTGCTGGTCTGCGTCTATGCGCTCAACGGCGCAAAGGGCTTCGTTCAGGGCTTTTGGCAGCTGCTGGTCATACTGTCCGTTATGAATCTCATAGACCGATTTTGGGTTGACGGCTATTGGGTAGGACATACGAACGCATGGGAAATTCCGGGAACGGAAGACCTGAAACCCTACATTACAGCCAAGGATAAGGGCAAAAAGTGGCTGTTCGGCACAGTTGGTATGGCGGTCATTTCGGCAGTGCTGGCGGCAAGTATGATGATATTTGTTCGCTGAAAGGAGATACCCATGAAATACAAAATCGAGAAAAACACCGTACAGGAGACGCTGATCATT
>ERZ791927.444-NODE-444-length-42389-cov-7.558936_pt1 | contig 42389 bp, 32 predicted proteins | sample MGYA00510130_ERZ791927 | MGnify/ENA primary metagenome ERZ791927 (study PRJEB30046, sample SAMN00792055) | human gut metagenome | study: EMG produced TPA metagenomics assembly of the A metagenome-wide association study of gut microbiota in type 2...
TTCAAAGTTCGAAATTTCTACGAGCTTTATTAGTCTTGTTCTTCATGACTGTATCAGTCCAGTGGACTTTTGCCCAACTGAATTTGAACATGTCTCGCACGACATTAGGTACGGTCATCGAACAAATCAAAACTCAATCCAAGTATCAATTTTTTTATGACGACAAACTTGCTGCTACGGCAGTGGAAAAAGTCGATGTGAAGAATGCATCTATCGAAGATGCCTTGACTGCTATTCTTAAAGGGAAAAATATTTCTTTTAAAGTAGAAGATAACATCGTTTATCTTTCAGAGAAGTCTCAATCAGGACAAGAAGGTACCCAACAAGGAAAAGAACGTACGATAACCGGTCAGGTATCGGACGATATGGGACCTCTGATCGGTGTCAACGTATTGGTGAAAGGTACCAGTGTTGGCTGTATCACCGATTTTGACGGTAATTTTACGCTGACCACAACAGAAGCAAATCCTGTAATTCAATTCTCTTATGTCGGTTATAAAACACAGGAGATTGCAGCAAAGGAACAGAGTGTTATCAACCTGATGATGGAGAGCGATTCTCAACTGGTAGAAGAGGTTGTTGTAACGGCCTTGGGTATTAAACGTGCTACTAAAGCATTGAGTTACAATGTTCAGGAAATCAAGAGTGATGAACTGACCAGAGTGAAAGATGCTAACCTTGTAAACTCTTTGTCAGGTAAAGTGGCGGGTGTTACCATTAATGCCAGCTCCTCCGGAGTAGGTGGCGCCAGTAAAGTAGTGATGCGTGGTACGAAAGGTATTGACCAGTCCAGCAACGCTCTTTATGTGATCGATGGTGTGCCTATGTTCAATCTTTCAGGTGAAGGTGGTCAGGAATTTGATTCTAAAGGTTCTTCAGAAGCGATTGCAGATATAAATCCGGAAGACATCGAATCTATGTCTGTACTGACGGGTGCTGCCGCTGCCGCTTTGTATGGTAGTCACGCTGCCAATGGTGCTATTGTTATTACAACTAAGAAAGGTAAGGAAGGGCGTCTGAGTTTGACTGTATCACAGAATACTGAATTTCTCCGCCCGTTTGTTACTCCTAATTTTCAGAATTCCTATGGTACAGGCGATCTGCTGTCCAGTGCAGGTTCTGTAGAAAAAAGCTGGGGTAATAAATTGAACCCTTCCAATTACATGGGATATGATCCGATCAATGACTTCCTGAGAACAGGTGTGGTAGCTACCGAAACCGTTTCTTTATCTACAGGTACGGAAAAGAATCAGACCTACTTCTCTGCGAGTGCTGTGAATTCTGTAGGTATGGTTCCGAATAACGATTATGACCGTTATAACTTTACTTTCCGCAACACTACTTCTTTCCTGAATGATAAGATGACACTGGATGTAAGTGCTTCTTATATCAAGCAGAAAGACCAGAACATGGTGAATCAGGGTACTTACTCCAATCCGTTGGTTACAGCTTATTTGTTCCCTCGTGGTGACGACTGGAATGAGATTAAGATGTACGAACGCTGGGATACTTCCCGTAACATCTATACACAATATTGGCCACAGGGTATCGATACTTTTACAGGACAAAACCCGTACTGGATTGCTTATCGTAACCTGCGTGAGAATAATAAGGACCGTTATATGCTGAGCGGTAGCTTGAGCTATAAGATTTTAGATTGGTTGAGTGTATCGGGCCGTGTGCGTGTGGATAACTCTGCAAGTACTTATACGGAAAAGCTTTACGCTACAAGTAATACTACATTGGCCGAAGGCTCTAACAACGGTTTGTATGGTATTTCTAATACGAATGACAAGCAAACTTATGCTGATATCATGTTGAACATCAATAAAAACTTTGGTGAAAATCTTACTTTCCAAGCTAATATTGGTGCTTCTTTATCGGATATGCAACAAGATGTACTGCAAAATCGTGGTCCTATCAGTGAAGACGGTATTCCTAACGTTTTCAATGTATTTCAGTTGGATGACAGTAAGACAAAACGTACGCAGTCAGGTTTTCATGATCAGACTCAGTCTGTTTTTGCCAGTCTTGAATTAGGATATAAGAGTACTTATTACCTGACTTTGACCGGACGTTCTGACTGGCCTTCACAATTGGCTGGTCCTAACTCTACTCAGAGTGCATTCCTTTATCCTTCAGTCGGTGGTTCTGTTATTTTGTCCGAGTTACTGAAATTACCACAACAGATTTCTTTCCTGAAGGTACGCGGCTCATTTGCATCTGTGGGTCTTCCTTTCCCACGTTTCCTGGCCAACCCTACTTATTCATGGGATAACTCCAATAAGGTTTGGCAATCCAAACGTAACTATCCGATGTATAATCTGAAACCGGAAAGAACGGACTCATGGGAAGTAGGTCTTACTGCCCGTTTCCTGAATCATTTTAATCTGGATTTGGCTTTGTATACTACTAAAACTTATAATCAGACGTTTGACCCTAAGATTTCCGTATCTTCCGGTTACTCAACATTGTATGTGCAGACGGGTAGCGTACGAAATAAGGGTGTTGAATTAGGATTAGGTTACTCTAATGAATGGGGTAAATTTAAATGGTCCAGCAATTACGTATTCAGTACCAATAAGAATGAAATTCTTGAACTGCTGGAAAACTATGTGCATCCTGAAACCGGCACTGTCATCACCAAAGAACGCTTGGATGTAGGTGGTATGGGACAGGCTCGTTTCATACTGAAGAAAGGTGGCTCTCTGGGTGATCTCTATTCTACTGCCGACCTGCAACGTGATAGTAACGGCAATATTCTGGTAGATCAGAATGGTAGTGTGACTGCTAACTATAATGCAGAAGATATTAAATTGGGTAGTGTATTTGCAAAATGCAATATGTCGTGGAGAAATGATTTCAGCTGGAAGAACCTGAATTTTGGTTTCATGCTCTCTGCACGTATCGGTGGTATTGTTTACTCTGCTACACAGGCTGCTATGGATATGTATGGTGTTTCTGAGTCAACAGAAATTGCACGTAATCAAGGTGGTGTTTATGTGAATGGAACGGACTTGGTAAATGCACAGAAATGGTATACTACTATCGGTTCTCAGTCCGGTATTCCACAATATTACACTTACAGTGCTACCAACTTGCGTCTCCAGGAGGCTAGTGTCGGTTATACTATTCCAAGAGATAAGCTTTGGAATGTGGCTGACGTGACCGTATCTCTGGTAGGCCGTAACTTACTGATGCTTTATTGTAAAGCTCCGTTCGATCCGGAAGCAGTAGCTTCTACCGGTAACTATTATCAGGGTATTGACAACTTTATGACGCCAAGTGCACGTAGCTTAGGATTCAATGTAAGATTTAAGTTCTAACAGATTAAAGAAAGAAAAACAATGAGAAAATCAATTATAAAATTCGCTTTATGCGGTGGAATGTTAGCTGGCATGTTGGCATCTTGCACAGGTGATTATATGGATTATAATACCAATCCGTATGAAGCAACCAAAGACCAGATGGACCGTGATGCCTACTTGACCCGTTCGGCATTGACAGGTATGCAAGGATATGTCATCCCTACGGATGTACTTCTTAATCAGTTTCTGGAGGCCCTTTTGGGCGGACCTTATGGTGGCTATCTGGCGGAATCCAATTCCGGTTTCACGAACCGTTTCTCCAACTACAACCAATCTCAGGATTGGGTAGGTAAATTATATAAAGATGTTATTCCTAATGTGTATGCTAACTATGCACAGTTGGAAGCTGCAACAGAAGACCCCGTTTATTTGTCAGTAGGAAAAGTTGTAAAGGTAGCAGCTATCTTGCGTGTTACAGATGGATACGGTCCTATTCCTTATTCCCAGTTGGGAGCAAATGGTGACCTGACTGCTCCTCTGGATACTCAGAAGAAAGTTTATGAGACTATGTTAAATGAACTGGATGAGGCAGTGACTGCATTATTACCACATCGTACGGAGACTTTTTCATCCAAAGCTGATAAGGTTTATAGTGGTAAAGTGGAAAACTGGATAAAACTGGCGAATTCTTTGAAATTGCGTATGGCTATGCGTATGGTGTATGTAGATTCTACTACGGCGCAAGCTAAAGCGGTGGAGGCTGTTGACTCAGAAAGAGGAGGTGTGTTTACATCGAATGATGATAATGCAACCATTCAGGCTACTACTAATCCATTCAGAGTTATTATGTACGAATATAATGGTGGTGACTCTCGTATTGCGGCAGATATTACTGCCTATATGAATGGCTACAAAGATCCTCGTCGTGAAAAATATTTTGTAGAATCTACCTTTACAACAGCCGATGGAGTGAAGAACGGTTATCATGGTATTCGTTTGGGAACTGAACCACTTCCGAGTGAAACAGCTCATAAGTATTCTAACATGAATGTTGAAGCCAATACGAAACTTGTTTGGATGACTGCTGCTGAAGTTGCCTTCCTGCGTGCCGAAGGTGCATTGCGTGGTTGGAACATGGGTGGAACTGCAGAGAGTTTTTATAAGAAAGGCGTAGAGTTATCATTCAGTCAATGGGGTGCTTCCGGTGCGGATGCTTATCTGGAAGATGGTAGTAGTTTGCCCGATCTGTATAAAGATCCTCTGGGAACTTATAGTTATAACGGCTCTCAGCCGACTATTACGATTAAGTATGATAATAGTGCCGTCTTTGAAACAAATCTGGAACGTATAATTACCCAGAAATGGATCGCCATATTCCCGTTGGGTAACGAAGCATGGGCTGAATTCCGTCGTACGGGTTACCCGCGCTTGATGACTGCTGCCGTTAATAAAAACAAGGCGGAAGTTCCCGAAGGTACTTTCCCACGCCGCTTGCCTTATCCGCAGGATGAGTACAAGGACAATGGTACGAATGTGCAGAATGCTCTGCAAGATTTGAAACCTGCGAACGATAGAATGTCTTCCAAAGTATGGTGGGACTGCAACCCTAACATCTAATAAAGAAAAGAATTATGAAAAATAAAATGAAAAATATATTCATCGTAACTTCCTGCTTCGCTGCCATAACCTGTTTCAGCGCATGCGACGACTGGACGGAAGTAGAGAATGTGAATATCAATACTCCCGGAATAGAGGAACAAGATCCGGCTGCGTATGCCAAATATCTGCAAAATCTGGTAGCCTATAAAAATTCGGACCATAAGGTTGTATATGCCTGGTTCGACAATAGCGAGAAAACGCCGTTCAGTCGTGGACAGCATATCTCTGATGTTCCTGACAGTTTGGACGTAATTTCCATGATGTATCCGGCAGAACTGGCTGCGTTTGAATTAGTTGATATGCAAACTGTACATGCTAAGGGTACCAAGGTGGTATATACTATCAGTTTTGATAAGATTCAAAAAGAATATACTGAAAAAGTAAAGGAAGGTACGGAAACCGGATCCTTCGATACTTATCTGAAGTCAGAAATGGACAAACAGATTGGTTATGCAGGGAGCTTCGATGGTATGATTACTGAATATAAGGGAAATAATCCTATTTATATGTCTGCCGAACAAAAAGCGGAGGCAAAGAAATATCAGGATATTTTTTTCAGTGCTGTTTCAACCTGGAAAACTGCTAATGCGGATAAGCTGCTGACATTTCAGGGATATCCGGAAAATCTGATTGAGCAGACCGTTTTGACTAATTGTAAGCACATCATCCTGGCTACGGATAATGTAACGGATGATGCACAGTTGTCGGTATTTGCCCGTTTGGCCATGGCTGCTGCAGGTGTTCCGACTGATCGTTTCGTAGTTGCAGTTTCTACAGCTTCACTGGATGCATCTGATAAGCAAACCGGGTTCTACGGTACCGACCGGGCACTTACGGAAGCAGCTTATTGGACTACAGAACCATCAGATGGCTATACCCGTGCCGGATTGGCTGTCTATAATGTTCAGAATGACTATTACAATGCTACTAACACATACCAGTATGTGAAAGAGGCTATTAATATTATGAACCCTGCTCCTAAAAAATAAATCAAGCTATGAAATTAAAAAACTTATATTTACTATCGATCACATTGCTGTCTGTAGCTTTGGCGGCTTGTAGTGATGATACTGAAACGTTTGATAACCAAGTGTATGTAGATGCTTCGGTGAAGACTAGTAGTGTTTTACTGAAGAATACGATTCCTTCTGCGGAAGGTGAATTCAGGGTTGCTATGGCTAAGCCGGAAAATGCAGATGTTACTATTTCTTTGAAAGCTGAACCTGCGTTGGTTGATACTTATAATGCTGCATTTTATGATAATGCTGAGGCTTTGCCGAGTAAGCACTATACATTGGAAACTCCACAGACCGTGATTCCTGCCGGATCTGTTCTTTCAGAAAAAGTCATATTGAAATTTGGTAATCTGACAGAGCTGGATGCTGAAAAAGTATATGTATTACCTGTAACCATCAATCAGGCTAACGTAGGTATTCTGCAAAGTGCCCGTACCATGTATTACGTATTTAAAGGTGCTGCACTTATCAATGTAGTAGCTGATCTTACTAAGAATCTTGTATACGTAAATTGGGGTACACCTGAAAAAGCAAATGGTTTACGGAAGCTGACTGTGGAAGTATTAGTGAATCCCAGCAAGCTCGATAAAGCTATCAGTACAGTTTTGGGTATTGAAGGATATTTCCTGCTCCGTTTCGGAGATACTGCGCCGGCAAAGAATTGTTTGCAGATTGTAGGTCCTGGAGATAAGAAGATAAATTCAGAAGATCTGACTGTGGCTACCGGTGAATGGACACATATTGCTGTGACTTATGATGCTGATGCTCAAAAAGTGATAGCCTATTTCAATGGCGTAAATAAATTGGAAGCGACAGCGAATTGGGGAGCATTGGATTTGGGAAAGACCAAAACTGATGAGGGTAATGGTTTCTGGATTGGTCACTCTTATAACCGTGATCGTTGGTTTGATGGTGAAATGTCCGAATGCCGTATTTGGAATAAAATTTTAACTCAGGAGGAGATTAATGCAAAGAATCATTTCTACCAGGTAGAACCGGGTGCGGAAGGACTGGTTGCCTATTGGAAATTTGATGAAGGTGTAGGTACTTCAATAGCCGATTATAGCGGGAATGAGAATCATGCTACAGCGGTGGAATCGCTTACTTGGACTGCAGTAGAATTGCCTGCGAAATAAATTAAGTTATATTTTAAATAGATGTATATTATGAAATATATGAATCACATAAAATTAGGCTTGTTGGCAGTTACCTTTGCCTGTGCAGGAACTGTTTTCACAAGTTGTGAAGATGACATTACGATCAATGCCGTTAATACAGAAAAGCTGGATACAGTGGACGGCGTATACGGTTATGTCAGATCAGCTGCCGGAGCACGCGAACTTACTTCAATTTCTCTCTTCGGAGATAAATCCGGTGCGGGACATCTTTATTTTGAATTGAGTAAAGCTGCTGAAAAAGACATAACGGTTACTTTCAAAGTAGATGCAACAGCGCTTGCGGCTTATAATGCTGCTCATGGTACATCTTATGCTATGTATCCTGCTGATAAATTGAGCTTGGCAAATGGTGGTACGGCAACTGTTAAAACCGGAGAGAAAAAGTCCGGTGCAGTAGAGTTAACTATTAATGCCGGAGGTTCAATCGGTTCAACCTATGCAGTAGCGGTTTCAGCTACTGCAAATGATGGAGTGGCTGTTTCAGCTAATAATCAGACTTATATTTATCTGGTGAAGCCATTGGCAGCTGTACCTGATTCTAAAAAGGGAGATGTACGTACTCTCTGTTTTGTGGAAGTGAATGATGAAAATATCCTGAATTGTGGTGAATACGTAATGAAGGAAAGTGGAAAACCGTTCTTTGATGTAGTTAGTATCTTTGCTGCCAACATCAATGTGGATAGTGAAAGCGGCCGTGTGCATATTCATTGTAACGATCAGGTATCTTTCCTGTTGAAAAATGCAGATAAATTCATCCGTCCTTTGCAGGCTAAAGGCATCAAAGTCAATATGAGTATCTTGGGTAATCATGATGAAGCCGGTATGGGTAACTTATCGCAGGCTGCTGCGGCTGATTTTGCCAAAGAATTGAAAGCATTTGTCGATATTTATGGTTTGGACGGTATTGATTTTGATGACGAGTATACAGACTACAAAGAGAATCCGAGTCCGGGCTTCGAGCAACGTTCCCGTGAGAATTACTGCCGCTTAATCAGCGAATGTCGCAAGGTGATGCCTGATAAATTGCTGGGTATTTATGAATATAAAAGTAATTTTGAGGATTCTCCAAGCGGAACTGTCGACGGTAAGTCTATTGGCGAGTTGGTAGATTATATGTGTTACGGAACTTATCAGAGATACGTCAAAGGACGTGAATCTAATTTCACCGGACTTCCCAAATCAAAGTATGGCCCTTATTCATTGAAGATTAATGAAGAATATAAAGGTGGCTGGACAAGTTTTAAAGAAGAAACGATTCAGGACCTGAAAGATGCCGGATATGGTTTGCAGGTATTCTATAACCCGAAACCACAATTGTATTCTTATGATTATTATTTCACAGCTGTAAGTAAGATTCTGTTCAATGATGAGGTAGAATGGAGTGGCAAGTATTATGGAAGGACGGACTTTACGGCTTCAACAGGGGTTAAGTCTAACTATGAAGCTTATCTGGGTGAATGGCAAGTAGCTTCTACCAGTTCTTTATTCTTCTTTACGCCTCCCGAAGGTGGTAATGGCTGGTGGGATTATAATGGAGATCAGACATTTGATATTCGTATTGAGGCTAAAGAGGATGGTAAGACTTACTATATCTATGGTTGGGGAGAATACCCTGAAATAACCAATAAATATCCTTTGGTAGCTGAATTTGATTCCAATAATGGTAACTTTACTATTTCCATGCCTCAGGTTATTCATGAAGGTGATACTGAGGATCCTGAAACATGGGAAATGAGATGGGGAACTTATAAGAATGGTAACCAGAATACTTGGAAATACGATACAAATACAACTGCTACGAAGGGAGCATTTGATCCACTTGGAAATCTGACTCTAACGGGTAGAGGCCAACGTTATGGCATATCTCTGTGCCGTATAGTAGATGGTACGGCAGAATTGCCGGAAGCATATTATGATGCTTATTATCATCCTGGTGCTAATTATAACCTGACTAAAAAGTAAGCTTTTGGCTTTTTAAAAGAGGATGTCTCAAATAATCATGCTATTTTATGTATCTTTGAGACATTCTCTTAACTATCTTGCTGACCGATAACTTCGGACACATGAATTCTGGTGAAACATATTTCCGATAACAAAATAATGAATCGAATATGAGAATACATTTTATTTATTTTATTGTAATTATTTGTCTGGCAAGTAGTTGCTCTTCTAAGCAAAAAGAGGTCTTTTCACCTGATGGTCGTATCAGGTTACAGTTTGCTCTGAATGACAGTAACCGTATGACCTACCAAATTGAAGTTGACAGTATTCCTTTTGTAGCTTCTTCCTGTTTGGGATTCGAAGCAGAGAATGGGATTAATCTTCATAAAGAATTCCGTATTGTAGATATTGATTTCACTACCCAGGATGAAACCTGGACGCAACCTTGGGGAGAAAATAAAACCGTTCGCAACCACTATAATGAAATGGCTGTTCACTTGTCTGATGCAGCTGCTACCAAACTGATTTTACGGTTTCGTGTATTCGATGATGGGGTAGGCTTCCGTTACGAGTATGAAGTGTCCGGAGCAGACAGTCTTCTTATCACGGATGAGCTGACTGCGTTCAATATAGCACAGGATGGTACTTCATGGTCCATACCTGCCAATTATGATACTTATGAATTGCTATATCGTACGCAGCCTGTCAGCCGGATAGACAATGCCAATACTCCCATGACATTTAAGGCAGGCAATGTATATGCCAGCATTCACGAAGCAGCATTGACGGACTTCCCCGAGATGACATTGAAAAATACAGGTGGTTGCAATTTCAAGTCGGAACTGGCTCCTTGGCCTGATGGCATTAAAGTGCGGGTAAACGGTGGTGTTTTCAAGTCGCCTTGGCGTACCATACAGATTGCTCCGAAAGCTGTCGGTTTAATTAACTCCGGGCTTATACTGAATCTGAATGAGCCTTGTGTACTGGAAACTACGGATTGGATACGTCCAATGAAATATGTAGGTATCTGGTGGGGAATGCATCTGGGTGTAGAAAGTTGGGTGATAAATGACCGCCACGGTGCCACAACGGAGAATGCTAAACGGTATATTGACTTTGCAGCAGCTAACAACATTGAAGGAGTGATGTTTGAAGGCTGGAACGCCGGTTGGGAAAATTGGGGAGGCTCTCAGGACTTTGATTATACGCGTCCGTATGCTGATTTTGATATAAAGGAAATAGCCCGTTATGCTAAGGAAAAAGGAATTGAGATTATTGGACACCATGAAACGGGTGGCAACATAATCAATTATGAAAAACAACTGGATAAGTCTTATAAATGGTATGCTGACCTGGGTATTCATAGTGTGAAGACCGGTTATGCCGGCGGACTTCCCAATGGGCACAATCATCATGGGCAATACAATGTACGTCATTACCGTAAAGTGGTAGAGACTGCTGCAAAATATCATACCACTCTTGATGTACACGAACCAATCAAAGACACTGGTATCCGTCGTACATACCCCAATATGATGACTCGTGAGGGTGCCCGTGGCATGGAATGGAATGCCTGGAGCGAAGGCAATCCACCCGAACATCACGTGCTTTTGCCATTTACCCGCCTGTTGTCAGGACCAATGGATTATACTCCGGGAATCTTCGACATACTGTATGAGCGTGCCAAAAAGTCTCCTTATCGCAAGAAATGGAATATGAAGGATAGTAAGGATTGCCGGATCAATTCTACGCTGGCGAAACAGATCGCTAACTGGGTGATACTTTATTCTCCTTTACAAATGGCTGCCGACATGATTGAGAATTACGAAGGACATCCTGCTTTTCAATTCTTCCGCGATTTTGATGCTGATTGTGACTGGTCGGAAGCGCTGACAGGTGAGCCGGGAGAATATGTAGTCATAGTGCGTCGTGCAGGAGAAAAATATTTCCTGGGTGCAGCTACTAATGAAGACGCACGTGAGGTTACAGTCAAATTGAGTTTTCTGGAAAAAGACAAGACTTACAGGGCTGTCATCTATGCTGATGGTAAAGAGGCTGACTGGATAACGAATCCTACGGCTTATGAGATTATAGAGAAGCAGGTGACTGCTGAAGACACTCTGTCTGTGGACATGGCAAGAGGTGGAGGACAAGCCATTACCTTTATGCCACTTTGATTATGAATATGTAATACTATTAAGAATATGAAGAAAAACATGAAACTGAATTTTATGTTGATGAGTGGAGTGCTGTTATTCGGAATGTACAGTTGTACCCCGGGAGCGCAGGATTATTCATCATACGTTAATCCGTTTATCGGTACGGGAGGGCATGGACATACTTACCCTGGGGCTGTAGTTCCGAACGGAATGATACAACCCAGTCCCGACACACGCATTTATCAGTGGGATGCCTGTTCCGGATATTATTATGCAGATTCTACTATTAATGGATTTTCGCATACCCATCTCAGCGGTACAGGTTGCGGAGACTATGGTGATGTATTGCTGATGCCTACCGTAGGCAAACAGGATTATCATGCAATGGGAGAAGAGAGCCAACAGATGGCTTATGCTTCTGCTTTCTCCCATGACAATGAAGTGGCACAACCGGGGTACTATTCAGTCTTTTTGGATCGTTATCAGGTAAAAGCCGAATTGACGGCTACCAAACGTGCAGCTATTCACCGCTATACTTTTCCGAAGGCGGAAGATGCCGGATTTATACTGGACTTGGATTACAGCCTGCAGCGTCAGAAGAATGAAGAGATGGAGTTGGAGGTAATCAGTGATACAGAAATACGAGGACGTAAGAAAACAGTATATTGGGCATTTGACCAGTATATCAATTTTTATGCGAAGTTTTCCAAACCTTTTACCTATACATTGGTAACCGACTCTATGGCATTGGATGAAGGTGGTCCACTTTTTCCGACAGCTAAGGCTTTGTTACAGTTCCAGACAGATAATAATGAGGAAGTTCTTGTGAAAGTCGGTGTTTCTGCTGTAGATATGGATGGGGCACGAAAGAATGTGGAAGCTGAAATACCTGAATGGGACTTTAACGGTGTGCGTAGTGCTGCCCGTGAATCATGGAATAATTATCTTGCCAAGATAGATATTGAAACCTCTGATAAGGATCAGCGAGTGATGTTTTATACTGCACTCTATCATACCGGTGTGCAACCTAATCTGTTTACAGATGCCGATGGACGCTATCTGGGTATGGATTTGAAACCTCATCAGGGCAGTGTGGAAGAGCCTGTCTATACCGTATTCTCTTTATGGGATACATTCAGGGCATATCATCCGTTGATGACAATTATCGATCCTGATTTAAATGAAGCCTTTATCCGTTCATTGATCCGGAAGCAGCATGAGGGTGGTGTATATCCTATGTGGGAACTGGCCGGAAACTATACGGGAACAATGATAGGTTATCATGCTGCATCTATTATAGCTGATGCTTACACAAAAGGTTATCGTAATTTCGATGTGGAAGATGCATACAAGGCTTGCATCCGCGCTGCGGAATATGATACGACCGGTATATTATGTCCGCCGTTAGTATTGCCCCACCTGATGCCTCAAGCTAAATACTGGAAGAATAAAATAGGTTATGTGCCTTGCGACAAGGATAATGAATCGGTAGCAAAGGCGTTGGAATATGCCTATGACGACTGGTGTATTTCTGTGCTGGCAGATGCTATGGGAGATGAACCGAATGAGGAAAAATATGCAGCCTTTGCTAAGGGATACCAGGTTTATTTTGATGCTTCTACCCGTTTTATGCGCGGACTGGACAGTGAAGGTAACTGGCGTACTCCTTTCAATCCCCGTTCATCCAATCACCGTAGTGACGACTATTGCGAAGGTACAGCCTGGCAATGGACTTGGTTTGTGCCTCATGATATAGATGGATTAGTGGAACTGATGGGAGGACGTGATGCCTTTATCGGTAAACTGGATTCTTTGTTTATTGCCGATTCTGCTTTGGAGGGTGATATGGTTTCTGCTGATATCTCCGGTTTGATAGGACAATATGCACATGGCAATGAACCGAGCCATCATATTACTCATCTGTATAACTATGTGGATCAACCCTGGCGGACACAAGAACTGGTGGATCAAGTATTACATACCCTTTATTTCAATGATCCGGACGGATTGTCGGGTAATGAGGATTGCGGACAGATGTCCGCGTGGTTCATCCTCAATTCTATGGGTTTCTATCAGGTATGTCCGGGTAAACCGGTTTATTCTATCGGTCGCCCATTATTCGAAAAATCTACCATTCAGTTGAAAGATGGCAAGACATTCACTGTCATAGCACATAATAACAGTCGCGAGAACAAGTATGTGCAGAGTATGGTACTGAATGGAAAGAAGTTGGATAAGCCTTTCTTTACACATCAGGATATAGTAGATGGTGGTACGTTGGAACTGACGATGGGGAATGTTCCTCTGAAGTGAAGCAGAATGATTTAGTCAATAGGTATGAATCAAAATAGTCGTAATCCGATTTCCTGGGTACCCACCGTCTACTTTGCCATGGGGCTTCCCTTTGTTGTACTGAATATGGTGTCTGTGCTGATGTTCAAGGGATTGGGGATTGGTGATGCACAGATTGCTTTGTGGACCTCACTGATTATGTTGCCTTGGACACTGAAATTCCTTTGGAGTCCGTTCTTGGAAATGTTCAAGACAAAGAAGTTCTTTGTGGTGCTGACACAATTGATTACCGGGGCAGGTTTTGCCCTGGTAGCATTGGCGTTGCATCTTCCGGCTTTCTTTGCCGTGTGTATTGCTTTGTTGGCGGTTATTGCTTTCAGCGGGGCGACACATGATGTTGCAACAGATGGCGTTTATATGTCGGAACTGAATAAGCAGGATCAGGCCAAGTATATCGGTTGGCAAGGTGCTTTCTATAATATTGCTAAGATTGTTGCATCCGGCGGACTGGTTTGGTTGGCAGGCTGGTTGTTGAAATACTTCGGAGGAGTTCAGGGAGCGGAAGAAGCTGTTCGCCATGAAGCGACTGTGCAGGCATGGATGATGGTTATGTTGGTTCTGGCTGCTGTAATGGTATTTCTGGGAGTATACCATATGCGTATGTTGCCTTCGGGAGGAACTGCAGCCACAGGCGCAGCATCCGGCAGGGAAACTTGGAACCGGTTGGTGGAAGTTATCCGTGCTTTCTTTCAGAAGAAGCATATCTGGTATTATGTGGCATTTATCATTCTTTATCGTCTGGCCGAGGGTTTTGTCATGAAGATTGTTCCGTTGTTTTTAAAGGCGGAACGCTCTGTTGGAGGCTTGGGACTGGGAGAACAGGAGATAGGTCTGTATTATGGTACTTACGGGGCAGCTGCTTTTGTATTGGGATCCCTGTTGGCAGGTTATTACATCTCTCACAGAGGACTGAGCCGGACATTGTTTTCGTTGTGTTGTGTCTTCAACCTGCCGTTTCTGGCTTATACATTGCTGGCCATTTATCAGCCGGAGAATGGTATACTGATAGGCGGTGCCATCGTGCTTGAATACTTCGGGTATGGTTTCGGATTCGTAGGTCTGACCTTGTTTATGATGCAGCAAGTGGCTCCCGGCAAACATCAGATGGCCCATTATGCCTTTGCTTCGGGTATCATGAATCTGGGAGTGATGCTTCCGGGATCTATCAGTGGTTTTGTCAGTGATGCATTGGGATATAAGGCATTTTTTGTTTTTACGATGTTTGCTACTATTCCGGCATTTCTGATCACTTATTTTGTGCCATTCACTTATCCGGATGAAAAAAAGAATCAATGAAATATATAACTAATAAATAGAAGAATTATGAAACAGATGATGAATATGCCTTGGGAAGAACGCCCGGAAGGTTACTCAGACGTAATGTGGCGTTACTCTAAAAACCCGGTTATCGGACGCTATCACATTCCGACTTCCAACAGTATTTTCAACAGTGCGGTAGTTCCGTTCGGAGACGGATTTGCCGGTGTCTTCCGTTGTGATAATAAGGCAGTGCAGATGAATATCTTTGCGGGCTTTAGTAAAGACGGAATCAATTGGGAGATAAACCATGAGCCTATCTGTTTCAAGGCGGGGAATACGGAGATGATAGAGTCCGAGTATAAATACGATCCGCGTGTCACCTGGATTGAAGACCGTTACTGGATAACCTGGTGTAATGGTTACCATGGACCTACTATCGGTATTGCATATACATTCGACTTCAAAGAATTCTTCCAGTGCGAAAATGCCTTTTTGCCTTTTAACCGTAACGGGGTACTTTTCCCGCAGAAGATAGATGGTAAATATGCTATGTTGAGTCGTCCGAGCGATAACGGTCATACACCGTTTGGAGATATTTACATCAGTTACAGTCCGGATATGAAATATTGGGGAGAACACCGTTGTGTGATGAAAGTTACCCCTTTCCCTGAAAGTGCATGGCAGTGTACGAAGATAGGTGCCGGTTCTGTACCGTTCCTTACTGAAGAGGGCTGGTTGATATTCTATCATGGGGTTATTACTACCTGCAACGGTTTCCGTTATTCTATGGGAGCGGCTATTCTTGATAAAGAAAATCCGGCAAAGGTATTGTATCGCACACGTCCGTACTTGCTTGCTCCTGCTGCTCCTTATGAATTGCAGGGAGATGTGCCCAATGTAGTATTCCCTTGTGCTTCTTTGCAGGATGGAGATAAAGTGGCAGTATATTATGGCGCTGCCGATACAGTTGTAGGTATGGCCTTTGGTTATATTTCGGAAATCATAGAATTTACGAAGAAAAACAGCATTGTATAGTTAATCCCTTAAAGAATCAGTCGACTATGAAACGTATTTTATTGGCTTACACACTTTCTGCCCTTTGTCTGCTTCCGGCGTTTGCCGGAGGTGGAGAGGGGGCTTTACCTATAAGCTATGTCAATCCTTTCATCGGTACTACCAACTTCGGAACTACTAACCCGGGAGCGGTCTGTCCCAATGGAATGATGTCCGTGGTTCCTTTCAATGTGATGGGATCGGAAGATAATAAGTATGATAAAGATGCCCGTTGGTGGTCTACTCCTTACGAGTATCACAATTGCTTTTTTACCGGATATTCGCATGTCAATCTGAGTGGTGTGGGGTGTCCCGAACTGGGATCTTTATTGCTGATGCCTACTACGGGTGAATTGTCTGTAGATTACAAGGAGTATGGAAGTCGGTATAAGGATGAACAGGCTTCTCCGGGCTATTACAGTAATTTCCTCACTCGCTACAATGTAAAGACCGAGGTGTCCGCCACTCCCCGCACGGGTGTTTCACGTTTCACGTTTCCTGCCGGACAAAGCCATGTATTACTGAATTTAGGTGAAGGACTGACGAATGAAACCGGTGCTTTCTTGAAACAGGTGAATGACACCGAATTTGAAGGCATGAAATTATTGGGAACTTTCTGCTATAACCCCCAGGCAGTATTTCCCATTTATTTTGTAATGCGTGTCAACAAGCAACCGGTATCCAGTGGTTATTGGAAAAAACAGCGTCCCATGACCGGAGTTGAAGCTGAATGGGATCCCGATAACGGACGCTATAAACTTTATACCCGTTATCGTAAGGAAATTGCCGGAGATGATATCGGTGCTTTTCTTACTTTCAACACAACGGAAGGTGAACAGATCGAAGTGCAAATGGGAGTTTCTTTTGTCAGCATCGAAAATGCACGTCTGAATCTGGATACAGAACAAAGTGGAAAGAATTTCAGTCAGGTATTGGCAGATGCCCGTATGCGTTGGAATGAGGACCTTTCGCGTATCCTTGTCGAAGGCGGAACGGAAGAACAGAAAACGGTTTTTTATACTGCCCTTTATCATACATTGATACATCCCAATATCTTGCAAGATGTCAATGGGCAATATCCTGCTATGGAGAGTAATGAAATACTGACTACAGATGGAGACCGTTACACTGTTTTCTCGCTTTGGGATACGTACCGTAACGTTCACCAACTCCTTACGTTGGTTTACCCCGAACGTCAGTTACAAATGGTGCGTTCCATGCTCGATATGTATCGTGAACATGGTTGGCTCCCCAAATGGGAACTCTACGGACGTGAAACGTTAACTATGGAGGGAGATCCGTCTATTCCTGTCATCGTTGACACTTGGTTGAAAGGCCTACGCGATTTTGATATCGATCTGGCTTATGAAGCTATGTATAAATCTGCCACCTTGCCCGGTGCCGAGAATTTGCTGAGGCCGGATAATGATGATTATATGTCATTGGGGTATGTACCTTTGCGTGAACAGTATGATAATTCGGTCTCTCATGCATTGGAGTATTACATTGCAGATTATTCTCTTTCCCTGCTGGCGGATGCTTTGGGTAAGAAGGCTGATGCTCGTCTTTTTTATAACCGTTCATTGGGATATAAACACTACTATAGTAAGGAATTTGGTACTTTCCGTCCCATTTTGCCTGATGGTCAGTTCTATTCACCTTTCAATCCGAGACAGGGAGAAAATTTTGAACCGAATCCCGGTTTTCATGAAGGTTGTGCTTGGAACTACAGTTTCTATGTTCCTCACGATGTGAAAGGACTTGCCCGTCTCATGGGGGGACAGAAACCTTTCATTGAAAAACTTCAGCGTGTATTTGACGATGGACTCTATGATCCTGCCAATGAACCCGATATTGCTTATGCTCATCTCTTTTCTTATTTCAAGGGCGAAGAATGGCGTACGCAAAAGGAGACCCAGCGGCTTTTGCAGAAATATTTTAAGAATGCTCCCGACGGTATCCCCGGTAATGATGACACCGGTACGATGTCTACATGGGCCATCTTTAACATGATAGGATTCTACCCCGACTGTCCCGGTGCTCCGTATTATACTCTTACTACACCTGTATTCGATAAGGTAGTGATTCGCCTTGACCCTGATACTTGGGGAAGCGATAAGCTGGTGATAGAAACTGAACGTCCTTCGGCGGAATCCTTATACATCCGTGAGATGGAGTTAGGCGGGAAGAAATTATCCCGTTACCGTATCAGCCATGAAGAACTGGTAAAAGGTGGAACACTGAAGTTCATACTTCGTTAGAATTTTCTGTTTGCAAGAAGTTAAGAGTTTGTCAGCAAGAAGTTAAATTCCTGTTGACAGGAATTTAACTTCTTGTAATGCTTTGATAATCAGTATGTATTTTCTACTGGTTATTTCTCTCTTTTCTCAGGGATGAAATCAGATATGCTCCTTTCGAATCTACTGTGCTCCATCGTGCATTGCTGATCACTTTCCATACGTACCCTCCTAATTTTCCGTAGTTCGAGAGTTTCAGTATGCTTTTGATCTCTTTCGGGTCAATGATACACAGTTGGTCCAGTCTGAGTAGTAAGCATTCTAAATTATGCGTCTGCTTGTTGTATGCATATCCGGGGATATCATAGAAGGAAATATCCGTCGTTCCTCCTCCGTTCTCCCCAAGGGGAGTTAGAGGGGGAAGTTCTTTATTTTCTTCTCCTATACTATGCTCTGCTATACTTTGTCCGGAATTGTCTGCATTTTCGGGTGAATTGTCTACATGCTGCATGCTATTTTGTGGATTTTGCATACAGTCTGTATCTTTTCCTCCTTTTTTGGTTTTATCTTCCTTCGTCTCTTCTTCCGTTTTTACCAGCATGTAGGGTAGGGACGCTAAGTCCCTTTTCCTACGTTTGGTTGCTTCAAGCCATACTTTCTGAATTTCCACGGATGTCAATATGCCATATTTCTCATAAGTCTCTTTATCAAAGAATGCTTTTTCTACCAGGATATCTACAATTCCCTGCATTTCATCTTCTGTAAGTTCTCTGCCGGCCTTATTAGTGAAGAGGGTACATTGCTCCTTTCCCCAAAGCAGGTAATATCCGCTTTCTTTATATATTTTACTCAACAGTTTCATTACTGCTGCCGTTCCTTTCATGCCGAACTTTGCCTCGGTCAGTTCCATGGGTACTTCATCAAAGAGTACCACTGATATGGGATAATATTGTATCCCTCCATACGTCATTGCCATAACTTTTAATTTAAAACTTTTAATTCTTAATTTACTACCGGTCTCCATTCCAGAAAGTTCTCCAGTTGGAAGCTTCTCCATGCTTGTATATCTACGTCCCAATACACAACGTGTCCTTCGATACGCTGTATATCGTATCCTTGATGAAAGTGGCTTTCATAGGGTAGTAGGGTTGCTTTTACAAACTTGAATGTTCCGTCTTGCTTGTAATATGCTATGAGAGCATATCCATAGAGCATGTAGTCAATAAGGTTTTCCAGTCTGTCCGTCATCCACTGTGCTGCGCTTTTCGTATATTCTTTTTCAAGCATAATACGTATTGCCCATTTCTTTCTGAGTGCTTCGTGAAGTGAAGCGTTCTTCTTTCGCTTTTTCATTGCATTTTAATTTTAAATTCTTGCATTTTAAATTGTTTAGTAGGTGTTTATGTCAGGCATAAAAAGAGAGAAGATGTCACTTTTTGAAAAAGCGGCATCTTCTCATTTGCGGGGCTTAATCTTTGCTAAAGCGAGGCAAAGATATAGCGAATTGTAGATAGGATATAACTATTTAATTATTGTCCGATTATTTTGTAGATTATTCTTTTGATGTTTTTCCTCTTTTATTCATTTTACGAGGAAATTCGCTTCTTAATATTTCTCCCATTTCCTCTTCTATTGTCTTTGAAACTAAATGATTATCTTGAGCGGATAGAAAGAACTTACCTTTTGCTGCCCATTCTGCGAATTCTTTTATAGATACTTCGTTTTTATTACCAAAGCATCCTTCTTCTCTTAAATTGAGTAAGAGTTTCATTCCCTTTTTCCGATCTTTATGGAGGATGCCTCTTACTGCTTTACTTTTAGGGCGTCCGGGTTTTCTCTTAGTCTCTGATACATTGTTCTTTGAAGTTAATTTCTGTGCCTGTTCCGGCTCTTTTTTTCAAGGTTTTCAGCCTTCATTTCTTTTTTCATTTTTCTTGTTTTTTAGTTAAATATTTAAATACGTATAAAATGTAAAAAAATGACAAAAGTACTATGTTATTTTTGAAAATGGATAGGTTTGACAGAAAAAATGATTCTGAAAGTTCCTGAATGTGGTGTATGTAGTTGATATATAGGTGGATGTTGTGGAGAAAAGGGGGTGTTTAAAAAACGTTCGTTTAATGGGCACAAAGGTAATGGGTATTTTTTGAACTTGCAAGGTGTTTAATAAAAATATTCCTAAATGAATATTTTATTAAAGTTAAATAGTTGATAATCAGTGTTATATTACTAATGATAAAGGAATTTAATATCCTTTCATTTTTGTGCTTTCTAAGCTTTTTCATTTTTGTAAATCTTTACGTATATTAAACGAACGATTAAAAGTCATTTTTCTATTTTAATAGCTTCGTTTACAGTATATTAAGCTGGAATACCTGTTTGTACGGTTTGGAAGAGAATATGTCTCATTCAAACCGCGAAGCGCACCCGAAACAATCGTGAAATTCTCCTTTTCCTTTATATAAGTGGTTGAAAATCAAAAATATTGGTTTGCGGCTCGTACTCGTGATAAGCAAGAATTTGCAGTCCGAAGATTCTTAGATAAACTTAAATCTGAGGAAAATTTGGATATTGATTACTATCTTCCCACGCGAATTGTCATATCGCAACTGAAATACCGTCGTAAGCGTAGTGAAGTTCCTGTTATCCGGAATTTGATCTTCATTTGTGCCACCAAACAGGTGGCTTGTGATATTTCTAATGTTTATAATGCCCAGCTTTTTTATATGAAGGATCTTTCCACTCATTCTATGCTGATTGTCCCTAATAAGCAAATGGAAGACTTCATGTTTGTTATGGACTTGAATCCTGATGGGGTTAGTTTTGATACTGAGCCTTTCGCTATAGGAAACAAAGTGAAAGTCGTTAAAGGGGATTTTTGTGGTATTGAAGGTGAAATAGCTACGGAATCCAATAAAACTTATGTCGTTATTCGTATCAAGGGTGTTTTAGTTGCCAGTGTCAAAGTGCCTAAATCTTATCTGAAGATGATAAAGTAGTCTTATCTTAATTGAGATTAATCATATTTTAATCATATACCAAATGAATTCTTTACTTTCTCGCGCTCTTGAGCTTCAACATGCTGCTCATGAGCTGATGTATCTTGGTATGGACGGTGAACCTATCTATTCCGATACTTTTTGTCGGTTAAATAAGGAACTTCTCGTCAAGGCCGATTCCCTTTTTTCCTCTCAGAGTTCCAATATTGAGGAAGAAGCCAATTTGTGTCTGGCTCTTCTGATGGGCTATAATGCTACCATTTATGATTATGGAGATAAAGGGCAGAAAAAACAAGCTGTTTTAGATCGAATCTATAATGTTTTGGAGAAACTTCCCACTTCTTTGCTTAAGGTTCGTCTGTTGACTTATACTTATGGTGAAGTTTATGAGGAGGCTATGCTTCAAGAGGCTCATAGCATTATAGACAATTGGAATAAGTCGGCTTTGACAACTGAGCAAACAGAGGCAATAGAAGAGTTGAAGAATATTGAAGAAAATCCTTATCCTTTTGAGGTGGTATAATAAAGAAATGATCCTCACAACGACATGTCATAAAATGTTTATAATATGTTTAATCTGTACAAATTTATTTCTGACTGTGTAACATTGCGTCCTCAAAGCATGTTTGCGCAAGACATCGAGGCGAACAAAGGAATTTTGAGAGAAAGAGTTGAAGGGAAAAGTCTTCTTGTTATTGGTGGTGCAGGTACTATCGGTTCATCCTATATCCGAGCAATCTTACCGTTCAAACCTTCCAAACTCGTTGTTGTCGATCTCAATGAGAATGGGCTTGCCGAGCTTACTCGTGACCTTCGTTCAACATATGGGATGTATATTCCTGAAGAATACCGAACATATACCTTGAATTTTGCCGACCCGATTTTTGAGCGGATTTTCCGTGAAGAGAAAGGTTTTGATATTGTAGCAAATTTCTCTGCTCACAAGCATGTCCGTAGTGAGAAAGATAAATACTCTGTTCAAGCTCTTATTGAGAACAACGATATTAAAGCTAAGAAGTTTCTGGACCTCCTTGCTGAGTTTCCACCACAACATTTTTTCTGTGTTTCTACAGATAAAGCTGCTAACCCTGTAAATATAATGGGGGCAAGTAAGAAAATCATGGAAGACATGATTATGGCTTACACAACTAAATTCAAAGTTACAACAGCTCGTTTTGCTAATGTTGCATTTTCTAATGGTTCACTTCCAGACGGTTGGATTCAAAGAATAATGAAGAAGCAACCTCTTGCTGCTCCCAATGATGTTAAGAGATATTTCGTTTCTCTTGAGGAGAGTGGGCAGATTTGTATGCTTGCTTGCATACTTGGCAACAATGGTGAGATTTTCTTCCCTAAGCTAGGCGAGGACCAGATGCTTACATTCTCATCCATTTGTGATGACTATGTAAGGATCATAGGATGTGAGAAGAAAGAGTGTGTGACGGAAGAGGAGGCGAAGAGGTATGCATCTGAAATGCCTTTTGATAACAAAGTCTATCCTGTAGTCTATTTCAAGAGCGACACAACAGGTGAAAAAGCTTATGAAGAGTTCTTTGTTCCAGGTGAAAGAGTAAATATGAAAAGGTTTCAAAGTCTTGGAGTTATTGAAAACGTTGCAAAACGTTCGGTTGAAGAGATTGACGCTTTCTTCTATGAAATGCGGAACATCTTTGCCGACCCTGTATTTACAAAGGAACAGGTAATCGAGGCAATCAAACGCTTCATTCCTAACTTCGAGCATGAAGAAAAAGGAAAGAATTTGGATCAGAAAATGTAATGACAGTTATGGCAGACTACAAGAGTATTGTGGATTATATCCATGGTGTATTCAATACAGAGAAAATAGTTCCTCTTAGTACTCCAAGATTCATTGGAAACGAGAAAAAATATTTAGAAGAATGTATTGACACTACGTTTGTCTCAAGTGTAGGCAAGTTCGTGGATCGCTTTGAGGAGGATGTGGCCCGTTACACAGGAGCCAAGAAAGCAGTGGTTTGTGTAAGTGGTACTAATGCGCTCCACATGTCAATGATGCTTGTTGGAGTAGAGAGAGGGGACGAGGTACTTACCCAGGCACTTACTTTCATAGCTACCTGTAATGCTATTAGCTATATAGGTGCACACCCAGTTTTTATTGATGTTGACAGAAGTACAATGGGACTTTCTCCAGATGCTCTTAGAAAATGGCTATCTGAGAATGCTAAGATAAGTAATGAAGAATGCTTCAATAAGACCACAGGAAGAAGAATTAAGTGCTGTGTCCCTATGCATACTTTTGGTCATCCAGTAAGAATCGAGGAAATTGTTGAGATTTGTAACGAGTATTATATTGAACTTGTTGAAGATGCTGCCGAGAGTATTGGAAGCTGTTACAAAGGTACGCATACAGGTACTTTCGGTAAAGTGGGTACTATTAGTTTTAATGGTAACAAGACCATTACCACAGGTGGCGGTGGTATGCTTCTTTTCAATGATGAGGAACTGGCTGCTAAAGCCAAACATTTGACAACTCAGGCAAAGATTCCACACAGATGGGAATTCCGTCATGATTATGTAGGTTATAACTATCGCATGCCCAACATCAATGCAGCTCTGGGTTGCGCTCAATTGGAACACATTGACGAGTTTATAGCTAGCAAACGTGCTCTTGCACTTGATTATGAGAATTTTTTTAGAAATATTGAAGGTGTAGAGTTTTTTACCGAACCAACAGATTGCATGTCGAACTATTGGCTACAGGCTGTAATTCTTCCTGATAAAGAAGCTCAGCTTGCATTTCTTGAGTATACAAATAATAATGGTGTTATGACTCGTCCTATTTGGGAATTGATGAATCGGCTTTCAATGTTTGAGAACTGCCAGAATGATGGTCTTGAGAATACAATTTGGTTTGCGGATAGAGTTGTAAACATTCCTAGTAGTGCCAAGTGAAACCTAACTAATAATTGAGGGTTATGAAAAAGATGGTAATCATAGGTGGAGGTAGTTTCATCGGAAATTTAATAAACTATATTGAAGGTATGAGCCAATTTGAGATTGTTGGTTATACAGACATGGAAGATCATGGAAATTTTTGGAATGTATCTTATCTAGGAAATGATTCTATACTAAGTGACTTATATGCACAGGGGGTTACAAAAGCTGCAATAGCGATAGGTAATAGACTTAGTGATACAACTATCAAACAAAAAGTAGTAAATAATGCAAAGGCGATAGGATTTGAGTTTCCTGTTATTAAAGGTGCTAATGTTATCATTCATAAAGGTGCTGAGATAGGTGAAGGTTCTATATTAAGAGATGCTTGTATAATACAAGCAAATTGTAAAATAGGGAACTTTGTAATGATTGGTGATAGAACTGTGATATCTCATAATACATCAATTGGTAATTATAGCCAGGTCGTATCAGGATGCGTATTAGGGAGAGGGATTACTATTGGCAATAACGTCTTCTTTGGTTTCTCTACTGTAGTAACTAATGATCTTAATATTGCAGACGGATGTACTATTGGTGCTCTTAGTTTGGTTAATAAAGATTGTCAAATAAAAGGTTTGTATTTTGGACAGCCTGCAATTTTAAGGAAAGTATATGAATAATGATAAAACTTATGTAATAGGTGAAGTTGGCCCTAATCACAATGGTAATTTGGAGACAGCATTGCTTATGGTGGAAAAAATGGCTAAAGCTGGTGTGGATTGCGTGAAGTTTCAAATGACCGATCCTTATAAGTTATATAGTGATGATTCTTTTAAAGCATCTTATCAGCAAAAGAACGATAAATCAAAAGGTGCAAGAGAGATGTCTCTAAGCTATCAATTAAAACCTGAAGCTCATATTACATTATATGAGAAATGTAAAGAGTGTGGTGTAGATTATATCTGTACTGCATTTGATTTAGATAGTCTTATTTATCTTGATAGGCATATTGAAATGCCTTACTATAAAATCGCTTCAGGAGAGATTTTCTCTTTAGATATAATTGATTATATAAGTAAGCAAAATAAGCCTATTATTCTTTCTACAGGTATGGCAACTTATGAAGAAGTAGAGAAAACGGTAAATCTACTTAATCGTAATTCGGTAAAAAATGTGACAATTCTTCATTGTATATCAAATTATCCGGCTATATATGAAGAGGTTAATCTTTTAAATATAATTACTCTAAAAGAAAAGTTTAATTGTGATGTAGGCTTTTCAGATCATACAATAGGGAATGATTGTGCAATTGCAGCAGTTGCATTAGGTGCAAAGATGATAGAAAAGCATGTTACTTTGGATAAAAATTTTAACGGTCCAGATCATAAGGCCTCCATTGATATTTCAGAGCTTACATCACTTGTAACATCTGTTCGAAATATAGAAAAGGCTCTTGGTTGCTATGAACGACAGTTTAGTGAGAGTCAGCTTGAAATAAGCAGGGTTGCTAGAAAGAGTATAGTAACAAAACATGCATTAATGGCTGGTCATATTATTACAGAAGAAGATATATGTTTTAAACGTCCAGGAATTGGATTCTTACCTATTGAGCAAGAAAAGGTTATAGGACATCGTTTGTTGGTTGATATGAAGGTAGATAGGGTGATTCGTAAAGATTTTATTGATTAATATATTATGAATTTGGCTTTTGTGACAGGGGCACGTTCTGAATATGGCGTTATGAAGAACATCATCAAGGAGTGCTGCGAACGTACTATCTTTAAAGTTTCAATCATTGCTACAGGTATGCACTTTCAACATAAATATGGTGATACGATAAAAGAGATTGAAGCAGATGATATTGCTCCTATTATTTATGCACCTTGTTATGTGGAAGAGGAAAGGGATAAAGAACAAGATTTTGTAAATCTAATTGATACTCTTTATAATACATATATTACCCATAAAATAGATATCATTTATGTCATTGGTGATAGATTGGAAGCTTATGCAGCAGCATTGGCTGCCCATTTCTTAAAAATTAAAATTGTTCATTTTGCAGGTGGACAGATTACCGATGGAGCTGTTGATAATATATATCGTTATAACATATCAAATCTTGCAGATATACACTTTGTTACAAATATATATGCTGTAGATAGATTAAGACAGATTCCAATCATTGATAAAAAGAAAGTCTTTTTAGTAGGATCATCTGCAGTTGATAATATTATGATTTATTTGAAGAATCCAAAAACACTAATAGATATAGATTCACGTCTTGTGAGAAACTCATATGTTTTAATGACTTTTCATTCTCAAACAATTGGAGATTTTAATGTGCCAAAAGCTATGGATATTGCCATTCAAACAATAATTGATAAAGGGAAGAGGGTTCTTATAACATATCCTAATAATGATGATGGTTCTGATGCAATTATACAAACAATTAAGAAATGGGAGCAGCACCCAAGTGTTATCGTAATTCCTAATCTTGGTGCAAAGAATTATTATGCAGCAATAGATAATTCATTATTTGTAATTGGTAATTCAAGTAGTGGGGTGATAGAAGTCCCGTATTTTTCGAAGTTTACAATAAACATAGGACAAAGACAGAGTGGGCGTAATGCTCCAAAGTCTGTTATTAATACAGAATCAGATTATGAACTATTAAAATTAACAATCCAGAATATTCTTGATCACAGGAAGATCATTCCAAAGCAGGAATATATTTATGGATATGGTGATAGTATCGAATCAATAGTAAATATTCTAAAAGTAAAACTTATTTAATGTACAAAGGAAAAACAATTCTAGCAATTATACCTGCTAGAGGTGGAAGCAAAGGCCTTCCTGGGAAAAATATAAAGGAACTACATGGGAAACCACTTATTGGTTGGTCTATTTCTCAAGCTCAGGAAAGCAAGTATATAGATGAAATTTTCATAAGTACAGACTCGCAAGAAATTGCAAATGTTGCAGAAAACTGTGGTGTACAGGTTTCAAGTTTACGTCCGGCTCATTTGGCTTCAGACACGGCAAGTTCTATGGATTTCATTGAATATACAATCAATTTGCTGGAAGAGCAAGGGAAGAAGTTTGATTATTTGATATTACTTGAACCAACATCACCATTGAGGGATGTGAAAGATATTGACGAGTCTATTGAAATGCTAATTGATCATCCAACTGCAAAAAGTGTTGTAGGAGTCTGTAAATCAGAAGGTCAGCATCCTATATCTCTTACAAAAATCAATGATGGTTTTCTTGTCCCATATATTGAGAGAAATAAGTCAGTTAGAAGACAAGAACTTGAAGAACTATATTTTTTTGAGGGAACAGTATATGCAACTTCTATTGAAGGATTCAGACAATATCGGCTTTTCTACCATAAAGAATGTCTTGCTTATATAGTTCCGAAATGGAAGTCTTTTGAGGTAGATGATTTTATCGATTTTACAATTATTGAAGCGATAATGAAGTTAAAATTGGATGGCTATTTTAATAAATAATAGAATGGAACAGATTAAATTATCAAAAGAAGGAAAGAGCCAGTCTCTTTATGCTGATGCAAAAAAAATTATTCCGGGTGGCGGTCAATTGCTTTCAAAACGCCCAGAGCAGTTTCTACCCGACTACTTGCCAGCCTATTATTCCAAAGCAAAAGGTTGCTATATTTGGGATCTTGATGGTAACAAAATCCTAGATATGAGTACCATGGGAATAGGTTCTTGTATCATTGGTTATGCTGACAATGAGATTAATACAGTGGTAAAGAATTGTATTGATAATGGTAGTATGTCATCTCTAATGGCGCCAGAAGAAGTAGAGTTGGCTAATTTGCTTTTAGACTTACATCCATGGGCTGATATGGTACGATACGCAAAAGGTGGAGGAGATGCAATGGCAGTTGCTGTACGTATTGCTCGTGCTGCGACACAGAAAGATATTATTCTTTTTAGCGGTTATCATGGTTGGCATGATTGGTATTTGTCTGCAAATCTGGCTGACAATAAAGCTTTAGACGGTCAATTGCTTAAAGGGCTGAGTCCGGTAGGTGTTACACGGGAGTTAAAAGGTACATCATATCCTTTCTTTTATAATAATAAAGAGGAATTTCTCAATCTGATTAACAAATATGGAGACAAGATTGGAGGTGTTGTACTTGAGGCTGTTCGTGGCACACAACCTAAAGATGGCTTTTTCGAGACCATTATGGCAGAAACCAAGAAACTTGATGTTCCTTTAATCATTGATGAAGTCACCAGTGGTTTTAGATTGACTTGTGGTGGCTCTCACTTGGTTTATGGAATAGAACCTGATATTTGTGTTTTTGCAAAGGGTATGGCTAATGGTTTTCCTATGGCTGCAATTATTGGCAAAGCAAAATTCATGGATCATGCCCAAGACAGTTTTATCAGCAGTACATTCTGGACTGAACGTATTGGACTGACTGCTGCTATTGCGACAATAAAGAAGATGCAGAGAGAAAATGTTCAAAAGCATCTGATAGATTGCGGTCGTCAGATTCAAGAAGGTTGGAAGACATATGCAGAAAAGTATGGTATTAATATTAAAATAACTGGTATTCTTCCTCTAAGCCATATTTCATTTGTTGATGATCCTTTAGTGTTAAAAACGCTCTTTACGCAAGAGATGCTTCGTAGAGGTATATTAGCAAAGGATTCTTATTATGCATCATTTGCTCATAAACAGGAACATATAGATTATTATTTTTCTGCTGTAGATGAAGTGTTCGCAATTATGGCTGAGGCAATTAAAACTTCTACAGCAAAGAATCTACTTCTTGGTCCAGTTTGTATGACAGGTTTTCAAAGATTAGCATAATATGGAACTTAAAGATAAAATAATAATTGTTTCTGGAGGTTCAGGTTTAATAGGTCGAGCTATTGTTAGTGATATCAAATCAAGAGGAGGTATTGCTATAAATGCGGATATTGCAGTAGAAACAGATTTGAATGAAAGTATGACTGTTAAATGTAATGTGACTTGTGATGAATCTATTCAGGAATGTATTGATTCTGTATATAATTATTTTGGAAGAATTGATGGCTTGGTTAATTCTGCATATCCGAGAACACCAGATCGAAGATCTCGTTTTGAAGAAATGAAACCGGAATCATGGAGAATGAACGTAGATTGGCAGATGAATAGTTATTTTGTCTTCTGCCAAAAGGCACTCATAAAGATGAAAGGGCAGGGTTTTGGAACTATAGTTAATATTGGTTCCATATATGGTGTTGTAGGTAATGATTTTACTTTGTATGAAGCATATGGTGGTACTTCATCACCTTCTTATTCAGCAATAAAAGGCGGGATTATCAATCTTACAAGGTTTATGGCATCTTATTTTGGACCTCAACAGATACGGGTGAATTGTGTTTCTCCTGGTGGCATTAAGGACGTGAAGAATCAGCACCCAAGTTTTATCGAAAGATATGAAGCAAAAGTTCCTATGCGAAGACTTGGTAATCCAGAAGATATTGCTCCTGCGGTATCTTTTTTATTATCTGATGATGCACGTTATATAACAGGACAAAACCTCCTTGTTGATGGAGGTTGGACTTCCATATAAATATTCAAATGTGACTTATGGGTAGTTATTTTGAAATAGGTAATACGATAATAGAAGCTTTACTGGCTTTAGAAAAAAAAAGTTTTCATCAGACCTTGTTTGTTGTAAATAAACAAGGCATTTTAATCGGTACATTAACAGACGGAGATATAAGACGGTATCTAATCAATGGGGGGCAACTTACAGACGATGTTGAATATGCTATTCATAGAAACTTTGTCTATGTGAAGCAGGGTGATTCTGCTCTTTTAGCTAAATTAAAGGAGTTTCGTGCAAAGAATCTGAAAGTAGTTCCTTTATTGGATAAATTAGGACATATTGTAGATATATATGATTTAATTAACTATAAATCATATCTTCCCATAGATGTGGTTCTGATGGCAGGTGGTAAAGGCGAACGCTTACGTCCTTTGACTGAGAAAACGCCAAAACCTCTTCTTCTTGTAGGGGATAAATGTATCATTGATTATAATATTGATAGACTTATTTCTTATGGTATTGAACACATTAGTGTGACATGTAATTATCTTAAAGAACAGCTTTATGCGCATTTTGAGAAACCTCGTTTAGGGGTGAAGATTAATTGTGTTACAGAGCCTAATTTCTTAGGAACTATTGGGGCAATTAAGTTTGTAGAGACTTTTTATAATGATACAGTGCTTGTGATGAATTCAGATTTGTTCACAGATGTTGATTATGAAGATTTTTATTTGCATTTTAAGGAACATAATGCAGATATGTCTGTAGCAGCAGTTCCATATAATGTAAGTATCCCATTTGGTATCTTGGATCTTGATGGTCGTAATATCAAAGGTTTGCTAGAAAAACCGAAGTATAACTATTATGCTAATGCAGGTATCTATCTTTTCAAGAAGTCTGCTATTGTTGAAATACCAAAGGGTACTTTCTTTAATGCAACCGATTTTATAGAGAAGCTTATAGCTCAGGGCAAGAAGGTTGTGCGTTATCCGCTTAATGGGACTTGGATTGACATTGGTCAGCATGTGGATTTAGTAAAAGCCCAGGATTTGGTAAAACACCTAAAAAAACATGGTAATGAAAATCGTTAAATGCTTGATTGTGAATGGATAGTAAGCCTGTATTGAATGGTTTTGGGTTTTCTCTAAAGGAAATTATAGGAAAGCAGGTCTGATTGAAGATTAAAACTGATTTCTAAAAGAAATTCATTATGCTTTCATATATATTGTTGAGAGAGAGGCAGAAATAGAATGATTTAGGAGTATACGAATCGTTTTTATTTAAACATTTGAAATAGAGTGTTTAAGGTAGTGTACAACTTAAATTTATTAGTAAACTATTTATTTATATCATTCTTTTTTTATTTCTTTATGGATATAAATAAAGTTGAACATAAACAATAAAGAGAAAAATTGCTTGAATTCGTAGAATAGATAAAGGAGATTGGAGAATAAATACCCTTTTGGGGGTAATCCATATTCAGGCATGTCAATGAGGAGAAAACAAAATTGATGCTGGGCTGATACCCATGTTTCAGAAGTATGTTCGGTGCAATGAGAAGTTGAGGCCTAAGATAGATAAATATCCGCTTTTACGAAAGTCTGCGATGATTACAGAAGCTAGATTGAATGAAACGATAAAACTTCGTGAGAAGGAATTGAAGTAGATAAATGTTTTTCTTGTTGAAAACATTTATCTAGGAATAGCTGTTAACAGTGTACAGGAAAAAATAGTGGGATATAGTAACTGTCTATAGGCTCAGAATGAGTTTAAAGTATCTATTACCTCTTTTGTCTCCTCCCGATGAGTTGGTGTGAGGTTAGTGATTTTAGTCAAAAAGGACTTCTATTTCTGAAAGATTCATTTATACTTTAGCAAATGAACACAAAGACTCTTTGTTCTTCGGTAAAACAGCAAGATAACTAGAGTTTCCGTTGAATGCCATACTATAATTTCTACTTTCGGAATTCGGGAGCCATGTTGTTTTTCTGAAATTTTTTCAGTGGAATTGCAAGAGACCGTAGGGATTATGAGTACTTATTTACATTTGTTATAGGTGTTAAGCGAAAAATAAATAACAAAAATCAGTTCTACTTTTGACTTAATTTGTATAAATATCACTTTTAGGTGGCTTTTTATAGACGATATGTCAAAATTGGACACTACTACTTTGCTAAATGATTCGTGAAATGAATTTGTTGTTTACAAGTATTTATTCTGTTGTGTAAGTATATGAAATTAAATTTGTTATATTCGATATTTACTGTAATATTGAATATGATTATTCCCATTATAATATTTCCTTATGCTTCTAGAGTGCTAGGAACAGAGGGGTTAGGTACATATAATTTTTATGCATCTGCACAATCCTATCTACTTTTATTGACATCGTTTGGAGTTGGTATTTATGGAGTGAGACAAGTTGGAGCAATAAAAGATAATAAGTTCGAATTGAAAAGGTGTTTCAATCAATTAGTATCAATAAATCTTTTTCTTGTTATTATATCTTATGTTATTGTGCTCTTACTCATGTTGTGGGCAAATCTCACAAATGATATTTATATAATTGGGGTTTTTTCTGTAACATTGTTAACAAATGCTCTTGGAGCTGATTGGGTGTTTGTTGGATTAGAGAAACAAAAGTATCTGCTTATACGTAATTTGATTATAAAAATATTTTCTTTAATTGCAATTTTGTTTTTTGTAAAAAAAGAGACGGATTTACTGTTGTTCGTTACTATTATGGCATCTAGTATTGCGATTTTGTCATTATCAAATATGTATTGTCTGAGGCAATATTATAGTTTTAGATTAATATCTATTCAGGGGAGTATAGTACATTTAAGGAGAATGTATAATGTCTTTTTTATGGAAATATTGATAAGGTATTTAGGATTAGGTGATGTCATTATATTAGGCTTTTTTGTTACTAGAAGTGATATTGGAGTTTATTCAATGGCTTTAAAAATCTTTTTGATTATTACTTCATTATTAAAAATAACAGCTACTACTTTACTACCTCGTGCTTCATATTATGTTGAACATTGCGATAGACGATCTTTTATGGAAATGCATATTAAAACTATTAATTTTCTAATAATAGTTTCTTTTTTTTGTTCTTTTATTTTGTTCTTTTATGCGGAAGATATTATTATGATTGTTGGTGGAGAACAATTTATTGAATCAGTTGGATTATTAAAAGGATTTGCATTAGTTGTTTTTATTGCAATTTTAAATAATACTCTTTGTTTTCAAATATTATATCCACTGAATAAGACAAGAAGTGTATTGCTGGTAAATTTATTTGCTGTGTTCGTAAATGTATGTATGAATGTAATTCTTATTCCTAGAATTGGATATTTATCAGCTTTAATTAGTTTTGTCGCTTCATTGATAATAACGCTTGTGCTGATATTATGTTTAGAAAGAAAAGAGATAAAGCCTATTCTGTTAAAAGTTAATATAAAAAAGTGTTTTTATTCAATGATTGTTTTGTATATAGTCTATATTGTTATTTATAATATGAATTATAAAATCCCTGTTCTATTAGAGTTGTGTGTGTTGTCTATTATTTATGGAGGGGTCTTGTTGATTTTTAAGGAGGATATAACAACTTCTATTTTTAAATTAATTAAAAAACAATTTAAGTAATAATTATAAGGTATGAAGAAAGTTTCTATTGTGTTTAATGGTTCATATAGAGATACTAATGGTATTAGTTCTGTTGTGAATAATTTTCTTCAGGAATATCAGAGACTTTTAAATAATTCTATTGAATTACTTTATCTATATGATAAAACAGGAATAGTAACTCCCAAAAGGATAGATATTAATAAGGATAAGCCTTTTTTGTCTAATATGAATTTATTGTTTTGTCGAATAAAAACTCTTATAAATAAATTTACTTCAAAATCATCTGTGTTTGTTGTTGTTTATATAAGATACTTTCTTCTAAGCTATTTTACTTCGTTACGCATTGTGAAAAATATAATTGCTAATGATAAATCTGATGTTCTTATATTTCATGACCCTTTAACAGCTGGAATCTATGTGAGAAATAAAAAAAAAGTGGGAAAGGTTATTTTGGTAATGCATTGTGGAGAAAATTATTTTGAAGTATTAAAAATGTATAATAAAACTTTGTATGGGAATAGCTGGTTTATGAAATATTATGAACCATTTATTAAAGAGACAACATTGAAGGTGGATAAGTTGATTTTATTATGTGAAAATACTTTTAACTACTTCTCTTGGGTCCCCAAAGAAAAAAAAATAATTATCCCTAATGGCATTGCTTGCATTTCTAATTCATTAGATGTAAAAAAAGGAAGTACGGATAAAATTCGATTTGTGACTGTTGCTAATTTAATTCCTTTAAAAAATCATAGTTCTGTAATTGAGGCTATAGCACTTCTCTCCGAAAATGATAAAAATAGAATGTCATATTATATTGTAGGAGAAGGAGAATGCAAGCAGGAGTTGTTGGAGTTGGTATATAAATTAGAACTATCTAATCTTGTGTTTTTCTTAGGGAGGAGAAGTGATGTCCCTGAAATTTTGCAAAATATGGATGTTTATATTTCCCCTAGTCATACGGAAGGTGTACCTATGAGTTTGTTAGAGGCTTTAAGAGCTGGGTTGTTTATCTTAACAACAGATAAAGGGGGATGCAGAGATGTATTATCGCCTGAAACTGGGATGATAATTGGTGAAGCGCCTAATGATATCTATAAATCACTAGTGCATTTTTTAAGAGGTCGCATTGATTTTTCTTTAGTTAATATTAGATCTAAAGAATTATTTAATAATAAATTTTCTATTGATATAATGATGGATAATTATGTGAAGGTTATTCATTCTGTATAAAAATGTGTAAACTTAATGATTGTTCTAAAAAGAAATAGTGATTATAGAGTAAATTTGGTATACTGTTTCCTCTTTTTGGTTTTTTACATAGAATACCAATTTGTGAATGATCTTGCTTGGTTTACTAACTGGTTTTTATTCCAACTGTTATTGTTATGTTTTGTTTCTCTTTGGCATTCAATAAAAAGATTTGGTCTTCATAATTTATACTCTTTGTTGCTAATTTCAATAACTTTATTTTGGTTTTCAGGTCTATTTATTTCAATGTTCTATTCTGATTTCGATTATAGAGAAATGTCTTCTTTTATAAATATTTCAATATCTGAGAAAAATATGCAAAAGACATTGATTCTTTATTCTGTATTTTTAGCGGGATTAAATGTTGTAACCGGAATTGATAAAACGAAACGGGAAACTTTAAGTTTGAAGACTAATACTTGTTATTTAAAACTTGGAAAATTTTTAATGTTAAGTATGTTTGTTTTTGCTTTATATAAAGCAAAAATGGAGTTTACGCTTTTAGTTGGTAATAGAAGCAGTTTATTTCTTGATGGAAATAGTAGTTTGGATATCCCTATTTATATACGAGCATTTTCGAATTTATTTAGAATAGGCTTTTTGTTTATTATTGCAAGCGTTCCATCTAAGGAGGATTTTGTAAAGTATAGTTTCTTATATATAATTACATTAGTACCTAGTTTAGGATTTGGCAATAGAATGTTGTTTGCTTTGACCATATTGTATATTATATGGTATGTTGGCTATGTATACAAATGTAAGTTTAATACGGTAAAGATTATCTTATTTACAGTAGCTTTAATTGTTTTATTTCAAGTAATAGCATTAATGAGAGTTGGAGATAATTCTGATTCATATTCTCTTCTGTTTTTATTTGCGTTATTTTTTATTTCGCAATCTATAAGTTTTTATATATTACCACTATATATGGAAAGTATGAGCCATATGGGTGATTATCCGTACCCTTTTGTTTGTGATGCTTTTTTTGCTGGCTTTATTAAAACATCTGGTCAGTCTATAGATACTTTATCTCATAGAGCTAATTTGGGACATCAACTTGTGTATTATTTGAATCCTGACTACTATTTATCTGGATATTCTCTTGGGACTTCAAGTATTGCTGAATTGTATGAATTTGGAATTTGGAGTGTTTTCATTGGATCTATATTATTGGCTTTTTTTATTTTCTATTTTCAGAATAAGGTAATATCAAGTCATTTGTTGCTATTTTTGTCTTTTGTAATAGTTACTTCTATTGTTTCTTCACCGCGTAATTCATATTTTATATCATTGTTTAATCTTGTAAGAGATACTTCTATGTTTTTCTTTTGTAAATATGTGTGGCTGATGTATGACAAATGTAAATATAAATAGAATATATGAGAAGGATGAAAGGGTATTTGCTTAGCTTTATTAATTATAAATTTATAAAGGAATATTCATTAGATATATTGGATACTAAGTGTAGTAAATATAAAAATATATATTTATATCTTTATTTACGAAGTAAAAATGTGGGTAAGGTATTGTATGCTGCTTTGTATTGGGGGATTGAGCTGTTTCTTCCTGTTATATTAGTTAGTCAAATTTTATGTTTGTTTTTTAAAAGTCTCCTTTGTTTGTTTTTGTTTGGTAAAAAATATAATATATATACATCTAGAATTTTTGTTCATAGTCACAGAATTGAGACTGCTATTGAGAAGAATATATTTACAGATTCTGATGTGCTTTTAAATTATCCATATTCTTTTAATGAAGTGGAGCGAAAGGGAACAATCATTAAAATATATAATATTCTGACAGTAAGAATATTATTTTGTACTTTGTTTGATGCTATATATGTAAATATATTACTCTTTGTGCGTTTTGGTTATAATTCTTTGTTTTTTGGGTTATCTGCATTTCATTGGTTTTTGTTATTTAATTCATTAAATTCTATTGATCCTTCTGTGGAGGTAGTGATGTGTAATCAGAAAGATAGGTGGGCTATTTTGCTAGATATGCTAAATACTAAGAAAAAAACAATTGTACAGCATGGTACAAATATATTGAAATATCTTCCAAATAATAAAATTAAATCGTATTATGTCTATGATGAAAATACTGAACTGTATTATATGAATATGCCTTATAAATTGAAAAATATCTCTCATTTATATGCTTTTAATGAATTAGAGGCAAAATATATATTATTGGGTGAACAAAAAGCACATCCTAATATTGAGTATATTGGATATAGGTTGCAATTGTCTGATATGGAGTGTCCAGGTAAATCTATTTTAATAATTGGTGAATACACAAACTATTCAGATATAGAGACAAGGCTCATAGAATATTTTGATAATACGAATTTTAAGTTATTTTTAAAATCTCATCCACTTGTTGCTCCTATTGTATATGAGGATTTACTTAGTCGATATAATTTTACTCTATTAACTGGAAAAATATATCCTCGAGTCGATATTGTATTTTCTTATAATTCTACACTTGCTTTAGAATATGAGAGCTTTAATATTCCTGTTGTATATTATGATTGTATTCTTGATGATAATAATGAAATTAATTATGATAAGATAAAAAAAGCTATTTCAAATGTTTCAATTTAAAAATAAAATATTATTGATTACCGGTGGAACAGGTTCCTTCGGTAATGCTGTTTTGCGCCGCTTTCTTGATTCCGATATCAAGGAGATCCGTATATTTTCCAGAGATGAGAAAAAGCAGGATGACATGCGTCATCACTTGCAGAATCCCAAAGTAAAGTTTTACATCGGGGATGTACGTGACAAACGTTCCGTTGATGGTGCAATGAACGGCGTGGATTATATCTTCCATGCCGCTGCCTTAAAGCAAGTACCCTCATGTGAATTCTTTCCCACGCAAGCTGTTCGTACCAATGTCCTTGGTACAGAGAATGTCCTTGATTCAGCCATTGAACATGGTGTAAAGAATGTAGTGGTTCTTTCCACAGATAAAGCCGCTTATCCCATCAACGCCATGGGCATCAGTAAAGCCATGATGGAAAAAGTCGCCATTGCCAAAGGCCGCCAATTGGGGGAGGATGGTGCTACCACCATCTGTTGTACCCGTTATGGTAATGTAATGGCCAGCCGTGGTTCTGTGATCCCTTTATGGGTGGAACAAATGAAGGAAAACAATCCTATTACTATAACGGACCCCAACATGACTCGTTTCATGATGACTCTGGATGATGCCGTAGACTTGGTACTGTATGCCTTCCAGCACGGTCATAACGGTGACCTGTTTGTCCAGAAAGCTCCTGCGGCTACCCTGGATGTCCTGGCTGATGCACTGAAAGAGTTGTATCATAGTACTGCTGACGTCAGGGTTATCGGTACCCGCCACGGAGAGAAACTGTACGAAACACTGGTGACCCGTGAAGAGATGTCCAAGGCCATCGATATGGGTGATTACTACCGTATCCCCTGTGATACCCGCGACCTTAATTATGACAAATTCTTTGTGGAAGGCAGTGAGGAAGTCTCCCGTATAGAAGACTACCACTCCCACAACACCCACCGTCTGGATGTGGAAGGCATGAAGCAACTTCTCCTGAAGCTTTCCTTTATCCGCGAAGACCTTCATCTCTAATTCTTTCTCATTCTTAAAAAACTTAATGATTTTATGATACGAGTTGGCATAACGGGCCAGCCCGGCTTTGTAGGTACCCATCTCTACAATGAGCTCGGCTTGTTCCCTGATGAATTTCTGCGTATCCCCTTTGAAGACTCCTACTTTCAGAGTGAGGATGAATTGCGTTCTTTTGTACGTGAATGTGATGTAGTCGTGCATCTGGCTGCTATGAACCGTCACCCGGATGCCCGTGTGCTTTATGATACGAATATCCGTCTGGTAAACCGGTTGATATCTGCCATGGAAGCTGAGAAGGTAACTCCACATGTACTATTCTCTTCTTCTACGCAGGAGGAACGCGACAATGAATACGGACGTTCCAAACGCGAAGGGCGTAGGCTGCTTGAAGAGTGGGCGGGACAGAATCGTGCCAGTTTTACCGGTATGGTCGTTCCCAATGTATACGGTCCTTTTGGCCGTCCCAACTATAATTCTTTCATTGCTACTTTCTGCTATAAGCTGACTCATGGGAAAATTCCTGAGGTCCTTCAGGACAGTGTGGTGAATCTCATCTATGTGGGTAATCTCTGCAAACATATCATTGGGAAGATACGCGAAGCCGCTTCAAATGATGTTCCGGTGATTGAACGTGATTCAGTCCCTTATGATTTTGAGAAGAAGGTAACTACGATATTAGGTTTATTGGAAAATTTTAAATCCCTCTATTTCGATCAGGGTATCATTCCTGTCCTGAAAGATAAGAATGAAGTGAATCTTTTCAATACTTTCTGCGGTTATATTGACTTTGTTTCCGTCTATCCCCGTAAGCTGGTAAAACACGAAGACCCACGCGGTATGTTTGTGGAAACAGTAAAATTGGGTATTGGCGGACAAGTCTCTTTTTCCACTACAGTTCCCGGTATCACACGTGGCAATCATTATCATACCCGTAAGATCGAACGTTTTACCGTTATCCACGGAAAAGCCCGTATTCAGTTGCGTAAGATAGGTACGGCTGAAGTCCTGAACTTCTATCTGGATGGCAATGAGCCTTGTTATGTGGATATGCCCGTCTGGTATACCCATAACATCACCAATATCGGGGATGAAGAACTCTATACCCAGTTCTGGATCAATGAATGGTATGACCCTTCTGACGGTGATACTTACTTTGCCCCTTGTGATAACACTGAAAACTATAAACAGAAATGAGCAAGCTTAAATTAATGACTATCATAGGCACCCGTCCGGAGATTATCCGCCTGTCTGCCACCATCAAACGTTGTGATCAATATTTCGATCAGGTACTGGTACATACAGGTCAGAATTATGATTACTCCCTGAATCAGGTGTTCTTTGAAGACCTGGGGCTTCGTGAACCTGACTACTACCTGAATGCTGTAGGGAAAGACCTTGGCGAGACTATTGGCAATATTATCGCGAAGTCTTACCAACTTATGGCAGAGATGCGTCCTGATGCGGTTCTCGTACTAGGTGATACCAATTCCTGCCTTTCCGTTATTGGTGCCAAGCGTCTTCATATCCCTATCTTTCATATGGAAGCGGGTAACCGCTGTTTTGATGAATGCCTTCCTGAAGAGACGAACCGGAGGATTGTCGATGTGACTGCTGACGTGAACCTTTGCTATTCCGAGCATGCTCGCCGTTACCTGAATGCTGCGGGTACTCCTAAAGAACGTACTTATGTGGTCGGTTCACCCATGGCTGAAGTTCTGCATAACAATCTGGAACAGATCAAGGGGAGTGATATTTTGGAAAAGCTTAAACTGGAAAAAGGAAAATATATTCTTCTGTCCGCCCATCGTGAAGAGAATATCGATACGGAGAAGAATTTCTTCAATCTGATGAATGCGGTTAATGAAATGGCAAAAAAATACGATATGCCTATTCTCTATTCTTGCCATCCGCGATCCAGGAAATTCATCGAACAGCGTGGTTTTGTATTTGACGAGCGGGTGATCCAGCACCAACCTTTGGGCTTTCATGCTTATAACCATCTTCAGATGAATGCTTTTGCTGTAGTTTCAGATTCGGGCACCCTGCCTGAGGAGAGCAGCTATTTCCTTTCAATCGGTCATCCTTTCCCTGCTGTTTGTATCCGTACGAGTACGGAGCGTCCCGAGGCTTTGGACAAGGGCAACTTTATCTTGGCCGGTATTACAACTGAACAGGTGTTGCAGGCTGTTGATTTGGCGGTGGAGATGAATCGTGCCGGAGCTTTGGGTATCCCTGTTGATGACTATACGGATGAGAATGTTTCGGTTAAGGTTGTGAAACTGATTCAGAGCTATACTGGAGTAGTGAACAAGATGGTTTGGAGAAAGTAGAGAAGGATGGCAGCTATTGAAAAGTTTGAGGATATAAAAGTTTTGGAAGTAACAGATGATTATTTTTTAGGTTCTAAAGGTTATCAAATCTTTAAATATGATTTTTTGCAGAAGAAATATGTTTTTTTTGCTAATGTCATAGATAGATATAGTTTTTTTGCTACATATCCTTTACTTAGGAGATTTTTACGTGCTGAAATAAACGGTTTATATTCATTGAAGAATGGAAATTATTTGGTAATTGCAAAGAAGGGCATATTCTATAAGAATAATCATTCTGCTGTTTTTAGAAAGGTATTTTCTATATCAAGAGGATCTAGGCCTCTAAATCTATGTGAGTTGCCTAATGGGCACATTTATTGGGGTGAATATTTTGCCAATATAGAGAAAGAAGCAGTTCATATCTATGTATCTATTGATGGTGGTTTAACTTGGAAAATAGCCTATACCTTCTCTGAAGGTAATATAAATCATATCCATGGTTTGTTTTGGGATGAATTTACAAATCAGTTGTGGTTTTGCACAGGCGATAGAGAGAATGAGTGCATTATTGGTTACACTGAGGATGAGTTTCAGACAATAGTTGAGGTGTTTAGGGGAAATCAGGAGTATCGTTCGTGTCAGTTGTTCTTTTATGAACATTTTGTTGTTTTTGCTACAGATTCTCAATATGTGCAGAATGAAATCAAAATGTTTGCTAGAGATTCTATGCAAATTAATTCATTGGTAAAAATACAGGGAACTGCCATAAAGGGAGGACAGTTAGGGAATATATCTTTTCTTTCGACGACAGTAGAACCATCTGAAATGAATAAAGATAGATACTCACATTTGTGGATTACGGATGATGGCATAAGTTGGCGTGAAATCTTCAAAGAGAAGAAAGATATATGGCCGTTTATATTTCAATTTGGTAGTATCGAATTTCCCATATATAAATGTGGTAGAGTATTGCAAAGAATCTTTTTTAACGGGAGGGCATTAAAAAATATAGATGGATGTTCGCTTTCAATATCTCTAGAATAGAAATGAAGGTTTTATTAATAACACAGTATTTTTATCCTGAGAATTTTAAAAGTAATGATATTGCTTTTGAATTAGTGAAAAGAGGTTATGAAGTAGATGCACTAGTAGGTATCCCTAATTATCCGGAAGGTCAAATCTATAATGGATATGGTCTCTTTAAGAAACGTCGGGAGAATGTAAAAGGAGTGAATGTATGCCGCTCCTTTCAGATACCACGTGGCAAAGGAGGAGGATTAAGGCTAATGATTAATTATCTGAGTTTTGTTTTCTCTTCGTGTTTTAATGTGCTTTTTTATTTTGCTTGGAGAAATTATGATGCAGTAATTGTGCATGAAGTCTCGCCAATATTCCAAGCATATCCTGCTATTCTTCTGAGAAAGCTAAGAAAAGTTCCAGTTTACTTATGGGTGTTGGATATATGGCCTGATGCTATGATGTCTGGTGGCGGAATCAAAAATAGGAAAATCTTATCATTTGTAAATAGATTAGTGGTACATATCTATGGTCAATGTGACAGGATATTGATTAGTAGTAAGCGTTTTACCGAATCTATTTTATCTAAAGGAGATTTTGTTGATAAAATAAAGTATTTCCCTAATTGGAGTGATGACTTGTTGAAAGTAGATTCGGAATATCCTATTCCTCAATTGCCTGATGGTTTTAAAATAATGCTTGCTGGAAATTTAGGACGTTCCCAAAATTTAGATGCAGTTGTTCAGTTGATTCTATCTTTGAGAGATATAAAGGACTTGAAATGGATATTTATAGGTAATGGAAGTGAAAAAGAATGGCTTGATAATTTTATAGAAGCTAATAAATTGAGTGATGTAGCATTTACATTAGGGCGTTTTCCACTTGAAGCAATGCCGGGATTCTTTAAAAAG
>ERZ791927.450-NODE-450-length-42250-cov-3.420927_pt1 | contig 42250 bp, 32 predicted proteins | sample MGYA00510130_ERZ791927 | MGnify/ENA primary metagenome ERZ791927 (study PRJEB30046, sample SAMN00792055) | human gut metagenome | study: EMG produced TPA metagenomics assembly of the A metagenome-wide association study of gut microbiota in type 2...
GGCATGTATTGAACTGTCCGCAAAAAATGACCGACTGACATGACTCAGCGTGAAGGTCGCATTCTGCGTCAAGGCAATACGTACAAGAAAGTATATATCTACAGATATATTACGGAAGGAAGCTTTGATGCATACTCGTGGCAGCTGCTTGAAACAAAGCAGAGGTTTATTGCTGACTTGCTTTCGGGTTCGCTTACGGCGCGAAGCGGAGCGGATATAGAAGATACTGTTCTTGATTATGCGGAAGTAAAGGCTTTGGCTGCCGGAAATCCGCTTGTGAAGAAGAGAGTTGAGGCAGCAAACGAACTGACAAGATATCTTGTTCTTCAGCGTAAGTTTGTTGATTCGCGTATACGTATAGAAAAAGAACTTCTTGAAATCCCTGGGAAATTGAGCCATCAGAAAGAGATGATTCAAAAATGCGAAGAGGATCTGGCGTATTACCGGAATTGGAGAGCAGTAAACCCGCCAGTAACTGAGAATAAGCAGAAAAAGGAAGAAGCTGAAAATAGAAAGGTACTACGTGAGTATATCACTGATGAACTAAAAAAATATACTCATGAAATAAAAGAAAAAAAGCTCATGACTTATCGCGGTTTTTATGTAGTTCTTCCAGCGAACATGAGTCAAGAAAAGCCGTACGTCTGGCTTATAAGACATGGCAAATATTATGTTGAACTGGGGGATACGGAAATCGGCAATCTTGTTCGCATAGATAATTATCTCGACACACTGGAGGATCATTTGGAAAAACTAAATGTTGGTTTGGCTAAATTGCAGGAAAGGGAGCTAGATCTTAAAAAAGAACTTGCTAAAGATGAAAATTATGGAGAACAGATTGAACATTACAGAAAAGAAGTGGAAAAACTTGATAAGGAACTTGGAGTGGATAAAAAATGAGTAACGTAAAATTGACAAATATCCCGTCTATGAATGTCGAGAAAATGGTAGGTGCTCTATCGAACGCTTATAGTACAGTGATTAAGAACGGACTACTGGTGAAAACAATGCCTTCCGTAATGCTATGGGGGCCTCCTGGTGTTGGCAAATCGCAGGCGGTAAGACAGATAGCAAGGGAAATTGAGCAGAACACTGAAAAAACAGTTAATGTAACAGATGTTCGTCTGTTATTGTTTAATCCGATTGACCTGAGAGGCATTCCTACATCTAATGCGGATAAAACTTTGGCAATCTGGCTTAAACCGCAGATCTTTCAGATGGATCCAAGTGATGAAGTCATAAATATTCTTTTTCTGGATGAGATTTCTGCTGCTCCACAGTCTGTTCAAGCTGCGGCTTATCAGATTACTCTCGACAGAGTTGTCGGAGAACATAAGTTGCCAGACAACTGCATTGTTATTGCCGCAGGCAATCGTACTACGGATAAATCGGTGGCTTTCAAAATGCCGAAGGCACTTGCAAACAGACTTATGCATATTGAAATCGAAGGCAACTTTAATTCTTGGAAGGAGTGGGCAATTGGTTCCGGAATAAACGACAAAGTGATAGGTTTCTTGTCTTTCAGGCAGAGTTATCTAATGGGTTTTGATTCTGGTAGTGATGATCTGGCATTTCCGACCCCTCGTGCATGGGAAATGGTAAGTAATATTCTGAACGGAATTGATGATGACATCGACAGTATGTATTCGCTGATTGCAGGGATCGTCGGTACCGGCGTGGCTGTGGAGTTCAGAACATGGGCAAAGGTATATAAGGATTTGCCGGCTATTGACGATATCTTTGACGGGAAAATGCCGGATTTGCCACAGAATACAGACGCAATGTATGCGCTTACGGCTTCAATGACATCTTATGCGAGAGAGCATAAAGATGAGATGAACCGTATTGCAAACTCGATCCGTTATGCAGACAAGATGCCACCTGATTTCAGTGTCGTTTTGATGAAGGATTATATGTATATTGAAAAGGATTATCGGGAACGCCTGCTGGTGATTCCTGAATTTTCAAAATGGATTCAAACGAAAGGGAGTTTAATGAATGGTTCTGTCAGAAGATAAGAAAAAGGAATATATGAGGCGCCTCATACTGTCCCGAATGAGGATCCTTTGTAACAATGGCTTTTACGGGCTCCTGCTGATGCATATGATTTATTCAATTGATGAAAACTGCGAAACAGCAGCAACCGATGGGCGCAGAATCTTTTTTGGACCGAAATTTCTTGACGAACTTAATGATACCGAACTTGATTTTGTTATGATGCATGAAATCCTTCATGTCGTTTTACAGCATTGTTTAAGACAAGGTGACCGGGATGATGAGCAATTCAATATTGCCTGCGACATAGTGGTTAACTCTAACATTTTGCTTTCAGAAAACAACAATCTCGGGGCAATTACGCTGCGAAAATATGGAACCTCTATGCATCTAGCACCGGACGGGAAAGAGGGATATGAGTATACCGCTGAACAGGTATATGAAATGTTTCCATTATCTAAAAAAGGGACAGGACATAAGCCGCCGCTTGGTGCGTCATGGGATGACCACAGTCGTTGGAAGGGTTCAGAAGATAATGAAAGTGCAAACGGGTACAGTGGACCTAATTATGAAGATACCGAGTACATGAAGCATGAAATTGAAAAATGGCTTATTGACGCGATGGAAGCAATATCGATAAGAGATTCCGCAAAGTCATGCGGAGGTGGACCGGTATTTGCGCAACGATTGCTAAAAGAGATTAAAAAAGGTCAAATAGATTGGAGGGAAATATTGAACAATTTTGTTCAGGAAGAAATTACGGACTATTCCTTTACTCCACCAGATCGCAGATTTGATGATAATCCCTTCTTTTTACCTGATTTTAATGAAAAGGAGGAAACGATAGGTAATGTGTGGTTTGTTGTTGACACCTCCGGCTCCATTAGCGATGAAGCGATAAAAGCTGCATATTCTGAAATATGTAGCGCAATAAATCAATTTAACGGAAAACTAAGTGGAATGTTGAGTTTTACAGAAAGTTACGTCACCGAACCAATCCCATTTTCCAGTGTGGACGAATTATTGGATATAAAGCCTATTGGAGGCGGTGGAAATGATTTTTCGGATATATTTAGATACATGAAAAATCATATGACAGGTAACTTACCATCGCAAGTCATCATTATAACTGATGGATATGATACTTTCCCAAATGAAAAAGCTGCAATGGGGATACCGGTTTTGTGGTTGATAAATAATGACAATGAATCAGTAAAACCACCTTTTGGCAAGGTGGCGCGAATTGTTGTATGACCGTATCTCAGATAATGTTTATCTAGAGGGAAAAAGTGAGAGGAGAGTTATAGATATGAAATCACAAATACATTTGAAGAAACCAGACGGTGCTTATTGGAGTGATATACGTCAGATCATAAAGCGGCATTATGAACCGAAAATTTCAAGATATCTTCTTGGCGGGAGGAGGAATACATCCGAGTGGGAATACTATTATAATTCGGCAGATTTTGAAACTGCTTATAATGTCGCCTCATTGATAAACGACGGGAAGTTCTCTATTGCATCTGATATTGATCATATCAGTTTTCAGATTCAACCTGAAGGAAAATGTGTGAAGGCACAATGTCCATGTATGTTGAAACTGAAAGAGACGGATAAGTTTTATGAGATTGATTTCTTTGCTGTAACCGGTTACGAGGCAGTCCGGAGTTACGGATCCAAAATCGCGTTAAGGTTAAGTTTTATGGAAAAACCGCTGCTGCAGCTGCTTTTTTCAAAAGTATATGGGAGTGTTTTACAGAAGACACTTTATGGTGGGATGGCGTCATTTCGCTTTTCCTGGTGGACAAACAGGCTTCTCAGGGAAAATGAAGGTTTCCGTATGCTTTTGACAGAATTTATTGAAAGGCTCGGTGAATCACAATATATATACAAGGACATAGCCCGCTGCATAAGTAAAGATCATTTCTGCCTGATAGATGCGCCAATGAGGCAGATTGAAGATTACTACAATCCGGATGATCTGGTTCGTGGCATAACGCAGACCAGACTTAACATCGACTTCAATAAAAAGGATCTGAATTACTCGTTTTATATTGCGAAGCTGGCGGATCAGATAGAAGAACGGGATTGGGGCAGACTCCTTGCGCTTGATGATAATACTGTAAAAAGCTGGATTTCCCTCGCAGATATGTACCACGGACCTCAGATTGAGAATTTTACGGAGGCTTTTTACCAAGACATCTGGAGTACATCTTACGAGATTCGATTTCTTGCTTCAGAGTATGCACATATAATCTGTGAAAAGGGAGAAAAAATATCATTAAGAATTTCTTCGGAAAGACGTATGAGAGATATAAATGAGGAAGAACACAGGAGGATTGCTTTGTTAGAGGATGGTGAATCTGAAATTCTTGTACCTGAAAATTCCAAGTTCAGAAGTCTGAAATCGGGTCTTCCCAAAGGATTTGAATGGATTACAACGAAGACCAGGTTGTTTGATGAAGGAACAAGGCAACATAATTGTGTTTATTCTTATCGGGGGAGAATTCGCCAGGATTTATTGGCTATTGTTCATTGGGAGACTGCATACAGCACCTACACAATTGAAATAAGGATTGCGTCCGATGGAACTTTTAGAATTGCTCAGATGAAAGGGATTAATAATACCGAACCGGCTTATGAGGATTATGTTCGTGCTGCGCAGAATATAATCACTATTCGTCCTTATTCCCCAACAGGAGATTTTGAAATTGGTAATTCTAATAGATCACATGTAAAGAGTGTGAATGCTTATGATAATGCAAATCAGCTCCGGGCAGGGACCTTCTGAATGTGAGCTTATGATACACAGAAGTTATTCAAGCAGATGGATCAGGCGAGAAATAACTGCAAGATTCTAACCTATATGGTGCCGAAATGTCCGGTTTGTGGCGGACCTATGGATATGAATAAGGATAATTTCTTTGTGCAGGATGATGCGTGGTATGCATCAGAACAGCGCTTTTATGAGTTTCTGACAAAGGCGATACATAAGAAACTGGTACTGCTTGAATTGGGGGTTGGCTTTAACACCCCATCCATCATCCGGTTTCCGTTTGAGAAGCTTGCGAAAGAACATACGAATATCAATCTGATCCGTTTGAACTTTGATCAGGCAATTGTGCCGGAAAGCCTGGGTGCACGCGCTGTAGGTATTGATGCGGATATGGCCAAGAGCATCCGTGACATTGTCAGTAATATGTAAATCCGAACAGAAATAATGAGAAAGTATGGAAAGGTAACGCAAAACGATTGAAAAAGCACGGAAAATATGTTACTGTCATTTCGTTCGCTTTTGCGTTTACTGTGTGGCCTGACTCGATAGCAGCGTGATATTTACGATGCCGCCATGTATATTTGCAAAAAGGAAAACGACTATGGAAACAAATATGGAAAGGGTAGAGGGTAGGTTACATGAATAGAAAACATCCAGAGAAGCGTGGGGCTTTTTCCGGCAAGCTTGGCTATGTGTTATCGGCGGCGGGCGCGTCGGTTGGTCTTGGAAATATATGGAGATTTCCGTATCTGGCAGCAAAATACGGCGGAGGAATTTTCCTGCTCGTCTATATTCTGCTGGCACTGACATTCGGATACACGATGATCGTTGCGGAGTCCGCACTCGGACGTATGACGCAGAAAAGTCCGGTTGGCGCATTCCGTTCCTTCGGTAAGAAGAAATGGATTTCCTTCGGCGGCTGGATCAACGCGATCATTCCAATCCTGATCGTACCGTATTATTCGGTCATCGGCGGCTGGGTAATCAAATACTTGGCAGAATATATCCGTGGAAATGGAACGAAGCTTGCAGAGGACGGATATTTCGGATCATTTATATCAAATGGTGTATCGACGGAGCTTTGCTTTGTGATTTTCTGTCTCATAACACTGGCAATCATTTATGCCGGTGTACAAAACGGAATCGAACGTGTATCTAAGATGATGATGCCGGTTCTTGTTGTACTTTCCGTGGTCATTGCCATCTATTCTGTGACAAGACCGGGCGCGATCGAGGGCGTGAAATATTTTTTGGTACCAAATGTAAAGAATTTCTCATGGATGACAGTCGTAGCTGCGATGGGGCAGATGTTTTATTCGCTGTCGATTGCGATGGGTATTCTGATTACGTTTGGCTCTTATATGAAGAAGGATACATCCATCGAGGGTGCGACGCGAAATGTAGAAGTGTTTGATACGGCGATTGCAATCATGGCAGGACTTATGATTATTCCGGCGGTGTTTGCATTTTCCGGCGGAGATCCGGATACGCTGCAGGCAGGACCTTCGCTCATGTTTATCACGATTCCGAAGGTGTTTGCGAATATGGGACTTGGAACAGGCGTCGGGATTTTGTTCTTCCTGCTTGTGTTATTTGCAGCCCTGACAAGCTCAATCGCCCTGACGGAAAGTGCTGTTGCGACATTCGAGGATGAGCTTGGCTGGGGACGTAAGAAGTCAACGGTTGTGATCGGATTGATTATGATTGGACTTGGAACGTTATCAAGTCTTGGATATGGTCCACTTGGATTCGTGAAGATACTCGGAATGCAGTTTTTGGACCTGTTTGATTTCCTGACGAATTCCGTGATGATGCCGATTGCTGCGTTTGTGACAAGTCTGCTTGTATCGCGCGTGGTTGGAATCGACAAGATCGAAGAGGAAATCTGCCATGGAGAAAGTAAGTTCCGGAGAAAGAAGATATTTGTCGTGATGATAAAATATCTGTGCCCGATCTTCGCGCTGATCATTCTGCTTAGTTCCGTGGCGAATGCGTTTGGCTGGATATCAATGTAAAAAGAAAATATGATGATGAACGTAGCCAAACAGATGATTGCGGAACATGTTTTCGGGTAAATCAGAGGTAATCGGATATGGAACCAAAACAGGAGCATAAAATGATATCCCGTGCAGATATCCTGCTGATCGTCGGAATTATGATTCTGGCGATCGCAGGACTTTTTGTGTGGAAGAAGCTGCAAAAGCCCGGAGCGTACGTTGATATCATGATCGATGGTGATTCTGTGAAGACATTGCAGCTTGATCAGGATACAAGCTACGAGGTAAAGCAGCAGACGGGTGTTAATACGGTCGTTGTGCAGGATGGCAATGTGACTGTGCAAGATGCAGACTGCCCGGATAAGATCTGCGAGAAGCACCGGGCAATCAGCCAGACTGGGGAGACGATCATCTGTCTGCCACACAAACTTGTAGTGGAGATTAAAGAGTAGATGGACATAGACTGGACATGGAAGACGAAAAGAGACAGAGCACAGTGAAGGACGCACACGGACAAAAAAATAACCAATCACAATTAAATAATAACCATAAAATTGCACTCTGCGGAGTCCTGATAGCACTCGCCATGATCTTATCGTATCTGGAAAGCCTGGTGCCAATCCATATGGCGGTACCGGGGGTGAAGCTTGGTCTTGCCAATCTGGTTACGATTATCGCACTGCAGAAACTGGATCTGAGGGCGACGGTTGTAATCTCGGTCGGACGTATCATCCTGTCGAATGTTCTGTTCGGAAATATGGCGGTGTTACTGTACAGTCTGGTCGGTGCGGCATGCAGCATCCTGATCATGACGGCACTAAAAAAATGCCGGGTATTCGGACTTGTAGGAATCAGCGTCGCAGGCGCAGTCTTCCACAATCTGGGGCAGATCCTGGTCGCGGTCTGCGTGATGGAAAACGTGCGTATTTTTTATTATATGTTCATCCTGTTGATTACCGGAACGGTCGCTGGTGTAGCAATCGGATTGCTTGCTTCGTTTCTGTTAAAAAATATAAGAATATAGTCACAAAAGTTGTGAAATTAAGGACACATTTGTTGATAAAAATCCTCACTTGTATTAGAATAGTAGTAAATATTTTTTAGAGTGGGGTCAGTACGATGAAACTAACTTTTAAAGGAGGCATCCATCCATACGAAGGGAAAGAACTTACGATGGATAAGGATGTAATTGAATATGTCCCAAAGGGAGATATGGTATATCCACTGAGTCAGCATATCGGTGCACCTGCGAAGGCGGTTGTCAAAAAAGGTGACCGTGTTTTGGTAGGGCAGCTGATTGCAGAAGCCGGTGGATTTGTTTCTGCAAACATTCATTCTTCTGTATCCGGAACAGTCAAGGCCGTGGAACCTAGACTGACTGCATCCGGTTCTAAGGTCAATTCGATCGTGATCGAAAATGACAATCAGTTTGAAGAAATTGAATATGTGAAAAATGACAAACCGCTTGCGGAGCTTAACAGGGAGGAAATCCTCGAAGCAATCAAGAACGCAGGCGTTGTCGGCATGGGTGGCGCCGGATTCCCGACGAATGTCAAGCTCTCACCGAAGAATGCAGACGAGATTGATTACATTATCGTGAATGCATCCGAGTGTGAGCCATATCTGACATCGGATTACCGTCGTCTGCTTGATGAGACGGACAAGGTGATTGAGGGCTTGCGTCTTGCACTTGCAATCTTCCCGAAAGCAAAGGGAATCATCGCGGTCGAGGATAACAAGCCAAAGGCAATCCAGAAGTTGAAGGAAGTGCTTGGAAATGATCCGGACATCAAGGTCAATTCCATGAAGACCAAGTATCCGGAGGGAGCAGAACGTCAGCTCATCTATGCGAATACCGGACGGTATATCAATTCGAAGATGCTTCCGGCAGATGCCGGTTGTATCGTACATAATGTAGATACGGTGTATTCCATCTGTGAAGCTGTACGGCAGGGCAAACCATTGATTCAGAGACTAGTGACTGTGACCGGTGATGCGATTACAGAACCAGGCAACTATCTTGTACGGATAGGTACAAGCTTTGCAGAGCTAATCGAGGCAGCAGGTGGATTCCTGCAGGATCCGGAGAAGATCATTGCCGGTGGCCCGATGATGGGAAAAGCTATCTATGATCTGAATATTCCGGTTACGAAGTCCGCATCGGCAATTCTATGTATGACGAAGGATGAGGTCTCGGAATATGAGCCGAGTAACTGTATCCGTTGCGGCAGATGTGTGGAGGTTTGTCCGGGCAGAGTGATGCCGAACAAGCTTGCGACACTGGCAGAACAAGGCGATCTGGAGGAGTTCCAGAAGTTAAATGGTATGGAATGCTGTGAGTGTGGCTGTTGTTCGTATGTATGTCCGGCGAAGCGTCATCTGACACAGACGATTGCAGGCACAAGAAAAGCCATCTTGGCGAATCGCAAGAAATAGGAGGTGCGAGAAAGTGGAACAGGAAAATTTGAAATTAAAGGTCTCTGCTTCCCCGCATGTGAGAAGCAAGGCAACGACATCGGATATCATGTTCGATGTTGTGATTGCATTAGTCCCGGCAACGGCATTCGGTCTGTACATATTTGGCTGGTATGCAGCGTTACTGGTCGCAGTCTGTATCGGAAGCTGTGTGGGGTTTGAAGCACTGTATCAGAAGTGTATGGGCAAGAAGGTAACGGTTGGAGATTTCTCAGCTGTGGTAACCGGATTGCTGCTTGCACTGAATCTGCCACCAAACCTTCCAATCTGGATGGCGGTTGCCGGTTCCGCATTTGCAATCATTATCGTAAAGCAGCTTTTTGGCGGACTGGGACAGAATTTTATGAACCCGGCACTTGGAGCGAGATGCTTCCTGCTGCTGTCGTTCTCACGTTATATGACAAACTTCGTATACGATGGTGTGGCAACTGCAACACCACTTGCGACATTGAAGCTTACCGGCATGGTGAACTTAAGAAGTATGTTCCTTGGATATACCGCAGGAACGATCGGTGAGACATCCGTGGTTGCTCTGCTGATCGGTGCGGTCTATCTGCTTTGCAAGAAGGTGATCAGCCCGAAGATTCCGTTGATCTATATCGGAACATTTACAATCGCAGTTGCAATCTATGCTGTGACACAGGATTACAATGTCCCTGTTTATGTGGCTGCACATCTGTGTGGTGGCGGACTGATGCTTGGTGCATGGTTCATGGCAACGGATTATGTGACAAGTCCGATTACTTCCTCCGGAAAGGTAATTTACGCAATCGGACTTGGACTTTTGACATTTGTACTTCGTATCTTTGGCAGCAGTACCGAGGGTGTATCCTATTCAATCATCATCATGAACCTGTTAGTCCCTCTGATCGAGCGTGCAACCGTACCGAAGGCATTTGGTGAGGGTGCGGAAATCAAGGATAAGAAGCAGGCGAAGCTTGCCGTGAAGGAAGCGAAGAAGGAAGCAAAGAAAGCTGCGAAGACAGAGGATACTTGGGACGGTGATGACAAGGAACCAAAGAAGAAAGACAAGATGGATGTCAAGGGCATCGTGGTTGCAATCGTTGCAATCTGTGTGATCACAGTTGTGATGGGTGCAGCACTTGGCGGTGTCTACAGTGTGACGAAGGATCCGATCGAGAAGGCACAGGAACAGGCAAAGAACGATGCCTATGCGGAGGTGCTTCCGGAAGCAACACGTATTATGAGCGTGGAAGAGGATGGCAATGTTGTAAAGCAGATCAATCCACTCCTTGAATCGTATGGATTTGAGGATGTTCATATCGATGATATCTGCGTCGGCGGTGATGATGAGAAGAATGAACTGGTTGGTTATGTAATTCTCATTACAAGTACGGCAGGGTATGGCGGAGATATCCAGATGGCAATCGGAATCAATACCGAGTATCAGATCACAGGTATTTCCTTCCTGACTTTGAACGAGACAGCAGGCCTTGGTATGGAAGCAGATACGGATGAATTTAAATCACAGTTTATTGGTAAGCAGGTAAATAAGTTTGAGTATACAAAGACTGGTTCGACAAAGGACAGTGAAATTGATGCATTGTCCGGTGCGACGATTACCACATCGGCAGTGACAAATGCAGTCAATGCGGCACTTCGTACAATTCGATTCCTGACAACAGGAGGTGCACAGTAATATGGGAAAGATAGCAGAACGTTTAAAGAATGGTATTATCACCGAGAACCCGACCTTTGTCCAGATGCTTGGAATGTGCCCGACACTTGCGGTTACATCCTCAGCAATTAACGGACTTGGCATGGGACTTACAACGATGGTAATCCTGACGATGAGCAACTTCATGATCTCCCTGCTCCGGAAACTGATTCCGGACAAGGTGCGTATTCCGGCATACATCGTTATCATTGCTTCGTTTGTAACAATCGTACAGTTTGTATTGCAGGCATATATTCCAAGCCTGAATGACAGTTTGGGAATCTTCATTCCACTGATCGTTGTAAACTGTATCATCTTAGGTAGAGCGGAAAGCTATGCATCAAAGAATCCGGTAATTCCATCAATCTTTGATGGTATTGGTATGGGACTTGGATTTACAGTCGGACTTACGACAATCGGTATCATCCGTGAGATCCTTGGTTCCGGCAGTATCTTCGGATTCGGCTTTGTAAAGGCTGTTGAGAATTTTGCTGAGAGTCATGCAAGTGAGAAGGTATTCCAGATCTTATCCGATCAGGGATTGTTCCAGCCGGCAAGTATTTTTGTATCGGCACCGGGGGCATTCCTTGTACTGGCATTTATCATTGCATTTATCAACCGTCGTCATATCAAGAAGGCAAAGAAGACGGGCGGGAAGGCAGAGACATGCAGACTGGCAGATTGTGCAAGCTGTGCAAATGCCATGTGTGCAGGCAAAGGAAAGGAGGAGTAGGATATGAATATTATTTTATTAGCGATATCCGCTGCTCTTGTGAATAACGTTATCCTGAGCCAGTTCATGGGTATCTGTCCGTTTTTAGGAGTATCAAAGAAGGTAAGCACCGCAGCCGGTATGGGTGGTGCGGTTATCTTCGTTATGACGATTGCTTCGGCAGTGACAAGTGTGATTTATCATTTCGTGCTTGTGCCGCTTAAACTATCGTATCTGAACACGATCGTGTTTATCTTAGTCATTGCAGCACTGGTACAGTTTGTGGAGATGTTCTTAAAGAAGACGATTCCATCGCTGTATGAGGCACTCGGTGTATACCTGCCACTGATCACAACGAACTGTGCTGTGCTTGGTATCGCACTGAAGAATGTGCAGGATGGATTAAACATCGGGGAATCTATCATCAACGGTATGTTCTCCGCAGTCGGATTTGCAATTGCAATCATCGTAATGGCAGGTATCCGGGAGAAGATTGATAAAAACGATATACCGGAAAGCTTCAAAGGAGCGCCGATCGTGCTGATCACAGCCGGTCTTATGGCAATCGCTTTCCTTGGACTGAATGGTTTGATTTAGAGGAGGCGAAGAAATGGGAGCATCGATTTTGTACGCGGCTGCGGTCATCGGAATTGTCGGAATTTTAGCGGGAATCCTCCTGGGCGTGGCAAGCGAGAAATTTAAAGTAAAAGTAGACGAGAAAGAAATCAAAGTGCGTGAGGCGTTGCCCGGCAACAACTGTGGAGGTTGCGGATATCCGGGCTGTGACGGTCTTGCGGCAGCGATTGCGAAGGGCGAAGCGAAGCCGGATGCCTGTCCGGTCGGTGGCGAAGCCGTAGCGAAGAAAATCGTAGAGATTGTCGGTGGGGAGATCGACAGTGTCAGACATGTGGCACATGTGAAATGTGCCGGAACGTGTGAGAAGGCAAAGGACGCTTACGATTATGTAGGCCCGGAGGACTGTCAGATTGCAGCCAATGCACCGGGCGGCGGATCAAAGGGATGCAGCTTCGGATGTCTTGGGTATGGTTCATGTAAGCGTGCCTGCCAGTTTGATGCAATTTCCATCGTAGATGGCGTGGCAGTCGTGGACAAGGACAAATGTAAGTCTTGTGGACAGTGTGTACTTGCCTGTCCGAGACATATCATCGAGATGGTACCGGAAGATGCCGGTGCTATCGTCGAGTGTAACTCGAAGGAATTCGGTAAGGATGTGAAGGCGGTCTGCAGCGCAGGCTGTATCGGATGTGGTCTGTGTCAGAGAAACTGTCCACAGGGCGCAATTACAGTGAAGGATCATCTTGCTGTTGTTGATTACGAGAAATGTACCGGCTGTGGGACATGTAAAGAGAAGTGCCCGGTTAAAATAATAAAGTAGACGATATGTGTTAATATAATAAAGTGTATCAAGTTGTACATAATTACAATTCTGACACAGACCGTTGAAGCACGCTGGTACTTAATGAATGGCAAACTTGTTTGCCGTGAATTTAGTACCACTGCGTGATGAACCGAGCGAGAGCGTGTCTGTGTGGAATTCGTAATTATGTACGACTTGTATATCACGATATTAATACATAAGATGGGAGAGAGTATGGGAAGAGATTACGTTATTATCACTGATTCATCGAACGATTTACCAGTCGGCTATGCCGAGGAACAGGGCGTCGTGATTATTCCAATCAGCTTTGAAATCGGCGATGAAGTATTTGATGGAAGAGAAAAAACACTGACAAAGAAAGAGTTCTATGACCGCATGCGTGCGGGACAGGGAACAAAGACAGCAGCGCCGAACATCAACGATATTGAAGAGGAGTTTGAGAAGGCACTGTCCGCAGGAAAAGACGTATTATTTACCTGTCTTTCCTCCGGTATCAGCAGTACGATCAACAACGCGTTTGTATGTAAGGAAGAGATGCAGGAGAAATATCCGGATGCGGAAATCTGTGTGTTTGATTCCATCTGCGCGAGTGGTGGACATGGACTGCTGATCTATCATGCGATTGAGAACAAGAAAAAAGGCATGTCCGTCAAAGAGAACATGCAGGCACTCGAAGAGCTGAAGCATCGTATCGTGCACAAATTCACGGTGGATGATCTGACCTATTTGCAGAGAGGTGGACGTATCTCCAAGACGGCAGCCGTTATCGGTGGCATGATCCAGTTGAAGCCGGTTCTGCATGTGGATACAGAGGGAAGACTTGCAGCTGAGAGTAAAGTGCGTGGACGTAAGAAAGCGTTAAACCAGCTGCTTGCAGAGATGGATATCTGTACAGGAGGCTATGCAGACAAGCAGGATGTAGTACTGATCTGTCACGCGGATTGTCCGGAGGATGCGGAGTATGTCCGGGCAAAGGTAGAGGAGAAGTATCATCCAAATAAGATCATTATGAGCGAGGTCGGACCAATCGTCGGAGCACACGTTGGACCGGGAACGATGGTACTTATTTTTGAAGGTGACAAGCGATAAGCTTTCGCATATACTAACTATAAAAAGCGAAGGTATGCGATGCGCTTTTTAGAATTAAAAGAAAAAGAAGTTATAAACTGCAAAGATTGCAGGCGGCTCGGCTATGTTGCCGATGTCGAGTTTGATTGTGAGACAGGGAAGATACTTGCAATCATCGTACCGGGACCGGGAAAATTATTTTCCTGCTTTGGTTCGGGAACGGAATATTACATCCGGTATTGCAACATTGTGCGTATCGGACCGGACATTGTTCTGGTCGATATTGATGCCTGCGATATACGGAAAATTCAGGGAGGAAAGGAATAAACATATGAAGTGCCCATTTTGCGGAGATGATAATACGCGTGTGATTGACTCAAGACCAGCAGATGACAACGAGGCAATCCGTAGAAGAAGACAGTGTGATGAATGTGGAAAGCGTTTTACTACGTATGAGAAGGTAGAGACGATTCCTCTGATTGTAATCAAGAAGGATAAGAATCGTGAGACATATGACCGTTCCAAGATTGAGTCAGGAGTGGTACGTTCCTGTCACAAACGTCCGGTATCTGTGGATCAGATCGAGGCATGTGTGGATGAGATCGAGAACAAGATTTTCAATCTCGGCGTGCGTGAAATCGAAAGCGAGAAGATTGGTGAGATTGTAATGGATCAGATTCGTGATCTGGATCAGGTTGCATATGTGCGTTTCGCATCCGTCTACCGTCAGTTCAAGGATGCGGATACGTTTATGAGTGAGTTGAAGAAGCTTCTGGATACAAAGTAGACGGAACTGAAAGGGACGTTATGGATTATATCAAACTGATCGAAGGTGCAGAGGGCGAGATTGTTGAGAAGAAATCCCGTTTTATTGCGCAGATTGCCCCGGTTGAGACAGAAGAAGAGGCGTATGCATTTATCGAGAAGATTAAGAAGAAGCATTACGATGCACGGCATAACTGCTTTGCATTTTCCGTGGGCGCTGAGATGCCGCTGCTCCGGTTCTCGGATGATGGAGAACCACAGGGCACTGCAGGAAAGCCGATGCTGGAGTTGATTCAGAATTCTGGAATCCATGATATCTGTGTGGTTGTGACACGGTATTTTGGCGGTACACTGCTTGGTACGGGCGGACTTGTCCGTGCATATACGCAGGCAACAAAGGAAGCCCTAGAAGCGTGTACGACGAAGTTAATGCAACAGTTGCTTCCTGTTTTGATCCGGACGAATTATACGGATATGGGGAAAATACAATATATCCTGAATACGAGACAGGTTGCGATCATCAACACGGAATTCGCAGAGGATGTGGTCTTTACGGTACATATTCCGGTTGGCGATGCGAAAGCAATCTTAAAAGAGATAACCGATGCGACGAATGCAAGAGCGCAGATCGAAGAACAGGACGAGATCTTTGGATGATCTCGTCCTGTTTTTGTATCATATTAAATGTATGTTCCAATAATTAAAAAATATGAAATCATAGAATATAATTCACGAAGAAATATACGATGGTAATCAGTAAAAGCACCGGGATCCACTTGGCAAGTGTCCGGCTTTTTTTGATAAACACCGAAAGTACAAGCGACAGAAGATAGGCAAGCAGACTGACAAGTGTTACCTGTAACAGAGTTGCAGTTCCGTAGGTGATGCCGTTGCATAGCATGCCGATTCCGTAGATTGGAAGGATGCCAGCCAGAAGTCCCGTGCATAAAATACCATATCTGCGTTTGCCAGAAAGTGCGATGTAGATGCCACGTTCCTGATCCTGTAAGAACAACATCAGGCTGAACAGAGAAGCAAACAGGACGAGCAGACAGGTGCATTCGTAGATTGGAAGCTGGATACGATAGGTATTTTCCTTATAATCGTAGGCACCGTCTGTGACAGAGGACATACGGAAGATTGTGTCACTGTTCATATATGCCTGCATGCGGCTTTTTAACTCTTCAGACAACGCTGCATCGTCGATCGTGTCAACCAGAATCTGTGGGGATGCAACCTTGAAGATATAATGGAAGAATGTCTCGCAGATGGCAGAGGAAAGTGTACTTGCACTTGTCTCATACAAGGAAACCTTTGGTTCCCCGGAGCCTGCAATGTAGCCGGAGAAAAATCCATCTGGCAGGACAAAACCGCATTCTGCATCACCCGCCTGTACATCCCGGATTACATCTGTGGACGCATCTACATAATAAAACTGATAGAGCGAGGCACTGGCATCTAATTCCTCTTTGAACTGTGTTGTATACGCACTGGTATCTTCCAGATATACGGCAACACGGATTTCTGTGGACTGGCTTTTCGCTGGAAGCAATGCATAGATTCCAGTTAAGATGAGCAGGACGCCCAGCATGCACCAATATAGCTTTCGATGTAAAATTCGTTTCCATGCGACAATCAGTCGGTTCATAACAAAACTCCCAAATGTTTAATAAAGTGCGTGGCAGAAAATCTGCATTACATACGTTCCCGGCAGATACGGACGGATCTGCTGTATCACCTTTGGCAGCAGAACATCCGGTAGAAGTCCGCCACCGCAGTAGGCAAGCACCAGCACAACAAATAACAGACAGATATTTGCGGAAAAGGTACTTCTGGAAAAGGTTGCGATTCCGGCGATCAGCAGTGCAATCAAAAGCAGTGCAGGGATGATCGTCAGAAGTCCGTTCAGGTTTGCGTGCCCCATCCAGATGGAGATTCCGATATAGCACGGCAGGAACAGGATATACAGAGCAAGAAACGTGTGGAGCGTGTTTGCTGCCAGTATATGTCCGCGGTTTAGGTGATACAGTTTCATGCATTCGCAGATGCCATTTCCGGTTCCCTGTAAATATGGAATCAGCAGGAATGCAAGAAAACAGAGACTTAATATAATCGCAAATGCGGCATAGTGCTGTGTGAATGTCACACTTCCTGCATCCTCTGCCTGTATCGTCTTCATATAATTTGTCTTGTTCATGACACGGTCTAGGTATACGAAGTTCACACGGTTGGAAAGCTCACGTATCTGTTCCGGTGTAAATTCGTGGGCGCGTGTCGTGTCAAGGCCGCTGTAAATACCAGCCTGAGCAGTTCCGAGCAGTCCGGCGTAGGACATGAACAATTCGTTGATGATATAAGAGGATATGGAGCTGTTGTCGTAAACAACGATATCAAGCGGTACATTTGTACTGTCCATAATTCCAGAGAAAAACTGCTCCGGGACGATGATCAGATACAGGATTTCATGCGAAGCAAGCATGTTATAGCCTTCCTCGACGCTGTTTACCTGTACGAGCTGGACGGTTTCCTCCATTCCTTCTAAATCCTGTAACATACCAATGCCAAGCTGGTTTAGGTCCAGGTTGTCGTCCTGTGGCAGATAGTATCCGATGGAAATCGCAGAAAATACATTTTCCTTATATAGATGTCTGGACAGATAAAATCCTGCGGTTCCAGTCAGGAGAAGCAACAGTAACAATGAGACAAACATCGATGGCAGATAGTGTAACAGCCGTTTGCAGTTGGCGCGGATGAAATTGAAAAACATATGGATGTGAGACATAAGTTCCTCTTAAATTTAATTTCTTAGCAGATCAATATAATTAGTGCCCTCTGGCAGATGCGACGCATCGAAGAGTGTGCCATTTTTCAGAAGATAGACTGTGTGGCAGAACTGAAAAACGGCTTCCTCATGGGAGGCAATCACAATGGAATTTCCAAGACTTAAATAATAACGCATAAACTGCATGGCATCCTGTTTGGCTGGAAGATCCAGTGCTGCAAATGGCTCATCCATCAGCAGAATCTGTGGTGCATCGAGCAGGGCACACGCGAGACTGAGCCGCTTTTTCATACCACCGGACATATTTTTGACCGGAGTATCCAGAAATGTCTGGATTCCAAGCTGGGCGAGCGGTGGTGCCTGCAATGCCTGCAGGATTTCGGATTTGCGTTTATTCGTCCACATACGCAGATTATCCACAGGCTTTAGCTCATCATAGAGCGGATTTTCCTGTGGGACATAGCCGATTCTTACATCTGGTGTTCCGGCATATTTTTTTGCAATGCAGGAAAGCAACGTGGATTTCCCGGAGCCGTTGACGCCTAAAATCCCGATGGCACAGCCTTCCGGGACGGGAAAAGACACATCGTTTAACACCTGCTTTTTTCCGTATGATTTTGAGATATGTTCAATCTGAAACATAATAACTCCTTTGATTGGTTTTCGATTGCGATTTTTGCATCCGTTCAAGTCTTTGGTTCTTTGAATTAAGATAGCATTTTTAGGTAGAATATACAAGTAGAAAGCGCGGATAAGTGGATTTTATCTATGGACTTTATATTACAAATTTGCTATAATTTTAAACATATATGACATGGCGTATATTTATGCGCAACGGAAACTTGTTAGAACGAAAGACATGGGGTACATACATTATGAATGGAACGAGATTAGCAAAGAAAAATGATCTGGCGATGAAGGTGATGGTTGCGTTTGCAATCGCGAAAATCGCAGTATTGATTATCAATCATAAGACACAGAAGGGATTCGTACCGCTGCTTGTATTATTTGCATTGTTTGCAGTTGGAAATGTTGTGTTCCAGCTGATCAATGACCGCAGCGAGCTGATGAAATTTACATCGGTCACAGCATTTTCGGTATTGGTGCTTGTGTCCGTGTTTGTATCCGGCTCCGTGATGGATGCACTTCCAATCTTTATCGCGATGGGTATGTGCATTATCTATATGGATACATTTCATATCCGCGTGACCTGTGGCGCATCAACACTTGGCATTCTGGTTGAGACGATCATTCAGATTGCAAAGCATGGATTTGCCCCATCGGTTACATGGGTAGAGATTTTGCTTTTGGCAGCTATTTTCACATTCGGTATTCTGATGGCTTGTAATATTACACTGCGCGAGCAGGAGACGGATCGTCAGGAAATCGAGTACCATGTTGCATATCAGGAAGAAATCACAGAGAACATGGTAAAGGTCGTAGATAACGGAAATGCACATATTGAGCAGCTCCAGTCAAAGCTGGATAATTTCCAGGCAGCAACAGCGGAGGTCACGAGATCTGTTGATGCTATTTCAACCGGCGTTACAGATACCGCAGAAAATATGGAAGTGTCAACAACGATGACACAGCAGATTCAGGATATCATTGATAACCTGATCGATGTCAAAGATAACACCGTACAGTCGACACAGCGGGCAATCGAATCTGTAAAGTCTGGTTTGGATATTATTGAAAGTCTGAAAGATAAGTCCGACGATATCAATGTTGCAAATGAGGATGTAACACGCGTATCCGAGGAACTCTGCGAGAAGATTCAGTCCGCAGAGGAAATCACACAAATCATCTATCAGATCTCCAGCCAGACAAACCTTCTTGCGTTAAATGCAAGTATTGAGGCCGCACGTGCAGGAGAGCAGGGACGTGGATTTGCCGTGGTTGCAGATGAAATTCGTAAATTAGCGGATGATACAAGAAGTTCGATTGACAGTATTACACAGTTGTTGAAGGGTGTGACGGATCTTGCCAATCATACATCGGATCTGGTTCGCCGAAGCGTTGATGCCGTATCAGAACAGGCGAAATATATCGAGGCGGCAGATGGAAGCTTCCAGACAATTGCTGGGGCAGTGGAAGAATTATCCGGCGATATGAAGCAACTTGATAAGCTGTCTGGAAATCTGGATGCATCGAACAATTCCATCATTGACGGTCTGGCAAATCAGCAGGCTGCCAGTGAAGAAATCGCAGCAAATGCACAGTCCTCCGCAGATCTGTGCGAGACAAACTTAAATGAATTAAATGGTGTCATTGATGAGTTAAATGAGATTGCAAAGATCATCGGAAGTCTGCGCGCAGCCGATTTGGACGAGATCAACCAGATTTTAGAGGAAACAACGGTACAGGCTGCAAATGCTGATACAACTGATTATTCCGATTACTTCTCAGAAGATGACGGACAGGTGGCAGAGAATTTGACGATTGCATCCGAAGAAGAGGCAGAATCAGAGGAGACTGATCCAACGGAAGAGACAGAACCGGTGGAGACAGATTCGACCGAAGGTGTGTCGGAGGAAACTAGCGAAGATTTCGGTGATTCACAGGCTGGGATAGATGAAGCATATGAATCCTGGGAAGATGCAGAAGACAGTGGAGAAAACAGTGGAATAGAAGAAAACCGAGATGAAGAAGCAACAGAAGAAGATGAAGAGATAAGTGAAGATCCCGAAACGGAAGATGATACAGCATATGACGAGGAAACAGACGAAGAGGACTCTGATCAGGAATAATCAGTAGTCCTCCTCGATGACCTGAAAGTCAAGATAATCAAAATCGATGGATTCGATGAAATTATCCTGCGTGAACCGGGTTCTTGCATGACGAATAAAATCCTGCTGGTTGGATTTTAACCAGATAGGCTTCGCTAAATCAAAGGTGTAGCATAGCTCGTCAAGGGCGGCATACACCTTTTTTGTACGCGTCATGGTATAGTCCTCGATGCAGACGGTATGGTCTTTGACGAGACGGTTATCTTTCATTATTTTTCCCCAGATACGAAACATAGTATCACCTGCCTTGGTAGTATAGAATATGTCACAGAGAATGAAATCATGCCCGGTGTGACAGAATTATTATATCGGGCATAAGACAAAAAAACAAGTTAAGATATCAAGTGATTTAAAATAAAGGAGCAACAATATGAGTTACAAATTGATTACCAAAGATGGAAGTGCCAAGCGTGGCGAATTTACGACACCGCATGGCGTGATCCAGACACCGGTCTTTATGAATGTCGGTACAGCCGCCGCCATCAAGGGTGCGGTATCGACGGAGGATCTGCAGACGATCGGAACGCAGGTGGAATTGTCAAACACCTATCATTTGCATGTGAGACCAGGCGACGAGGTTGTAAAGAAACTCGGCGGTTTGCATAAGTTTATGGTATGGGACAAGCCAATTCTGACCGATTCCGGCGGATTTCAGGTATTCTCACTTGCAGGACTCAGAAAGATTAAAGAAGAGGGTGTAACATTCCATTCGCATGTTGATGGACGTCTCATATTTATGGGACCGGAGGAGAGTATGCAGATTCAGTCAAACCTTGCATCTACGATTGCAATGGCATTCGATGAATGTGCACCGGCCAAGGCAGACCGTTCCTACATCCAGCCATCGGTAGACCGTACAACACGCTGGTTAGAGCGGTGCAAGCGGGAGATGCATAGGCTGAATAGTCTCGAAGATACGATTAACAAGCAGCAGATGCTCTTCGGTATCAATCAGGGAGGCGTTATAGATGATATCCGTATCGAGCATGCGAAGCGGATTGCAGACATGGATTTAGACGGTTATGCAATCGGCGGACTGGCAGTTGGAGAGACACATGCGGAGATGTATCGGATTATCGAGTCGGTTATTCCGTATCTGCCGGAGAACAAGCCAACCTATCTGATGGGCGTTGGTACACCGGCGAATATACTGGAAGCTGTAGAACGTGGGGTTGATTTTTTTGACTGTGTATACCCATCCCGGAATGGAAGACATGGCCATGTCTACACGAACCATGGCAAGTTGAATCTGTTCAACGCAAAATATGAACTGGATGAGCGCCCAATTGAGGAAAGCTGTGGATGTCCGGCGTGCAAGAGGTATTCGAGAGCCTATATCCGCCATCTGCTCAAAGCAAAGGAAATGCTTGGAATGAGATTTTGTGTCTTGCATAATTTATATTTTTATAATAATATGATGAGTGAGATTCGGGAGGCAATCGAGGAACATCGTTATAGTGAATATAAACGACAGAAATTAGAAGGCTTTCAAAATCAAGAATAAATAAAAGGAGTTTTAAGACATGTTATTAACATTACTGGAATCAACAGCAACAACAGCAAAACAGCCAAGTGGATTGTTCTGGGTTATCTACATTGTAATCTTAGTCGGATTCATGTGGTTACTGATCATCCGTCCACAGAAGAAGCAGAAGAAGCAGATGGAAGATCTGCACAAGGCAATGGAACCGGGTGACAACATCATGACCACAGGTGGTTTCTATGGTACAATCCTTGATATCGTAGATGATACAACAGTTATCGTAGAGTTCGGTAACAACAAGAACTGCCGTATCCCAATGCACAAGAACGCAATCGCAGAGATTGAAAAAGCAGGTTCCGCAGTCGTAAAGGATGAGGAAGAGGATACACCTGTAAAGGAAGAGAAAAAGGAAGACAAGAAAGCAGATAAGAAGCTTGGAAAGACAAAGGAATAATCCGGATTTGTTATGAGAAATGCAGGTACTAGCCATGTTTGCATATTCTACAAAAAATGACAAAAAAGGTGTAGACGAAATTATGACTTTGTGAGAAAATGTAGTTGATGGTGTTTTGTATGTAAGAAACATCTCTCTATAAAATTTTAATATTGAAAGGAGTTCCACAATGATTTACACGAAGGAAGTTGAAAACATGTGCCCAGTAGCCAAGGGCGCAAAGCATGAGCCAGCTCCTATTCCTGAAGAAGGAAAGTGGGTACACTCAAAGAAGATTGAAGATATCTCTGGTTTTACACATGGTGTTGGCTGGTGCGCACCACAGCAGGGTGCTTGTAAACTTTCACTGAACGTTAAGGATGGCGTAATTGAAGAGGCTTTGGTTGAGACAATCGGTTGTTCCGGTATGACACATTCTGCAGCTATGGCAGCAGAGGTTCTGCAGGGTAAGACAATCCTTGAGGCTCTGAACACAGACCTTGTATGTGATGCTATCAATACAGCTATGAGAGAGCTGTTCCTTCAGATTGTTTATGGTCGTACACAGAGTGCTTTCTCTGATGATGGTCTTGCAGTCGGAGCAGGCCTTGAGGATCTTGGTAAGGGTCTTCGTTCTCAGGTTGGTACAATGTACGCAACAAAGGAGAAGGGTGTTCGTTACCTCGAGATGGCTGAGGGCTATGTAACAGGTATCGCACTTGATGCAGATAACGAAGTTATCGGATACCAGTTCGTTTCTCTTGGAAAGATGACAGACTTCATTAAGAAGGGTGATGATCCGAACACAGCATGGGAGAAGGCAAAGGGTCAGTATGGCCGTGTTGCTGATGCAGTGAAGATTATCGATCCTAGACAGGAATAAGAGGAAAGGAGAAACGACAATGGCTTTATTTGAATCATATGAAAGAAGAATTGACCAGATTAACGCTGTATTGAACAGCTATGGTATCAGCTCTATCGAAGAAGCTGAGAAGATTACAAAGGACGCTGGACTTGATGTTTACGATCAGGTTAAGAAGATTCAGCCAATTTGTTTTGAGAATGCTTGCTGGGCTTACACAGTTGGTGCAGCAATCGCAATTAAGAAGGGTTGCAGAAGAGCAGCAGATGCTGCAGCAGCAATCGGTGAAGGACTTCAGTCTTTCTGTATCCCGGGTTCAGTTGCTGATCACCGTAAGGTAGGTCTTGGACATGGTAACCTTGGTAAGATGCTCCTTGAGGAAGAGACAGAGTGTTTCTGTTTCCTTGCAGGACATGAGTCATTCGCAGCTGCTGAGGGTGCAATCGGTATCGCAGAGAAGGCTAACAAGGTACGTCAGAAGCCACTTCGTGTTATCTTGAACGGTCTTGGTAAGGATGCAGCTCAGATTATCTCACGTATTAACGGATTTACATTTGTTGAGACAAAGTATGATTACAAGGCAGCTAAGCTGAACATAGTATATGAGAAGCCATATTCAACAGGTCTTCGTGCAACTGTTAAGTGTTATGGTGCTGACGATGTTCAGGAAGGTGTTGCAATCATGCATCATGAGAATGTTGGTGTATCTATCACAGGTAACTCAACAAACCCAACACGTTTCCAGCATCCGGTAGCAGGTACATACAAGAAGGAATGTATCGAGCAGGGTAAGAAGTACTTCTCCGTAGCATCCGGTGGTGGTACAGGTCGTACACTTCACCCAGATAACATGGCAGCAGGTCCTGCTTCTTATGGTATGACAGATACTATGGGACGTATGCACAGTGATGCACAGTTCGCAGGTTCTTCATCTGTACCAGCTCACGTAGAGATGATGGGTCTGATCGGTATGGGTAACAACCCTATGGTTGGTGCTACTGTTGCAGTTGCAGTTTCTGTAGAAGAAGCAGCAAAGGCTGGTAAATTCTAAATAGAGAGCAATGCAAAAAAATACAGCATGGCGTGCAAGTTTACTTGCATACAGCCATGCTGTTATTTTTTTATAGTGCGAACGCACGTGACTGAGTTGGAGCGAAGCGGAAACGAAGTCGCATTGCGAACGAGGTTTATATAGGGCGAATGCCCGAGACCGGGTGCATGTGAAGCATGCGCCGGTTCACGGCTCATTGTTGAGTTGAAGCGGGAACGAAGTCGCATTGCGAATGAAACTTTATTTATTCTATTGATTCTAGGTTTTCTCTAAGCTATTCCATATCTCTATCCGTGCATGTGGATTCGGTTATATATTTGATATTTTCCCAAAACGCAAATTTGGGTTCACAGGACAGGAATTCAGCAGAAAAACCCACGGTGTGGGCGTAGATCGAGAAAAGCAAGCAGAAAAACCCAAACCGGAAACTAATCGGAAAGATACGGAGATGAAACTGGGTGTGCAGGATAGAAAATAAGCGGAAAAACCCACGGCGTGGGTGCAGACAGAGAAAAGCAAGCAAGAAAACCCAGATTGAAATCATTCTGGTAACAGGAAAAGTGTTTATGGACTATAAATTGTTAGTTATGTTTGATATAATATTATTAGTTATGTTCAGAGGAGGAATACAAACGAATGAGCAATATGGTGATAGATACATTATGGGATGATAATCCTATAGATGTTTCAACGGAAGTGAATTTCATTTGGAAGATTGCTAATAAATTACGAGGAACATATCAAAGTGACAAATATAAGGACGTAATAATACCTATGGTAATAATACGTCGTTTTGAGTGTGCTTTAGCTGATACAAAGAAAGCTGTAGTAGATACATTTAAGAAGAACCCAAATTATCCAGCGAAAGCAATGTATAGGATTTCAAAGAGACAGTTCTATAACACATCAGAATTTACGCTTGCAGAATTAGTAAATGATTCAGACCACATAGCAGCCAATTTCCGCAATTATATTAGTGGTTTTTCTGCTAACGTGCAGGATATTATAAAGAGTTTGGATTTTGATAAACAGATAGAGAAAATGGATAAAAACAACCGCTTGTTATCTGTGGTAAAGGCATTTAGTGAATTAGACCTTAATCCGGTGACAATAGACAATGTAAAGATGGGATATATATTTGAAGACCTGATTCGTAGATTTTCTGAAAATGCTGAGGCTGGTGACCACTATACGGGTAGGGATATCATAAAGCTGATGGTTAATATATTACTTGCTGAGGGATGCGATGATATCTTTGACGATGGAAAAATTATCACTGTATTAGACCAAGCCTGCGGAACAGGTGGTATGTTATCAACCTCATACAACACGATAAGAAGATACAATCCAACTGCTGATGTAAGACTTTTCGGACAGGAAATAAACCCAGAGTCATATGCTATATGTTTAGCAGAAATGCTCATCAAAGGTCAGAATGCCGAGAACATCAGATATCAGGATACTATGAAAGGTGACTGTTTCAAGGAAACGCAGATGAGATTTGTAATAGAAAATCCTCCATTCGGAACACCTTGGGGTGGTAAAGATGCCGCAGAAGGCGTTGAGACAGCCGTTAATGATGAATACTTGAAAGGATTTTCTGGTAGATGGGGTGCTGGATTGCCAGGTTCAGGAGATATGCAGTTACTCTTCGTTCAGTCAGCCATAGACAAGATGGATGACAAGATAGGTCGAGCTGCTATCGTAGAGAATGGCTCACCTTTGTTTACAGGTGGAACATCTTCAGGTGAATCACGGATTAGAAGGTGGATGCTTGAGGAAGACTTGATTGAAGCAATTATAAGTTTACCTACAGATTTATTCTATAATACGGGCATTGCAACCTATATATGGGTATTATCAAAGAATAAGAGAGCAGAACGTAAGGGTAAAATACAACTTATTGATGCTTCAGGTATCTTCCATAAGTTACGTAAGGCATTAGGAAATAAGAGAAATGAGATAACACCTGAGGATAGAAGTGCAATAACTAAATTATACGCAGAGTTTAAGGAAACAGACTACTCTAAGATATACAAAAATGAGGAATTTATGTATAGAGAGTATGTTGTTATGCAGCCGTTACAGAGAAGTTATGCGATAACAGGTGACAGAATAACTACAATGTTAGCCAAGGGTAGCTTATCAGGTTTGTACGATGAGGCTAAGGTAAATGAATTAGAAAACAAAGAGGAGCTTACAGGAAAAGAGATAAAGAAACTGGAAGAATACCAGAACAATAAAGTTGTATATGATGCCATCATAGAGGCTTTGAACAAGGGTATTTCAGACATAGTATATAAAAATCCTACAGACTTCCTTCCGGTATTAACAAATGTATTATCTACAGCAATAACAGACAAGAAATTGATTGAAAAGATATCTGATGGATTATCTGAGATGGACAAAACAGCCGATATACAAAGGGATAAGAAGGGTAATATCCTTTATGATAAAGAGACAAAGGACACAGAGATAGTAAAGTATGAGGAGAGTATAGAAGATTATATGTCACGTGAAGTCCTCCCACATATACCTGATGCACAGTGGTTCTTTGAAGAGAATTTATCAGCTAAGAAGCCTGTAATAAAAACAGGAGCGGAGATCCCATTCACAAGATACTTTTATAAGTATCAGCAACCAGTACCAAGTGAAGAGTTAGAGAAACAGTTCGTAGAGTTAGAGAAATCTGTAACAGAGCGTATCTCTAAGCTATTCGGTTAAGTTAGGTGGTGACTGATATGAGAGAAATGAAAGACAGTGGTGTTGAATGGATAGGTCAGATACCGAAAGATTGGTCAATATCGCCTTTAAAATATAATTATGAAGTAGTTGCCGGAGCAACGCCGGAGAGTAGCAAATCAGATTACTGGGATGGCGACATAGTTTGGATTACACCTGCTGATTTTAAAACAAAAGATGTGTATGTAGAAAGGGGTAGTAGATATATAACAAAGTTAGGTTTTGATTCATGTAGTACATCTATTATCCCCAAAGGAAATATTATCTTTTCTAAGAGAGCACCTATTGGTTCAGTTGTAATCAATAGTAAGGATTTATGTACTAATCAGGGATGCTTAAGTTGCATAAACAAGGATATAAATGTAAATAATAAATATTACTATTATGTTTTAAGCATTTATACAGATGTTTTTGAATTGTTTGGGTCAGGCACAACATTTAAAGAAATATCCGGTAATGTGTTTTCTAATATAATTCTTCCATATCCTTGTGTTGAAGTGCAAAATACAATTGTAAATTTTCTCGATGAAAAATGCTCAGAGATAGACACACTTACTTCAGACATCCAGAAACAAATAGATATACTCGAACAATATAAAAAGTCAGTTATTATGGAATCGGTAACAAAAGGATTGAATCCTGATGCAGAAATGAAAGACAGTGGTATTGAATGGGTAGGTCAGATACCTGTTTCTTGGCATATACATCCTGTATCCATATATTTTGATGAGAGAAAAAATAAAAACAGGTTAGGGAAAGAGTCAAATTTATTATCATTAAGTTATGGACAGATAATTAGAAAAGATATCAATACAATAGGTGGATTGTTACCAGAGAGCTTTAATACATATAACATTGTTGAGAAGGATGATATCATAATCAGACCAACTGATTTACAAAATGATAAGAGAAGCCTTAGGACAGGTTTGGTTAAAGAACATGGAATAATTACTTCCGCATATATAGGGTTGAAACCTAAGAGGTTTGTTTGTTCTGCATATTTTCACTATTTGCTTCATGTGTATGATGTGATGAAAGTCTTTTATAATATGGGTAACGGTGTAAGACAAGGGCTTAATTATAGTGAGTTTGCAAAACTCATGTTAATTGCACCTTCATTTGATGAACAGCAAGAAATTACTGATTACCTTGATAAAAAGTGTTTAGAAATAGACACAATTATATCAGACAAAAAGAAACAGCTAGAGGTAATTGCAGAATATAAGAAGTCACTAATTTATGAGTATGTTACAGGAAAGAAAGAAGTGATGTAGGTGGCAACACATAGACAGCACTATGTACCACAGATGTATTTGAAGAACTTTGCAAGTAATAAAACGTGCTATGTCCTTGATATGCATGGTACAGTTCGACAAAGAAGTATAAAAAGCATATGTTACGAGGATGATACATATGAATTGACTACTGTAGACGGAGCTGTATGTAATGAGAATACATTTGAAAAGATGTTCGGCCAACTGGAAACTATATATGAACCATTTATAACAGAGTTGATAAGTACATTAGATTCAAATAAGTCGCTTAAGGCATTTCTTATAAGAGATAAAAACAGAGAGTCGTTGATAATGTTCATGGTTTCGATGCTATTGAGAAATCCCATTGTATTCGGGCAAACCCAAGAGGCAGGTAGAAAATGTGGTATAGAATGGACAAAAGCTCAAAGTAGAAATAATGCAATATTACATAATGCGTCATTATTGGTAGACTGGAGTAAGAAGTTACATAAGACACACAAGATAGTTGTGTTAAAGAATATATCAGATGTGGATTTTGTCACAGGGAGTTTCCCATGTACCATAATGTCTACTAGTGAAAATGATGATACAGCAAGGGGAACTCTTGTGTTATCTCCAAGATATATGGTTCTTTTAATTGACAAGAAAATTAGAGAATTTAAAGAAGACAGTGTTGTTCCGGTTAATACTTTCGTTGTAGATGAATATAATGCAAAAATAATAGGCAATAAGGCAAACAAATATGTAATATCAAGGGATAAAGAAACTTTAAAGAGATACGAGTATATGTGGGAGAGAAGAAGAGATGAATAGTATACTGAGTGAGAAAGAATACCAGAAGTTCATACTGGAACGTCTTGAACAAGATAACGAATACATAATAAGAGACAGTAAAAAGTATGATAGGTATTATGCTGTAGATCGAGAGTTAGTATTTAAGTTCTTGAATAATACACAGCCAGACAAGATGCAGATTCTTGAGAAGATATATAAGGGTGATTTGGAAGAAACCGTTATAAACTATGTCAATCAGGAAATCACAAAGACAAGGGGTAGTTTGCTTGACGTATTGAAACATGGAGTTGATATCTCCAACCAGCACCTTGAGTTAATGTATACTAAGCCTGCAACAACATTCAACAAGGAGTTACTTGCCCTCTATGATATGAATATCTTCTCTGTAATGGAAGAGGTGCGGTGCTCTGATAAAGAGAGGGTAGATGTAGTTATCTTCCTTAATGGATTTGCAGTCATATCATTTGAATTAAAGTGTAATATGGCAGGACAGTCATACCAAGATGCGATATATCAGTATAGAACAGACAGAGACCCAAAGAATAGACTGTTTCTATTCAATGCTGGGTGCTTAGTAAACTTTGCAATGGACTTGAACGAAGTCTATATGTGTACAAAGTTAAGTGGTCAGTCATCCTTTTTCCTGCCATTTAACAAGGGTAATGGTGAAGGTGTAAACTCTGGTGCAGGAAATCCAGTATATGAAGACAGATATAGTGTCTATTATATGTGGGAAGATATATTAAAGAAGGATACATTGATAGAGATAATCAGTAAGTTTATGTTCCTAGAGACAAAGGATGAAGAAGATGAGCTTACGGGTAAAATTAAGCATAAAGAAACCCTTATTTTCCCAAGGTATCATCAGCTTGATGTAATACGTAAGGTGCTTGAAGATATCAGACAGAATTTGACTGCTCAAAACTATTTGATACAGCATAGTACAGGTAGTGGAAAAACTAATAGCATAGCTTGGCTTGCTCATAGACTGACATCTCTACACGATTCAGAAAATCGAGTTATTTTTGATAATGTCATAATAGTTACAGACAGGGTAGTAGTAGACCGTCAGTTACAAAAGGCAATCATGGGTATGGAGCATAAGGCAGGTCTTATCAGGGTAATGGACGATAAATGTAATTCAGAAGACCTTGCTATTGCAATAAAGGGTAATACCAAGATAATAGCCACTACTATTCAGAAGTTCCCTTACATAGTAGATAGTGTAGCCGGGTTAAAGAACAAAAGGTTTGCAGTATTGATAGATGAGGCACATTCATCTACTTCGGGGAAGGATATGGCAGCCGTTACTATGGCTCTGGGTTCGGGAGAGGTAGATATAAATGATACAGATACCGAAGATTTAGTTTTAGATGAAATAGGCAGACATGGTAAGCAGGATAATGTATCATTTATTGCATTTACCGCTACACCGAAACCTACAACATTACAGTTGTTTGGAAGGGTAAACACGAAAGGACAGAGAGAGGCATTTCACATATACAGTATGAAACAGGCAATAGAAGAGGGATTCATACTTGATGTGTTGCAGAACTATACTACATATAAGACCTTCTATAGAATCAATAAAGAGATAGAAGATGACCCAAAGTTAAAGACGAACGCTGCAAAGAGACAGATAGCCAGATTTGTAGAATTACACGATACGAATATAGCACAGAGAATTGAAGTAATAGTTGAACATTTCCGTAATACTGTAATGCAAGAGTTAGGTGGTACAGCAAAAGCGATGGTAATTACCGCATCAAGACAGGGTGCAGTTAAATATAAACAGGCATTCGAGCAGTACATTCAGAAGAAGGGGTATGATATGAAAGCCCTTGTAGCATTTTCAGGTAAGGTAAAGCTACCTGATGATGACCATGAATATACTGAGGTGGGTATGAATGGTTTTTCAGAAGACAAACTTACAAAAGAGTTTGACAAAGACGATTATCAGGTGTTGCTTGTAGCAAATAAGTATCAGACGGGATTTGACCAGCCAAAATTATGTGCAATGTATGTACTTAAGAAGCTGAAAGGGGTATCCGCAGTTCAGACATTGAGCAGACTTAATAGAATATGCCCGCCTTATGATAAGCACACATTTGTACTTGATTTTGTGAATGAGTATGAAGACATACAGAATGCATTTGCACCATTCTATACAACTACCTTGCTAAGTAACTCGGTAACTCCAAATGCTGTATATGATTTGGAGGCAAAGGTAGATTCGTATGCATTGATAGACCCAGTTGATGTAGATAATACAATACAAATATTGTATGAGGATAAAGCAACAGCAAAGCAGAAACAGAGAATAACATATTACTTACAAAAGAGTAAGAAGATGCTGGATAATTACGATTATACACAGCAGAAAGAAGCAGTTACATCAATGCGAAGATTTGTAAGATACTATGAGTTCCTGCTTCAGGTATCATCATTTGAAGATGCAGAACTTCACAAGAAATACAGGTATATTGCATATCTGTTGGCATTTATCAATATAAAACATCCGGGCATGGGATTCGATTTGGATGGTAAGATAAAGGCATATGATTTCGCACAGAAGAAGGGTAAAGAACATAAGGGAGAGAAGGTAGTATCATCACCTGTTGTTAAACTCCCAACAGCGGAACAGTTTGGACTTACTGAGGACAAGGAGAAGAGATTATCAGAGATAATAGATGAGATAAACAGCAGAACGGGTAAGACATATGATAGTGATGTAGCTATCAAGGCAATGCTACAGATACGGGATATTCTCTTAAAGTCAGATAAGTTGAGAGCAAGTGCAAAGAACAATACTGAGAAAGACTTTGAATTTGCATATTTTGATGATATAGATAATGCTTTGATAGAAGGATTAGAGCAAAATCAAGATTTCTTCAGTTTGTTATTAAGTAATGATGATCTAAAAAGAGAAGTGTTGGGAATATTCACAGATGAGATTTACAAGAGTTTGAAAAAAGAGTAAATCTGATATTGGACACACTATAACATTGATGCAAAAATTATATTTTTGTAAATATAAAATATTTTTGAGTATAAAATGTATGATAATTAGTTTTAATGAAAATAAAAATGTTTTAGTTTATAATATCAGAAAGGTAATAATATGGATACAAATTATTTCCGTGATTGGAATACTTTAGGTAAAAGGCGTTCTGAAAATCAGATTATTGGGGAGTCAGGTATTGATATATTGAGATCCTTATTTCCTAAGGAATGGGTAATAAGGGAGTACACCGCTGATTATGGAATTGACTTAGATGTTGAACTATTTGAAGAATGTAATGATGGAGTTTATATTACAAAGGGTGAACATATACTTTTTCAAGTTAAGACAACTAATGATATTGAAGTAAAAGATTTGAAGGTTTATTCTAAAACAAATTCCGATAATTGCATATTTAAGGTGGTCAAATATCCTTTAGATACAGCGTTGTTAGCTACAGTGGAAAAGATGGGAAGTGCAGTTCCTGTTTTGCTTTGCTTAGTGGATAATGTAGAAAGAGAGGGATATTTTGTATGCTTGAATGATTATATTGATAAAATATTAATATCTCAAAAACCAGATTATGATAGGCAGGGAACAGTTACTATTAATATTCCAATAGAAAATAGGATAAGTAGTGGAACAGTTGCGATTGAATGGTATGGGAAAAGGGCAAAGTTATATTCATTCTTTAATTTAGTAAATTGTCAAAATAGAGATTTATTGTATACGTCAGATTGTAATCTGGAACAAATGGTTGAGATATTTTTGAATAGAATATGTCGATTAGATATATGGTCGGACCAAAGGTTAAAGTTATTTAAAGAACAGATAGATTACTATATAGAACACCATTCTACAAAACAGGCAGATATAATAATTAATGATGCAATAGAAAGAGGGGAAAATGTTGACGAACCCATTTGGGAAGGAACGTATTGTATGGGAGAAGTATCTTTTCGGCATGTAACTCAAATACAGGAATTGCATAGGTTATGGGATCAGATGTGTATAATATCAGATATGTATGAGACTGATTATCGAGAAGCGTATCTTCCTACATATTATTGGTTTATAGTTAATAAGTAGTAAAAAATATATTTGAGTATTTATAAGTACTGAGTTATTTGTTTTTTTATTAACATAGTGTTAAGCTAGACAAAATTCATTATTGTAGACTGAATGGTATCACTTTTATAATAGAAGGAAAATTGTTTAGCCTTGTTGTAGCTATTGGACGAAAAGCCACACCGAAAGCCACACATGATTGATTTATCTTGAATTTACTGGATGCATTGATTCCGTAGAGGAAGCAGCAAAGGCTGGAAAGTTCTAGAGACAATGAGCCGTGCATAACGGATAAAAAAATGGCTGGTCAAGCTTGCTTGAAACCAGTCATTTTTTTATCCGTTTATATAGGGCGAATGCCCGAGAACGGGTGCATGCGAAGCGCAGAGAAGGTTGCACGGCGAATGAAACTTTATTTATTCTATTGATTCTAGGTTTTCTCTAAGCTATTCCATATCTCTATCCGTGCATGTGGATTCGGTTATATATTTGATATTTTCCCAAAACGCAAATTTGGGTTCACAGGACAGGAATTCAGCAGAAAAACCCACGGTGTGGGCGTAGATCGAGAAAAGCAAGCAGAAAAACCCAAACCGGAAACTAATCGGAAAGATACGGAGATGAAACTGGGTGTGCAGGATAGAAAATAAGCGGAAAAACCCACGGCGTGGGTGCAGACAGAGAAAAGCAAGCAAGAAAACCCAGATTGAAATCATTCTGGTAACAGGAAAAGTGTTTATGGACTATAAATTGTTAGTTATGTTTGATATAATATTATTAGTTATGTTCAGAGGAGGAATACAAACGAATGAGCAATATGGTGATAGATACATTATGGGATGATAATCCTATAGATGTTTCAACGGAAGTGAATTTCATTTGGAAGATTGCTAATAAATTACGAGGAACATATCAAAGTGACAAATATAAGGACGTAATAATACCTATGGTAATAATACGTCGTTTTGAGTGTGCTTTAGCTGATACAAAGAAAGCTGTAGTAGATACATTTAAGAAGAACCCAAATTATCCAGCGAAAGCAATGTATAGGATTTCAAAGAGACAGTTCTATAACACATCAGAATTTACGCTTGCAGAATTAGTAAATGATTCAGACCACATAGCAGCCAATTTCCGCAATTATATTAGTGGTTTTTCTGCTAACGTGCAGGATATTATAAAGAGTTTGGATTTTGATAAACAGATAGAGAAAATGGATAAAAACAACCGCTTGTTATCTGTGGTAAAGGCATTTAGTGAATTAGACCTTAATCCGGTGACAATAGACAATGTAAAGATGGGATATATATTTGAAGACCTGATTCGTAGATTTTCTGAAAATGCTGAGGCTGGTGACCACTATACGGGTAGGGATATCATAAAGCTGATGGTTAATATATTACTTGCTGAGGGATGCGATGATATCTTTGACGATGGAAAAATTATCACTGTATTAGACCAAGCCTGCGGAACAGGTGGTATGTTATCAACCTCATACAACACGATAAGAAGATACAATCCAACTGCTGATGTAAGACTTTTCGGACAGGAAATAAACCCAGAGTCATATGCTATATGTTTAGCAGAAATGCTCATCAAAGGTCAGAATGCCGAGAACATCAGATATCAGGATACTATGAAAGGTGACTGTTTCAAGGAAACGCAGATGAGATTTGTAATAGAAAATCCTCCATTCGGAACACCTTGGGGTGGTAAAGATGCCGCAGAAGGCGTTGAGACAGCCGTTAATGATGAATACTTGAAAGGATTTTCTGGTAGATGGGGTGCTGGATTGCCAGGTTCAGGAGATATGCAGTTACTCTTCGTTCAGTCAGCCATAGACAAGATGGATGACAAGATAGGTCGAGCTGCTATCGTAGAGAATGGCTCACCTTTGTTTACAGGTGGAACATCTTCAGGTGAATCACGGATTAGAAGGTGGATGCTTGAGGAAGACTTGATTGAAGCAATTATAAGTTTACCTACAGATTTATTCTATAATACGGGCATTGCAACCTATATATGGGTATTATCAAAGAATAAGAGAGCAGAACGTAAGGGTAAAATACAACTTATTGATGCTTCAGGTATCTTCCATAAGTTACGTAAGGCATTAGGAAATAAGAGAAATGAGATAACACCTGAGGATAGAAGTGCAATAACTAAATTATACGCAGAGTTTAAGGAAACAGACTACTCTAAGATATACAAAAATGAGGAATTTATGTATAGAGAGTATGTTGTTATGCAGCCGTTACAGAGAAGTTATGCGATAACAGGTGACAGAATAACTACAATGTTAGCCAAGGGTAGCTTATCAGGTTTGTACGATGAGGCTAAGGTAAATGAATTAGAAAACAAAGAGGAGCTTACAGGAAAAGAGATAAAGAAACTGGAAGAATACCAGAACAATAAAGTTGTATATGATGCCATCATAGAGGCTTTGAACAAGGGTATTTCAGACATAGTATATAAAAATCCTACAGACTTCCTTCCGGTATTAACAAATGTATTATCTACAGCAATAACAGACAAGAAATTGATTGAAAAGATATCTGATGGATTATCTGAGATGGACAAAACAGCCGATATACAAAGGGATAAGAAGGGTAATATCCTTTATGATAAAGAGACAAAGGACACAGAGATAGTAAAGTATGAGGAGAGTATAGAAGATTATATGTCACGTGAAGTCCTCCCACATATACCTGATGCACAGTGGTTCTTTGAAGAGAATTTATCAGCTAAGAAGCCTGTAATAAAAACAGGAGCGGAGATCCCATTCACAAGATACTTTTATAAGTATCAGCAACCAGTACCAAGTGAAGAGTTAGAGAAACAGTTCGTAGAGTTAGAGAAATCTGTAACAGAGCGTATCTCTAAGCTATTCGGTTAAGTTAGGTGGTGACTGATATGAGAGAAATGAAAGACAGTGGTGTTGAATGGATAGGTCAGATACCGAAAGATTGGTCAATATCGCCTTTAAAATATAATTATGAAGTAGTTGCCGGAGCAACGCCGGAGAGTAGCAAATCAGATTACTGGGATGGCGACATAGTTTGGATTACACCTGCTGATTTTAAAACAAAAGATGTGTATGTAGAAAGGGGTAGTAGATATATAACAAAGTTAGGTTTTGATTCATGTAGTACATCTATTATCCCCAAAGGAAATATTATCTTTTCTAAGAGAGCACCTATTGGTTCAGTTGTAATCAATAGTAAGGATTTATGTACTAATCAGGGATGCTTAAGTTGCATAAACAAGGATATAAATGTAAATAATAAATATTACTATTATGTTTTAAGCATTTATACAGATGTTTTTGAATTGTTTGGGTCAGGCACAACATTTAAAGAAATATCCGGTAATGTGTTTTCTAATATAATTCTTCCATATCCTTGTGTTGAAGTGCAAAATACAATTGTAAATTTTCTCGATGAAAAATGCTCAGAGATAGACACACTTACTTCAGACATCCAGAAACAAATAGATATACTCGAACAATATAAAAAGTCAGTTATTATGGAATCGGTAACAAAAGGATTGAATCCTGATGCAGAAATGAAAGACAGTGGTATTGAATGGGTAGGTCAGATACCTGTTTCTTGGCATATACATCCTGTATCCATATATTTTGATGAGAGAAAAAATAAAAACAGGTTAGGGAAAGAGTCAAATTTATTATCATTAAGTTATGGACAGATAATTAGAAAAGATATCAATACAATAGGTGGATTGTTACCAGAGAGCTTTAATACATATAACATTGTTGAGAAGGATGATATCATAATCAGACCAACTGATTTACAAAATGATAAGAGAAGCCTTAGGACAGGTTTGGTTAAAGAACATGGAATAATTACTTCCGCATATATAGGGTTGAAACCTAAGAGGTTTGTTTGTTCTGCATATTTTCACTATTTGCTTCATGTGTATGATGTGATGAAAGTCTTTTATAATATGGGTAACGGTGTAAGACAAGGGCTTAATTATAGTGAGTTTGCAAAACTCATGTTAATTGCACCTTCATTTGATGAACAGCAAGAAATTACTGATTACCTTGATAAAAAGTGTTTAGAAATAGACACAATTATATCAGACAAAAAGAAACAGCTAGAGGTAATTGCAGAATATAAGAAGTCACTAATTTATGAGTATGTTACAGGAAAGAAAGAAGTGATGTAGGTGGCAACACATAGACAGCACTATGTACCACAGATGTATTTGAAGAACTTTGCAAGTAATAAAACGTGCTATGTCCTTGATATGCATGGTACAGTTCGACAAAGAAGTATAAAAAGCATATGTTACGAGGATGATACATATGAATTGACTACTGTAGACGGAGCTGTATGTAATGAGAATACATTTGAAAAGATGTTCGGCCAACTGGAAACTATATATGAACCATTTATAACAGAGTTGATAAGTACATTAGATTCAAATAAGTCGCTTAAGGCATTTCTTATAAGAGATAAAAACAGAGAGTCGTTGATAATGTTCATGGTTTCGATGCTATTGAGAAATCCCATTGTATTCGGGCAAACCCAAGAGGCAGGTAGAAAATGTGGTATAGAATGGACAAAAGCTCAAAGTAGAAATAATGCAATATTACATAATGCGTCATTATTGGTAGACTGGAGTAAGAAGTTACATAAGACACACAAGATAGTTGTGTTAAAGAATATATCAGATGTGGATTTTGTCACAGGGAGTTTCCCATGTACCATAATGTCTACTAGTGAAAATGATGATACAGCAAGGGGAACTCTTGTGTTATCTCCAAGATATATGGTTCTTTTAATTGACAAGAAAATTAGAGAATTTAAAGAAGACAGTGTTGTTCCGGTTAATACTTTCGTTGTAGATGAATATAATGCAAAAATAATAGGCAATAAGGCAAACAAATATGTAATATCAAGGGATAAAGAAACTTTAAAGAGATACGAGTATATGTGGGAGAGAAGAAGAGATGAATAGTATACTGAGTGAGAAAGAATACCAGAAGTTCATACTGGAACGTCTTGAACAAGATAACGAATACATAATAAGAGACAGTAAAAAGTATGATAGGTATTATGCTGTAGATCGAGAGTTAGTATTTAAGTTCTTGAATAATACACAGCCAGACAAGATGCAGATTCTTGAGAAGATATATAAGGGTGATTTGGAAGAAACCGTTATAAACTATGTCAATCAGGAAATCACAAAGACAAGGGGTAGTTTGCTTGACGTATTGAAACATGGAGTTGATATCTCCAACCAGCACCTTGAGTTAATGTATACTAAGCCTGCAACAACATTCAACAAGGAGTTACTTGCCCTCTATGATATGAATATCTTCTCTGTAATGGAAGAGGTGCGGTGCTCTGATAAAGAGAGGGTAGATGTAGTTATCTTCCTTAATGGATTTGCAGTCATATCATTTGAATTAAAGTGTAATATGGCAGGACAGTCATACCAAGATGCGATATATCAGTATAGAACAGACAGAGACCCAAAGAATAGACTGTTTCTATTCAATGCTGGGTGCTTAGTAAACTTTGCAATGGACTTGAACGAAGTCTATATGTGTACAAAGTTAAGTGGTCAGTCATCCTTTTTCCTGCCATTTAACAAGGGTAATGGTGAAGGTGTAAACTCTGGTGCAGGAAATCCAGTATATGAAGACAGATATAGTGTCTATTATATGTGGGAAGATATATTAAAGAAGGATACATTGATAGAGATAATCAGTAAGTTTATGTTCCTAGAGACAAAGGATGAAGAAGATGAGCTTACGGGTAAAATTAAGCATAAAGAAACCCTTATTTTCCCAAGGTATCATCAGCTTGATGTAATACGTAAGGTGCTTGAAGATATCAGACAGAATTTGACTGCTCAAAACTATTTGATACAGCATAGTACAGGTAGTGGAAAAACTAATAGCATAGCTTGGCTTGCTCATAGACTGACATCTCTACACGATTCAGAAAATCGAGTTATTTTTGATAATGTCATAATAGTTACAGACAGGGTAGTAGTAGACCGTCAGTTACAAAAGGCAATCATGGGTATGGAGCATAAGGCAGGTCTTATCAGGGTAATGGACGATAAATGTAATTCAGAAGACCTTGCTATTGCAATAAAGGGTAATACCAAGATAATAGCCACTACTATTCAGAAGTTCCCTTACATAGTAGATAGTGTAGCCGGGTTAAAGAACAAAAGGTTTGCAGTATTGATAGATGAGGCACATTCATCTACTTCGGGGAAGGATATGGCAGCCGTTACTATGGCTCTGGGTTCGGGAGAGGTAGATATAAATGATACAGATACCGAAGATTTAGTTTTAGATGAAATAGGCAGACATGGTAAGCAGGATAATGTATCATTTATTGCATTTACCGCTACACCGAAACCTACAACATTACAGTTGTTTGGAAGGGTAAACACGAAAGGACAGAGAGAGGCATTTCACATATACAGTATGAAACAGGCAATAGAAGAGGGATTCATACTTGATGTGTTGCAGAACTATACTACATATAAGACCTTCTATAGAATCAATAAAGAGATAGAAGATGACCCAAAGTTAAAGACGAACGCTGCAAAGAGACAGATAGCCAGATTTGTAGAATTACACGATACGAATATAGCACAGAGAATTGAAGTAATAGTTGAACATTTCCGTAATACTGTAATGCAAGAGTTAGGTGGTACAGCAAAAGCGATGGTAATTACCGCATCAAGACAGGGTGCAGTTAAATATAAACAGGCATTCGAGCAGTACATTCAGAAGAAGGGGTATGATATGAAAGCCCTTGTAGCATTTTCAGGTAAGGTAAAGCTACCTGATGATGACCATGAATATACTGAGGTGGGTATGAATGGTTTTTCAGAAGACAAACTTACAAAAGAGTTTGACAAAGACGATTATCAGGTGTTGCTTGTAGCAAATAAGTATCAGACGGGATTTGACCAGCCAAAATTATGTGCAATGTATGTACTTAAGAAGCTGAAAGGGGTATCCGCAGTTCAGACATTGAGCAGACTTAATAGAATATGCCCGCCTTATGATAAGCACACATTTGTACTTGATTTTGTGAATGAGTATGAAGACATACAGAATGCATTTGCACCATTCTATACAACTACCTTGCTAAGTAACTCGGTAACTCCAAATGCTGTATATGATTTGGAGGCAAAGGTAGATTCGTATGCATTGATAGACCCAGTTGATGTAGATAATACAATACAAATATTGTATGAGGATAAAGCAACAGCAAAGCAGAAACAGAGAATAACATATTACTTACAAAAGAGTAAGAAGATGCTGGATAATTACGATTATACACAGCAGAAAGAAGCAGTTACATCAATGCGAAGATTTGTAAGATACTATGAGTTCCTGCTTCAGGTATCATCATTTGAAGATGCAGAACTTCACAAGAAATACAGGTATATTGCATATCTGTTGGCATTTATCAATATAAAACATCCGGGCATGGGATTCGATTTGGATGGTAAGATAAAGGCATATGATTTCGCACAGAAGAAGGGTAAAGAACATAAGGGAGAGAAGGTAGTATCATCACCTGTTGTTAAACTCCCAACAGCGGAACAGTTTGGACTTACTGAGGACAAGGAGAAGAGATTATCAGAGATAATAGATGAGATAAACAGCAGAACGGGTAAGACATATGATAGTGATGTAGCTATCAAGGCAATGCTACAGATACGGGATATTCTCTTAAAGTCAGATAAGTTGAGAGCAAGTGCAAAGAACAATACTGAGAAAGACTTTGAATTTGCATATTTTGATGATATAGATAATGCTTTGATAGAAGGATTAGAGCAAAATCAAGATTTCTTCAGTTTGTTATTAAGTAATGATGATCTAAAAAGAGAAGTGTTGGGAATATTCACAGATGAGATTTACAAGAGTTTGAAAAAAGAGTAAATCTGATATTGGACACACTATAACATTGATGCAAAAATTATATTTTTGTAAATATAAAATATTTTTGAGTATAAAATGTATGATAATTAGTTTTAATGAAAATAAAAATGTTTTAGTTTATAATATCAGAAAGGTAATAATATGGATACAAATTATTTCCGTGATTGGAATACTTTAGGTAAAAGGCGTTCTGAAAATCAGATTATTGGGGAGTCAGGTATTGATATATTGAGATCCTTATTTCCTAAGGAATGGGTAATAAGGGAGTACACCGCTGATTATGGAATTGACTTAGATGTTGAACTATTTGAAGAATGTAATGATGGAGTTTATATTACAAAGGGTGAACATATACTTTTTCAAGTTAAGACAACTAATGATATTGAAGTAAAAGATTTGAAGGTTTATTCTAAAACAAATTCCGATAATTGCATATTTAAGGTGGTCAAATATCCTTTAGATACAGCGTTGTTAGCTACAGTGGAAAAGATGGGAAGTGCAGTTCCTGTTTTGCTTTGCTTAGTGGATAATGTAGAAAGAGAGGGATATTTTGTATGCTTGAATGATTATATTGATAAAATATTAATATCTCAAAAACCAGATTATGATAGGCAGGGAACAGTTACTATTAATATTCCAATAGAAAATAGGATAAGTAGTGGAACAGTTGCGATTGAATGGTATGGGAAAAGGGCAAAGTTATATTCATTCTTTAATTTAGTAAATTGTCAAAATAGAGATTTATTGTATACGTCAGATTGTAATCTGGAACAAATGGTTGAGATATTTTTGAATAGAATATGTCGATTAGATATATGGTCGGACCAAAGGTTAAAGTTATTTAAAGAACAGATAGATTACTATATAGAACACCATTCTACAAAACAGGCAGATATAATAATTAATGATGCAATAGAAAGAGGGGAAAATGTTGACGAACCCATTTGGGAAGGAACGTATTGTATGGGAGAAGTATCTTTTCGGCATGTAACTCAAATACAGGAATTGCATAGGTTATGGGATCAGATGTGTATAATATCAGATATGTATGAGACTGATTATCGAGAAGCGTATCTTCCTACATATTATTGGTTTATAGTTAATAAGTAGTAAAAAATATATTTGAGTATTTATAAGTACTGAGTTATTTGTTTTTTTATTAACATAGTGTTAAGCTA
>ERZ791927.456-NODE-456-length-42017-cov-8.297555_pt1 | contig 42017 bp, 22 predicted proteins | sample MGYA00510130_ERZ791927 | MGnify/ENA primary metagenome ERZ791927 (study PRJEB30046, sample SAMN00792055) | human gut metagenome | study: EMG produced TPA metagenomics assembly of the A metagenome-wide association study of gut microbiota in type 2...
TGAAGAACAGCAAAGGATGCTGGATGTTCAGCAACCTTGAAAGAAAGATGATATACCAGACCATAACTTTCTTTGCAAGACTTATATTCCTTACATACGCATCGGCAACAGGACATTTTCTCGCCAACCTTTATGACATTGTCATAGAACGCAAGGAAAATCTTCCTTATTGCATATATTATTATGTTGTGTTTGATCATGGACTGACAAAGATGGCTATGGTGCTTAATCATCTTCTACTATCAGAGGACATTAATCAGGAAAGTATGCTAATGGTGAAAGATTGCATCAATACCATGGTTCTACACAGTCTTGACATGGGAGTTGAAACCAAAGCATCATGGGAAAAGACCGCTGATGAATGTGGGGCTGACATCTGGAAAGAGGTCGCATTTCTTCTTCGTAAAATGAAAGGAAGACGAGGAAATAAGAAACAGGTAATGAGCATTGACGACTTGATTGTCAGGAACAAAGCCGAGGTAAAACAGTGCATTATGGAATTTCTGGAAGCAAACACCGAAGACATCAGTCTTGCCTATCTGCTCGTTGTTTTGATTAAAACCAAACATATTAAATCCTCAGTGAAGTACATGACCTTTCACCGTGCCATCGAACAGCTTACTCAACGGCACTACGGATATGATGTACCCCAAAAGCGGTATGGAGAGATGAAGGAGTTTAATTTCAAGAGCCCTATGCAGAGTGCCAGTTATAAAAAAGCCAAGAAAATCATGGATAGGTGGACAATATTTTTTGAGGAATGCAAATAACACGTTCCTCTTATTTTTCAATCTAAATCTTTTTTCTTCCTTCTTTTTCAGTTAATACATATAGAATATTGGTCGGTAAAATTAAGGTATAAATAAACCGATCAATACACAGAGTTTCATCCACTACTTTTGCTTGTGAAATCGGTTTCACAGAGTTGAACCGAGGCTTAAAGTATTTAATAACCAAACAAGTAAAGATATGGAAGAAAAATTCAATCTCAACCAATTACTACAAAAGCCCATCGCCATGATGACGGGTGAAGAACTTTGTTTTCTTATCGGCAAGAGTGTGGAGAGCACAGAAAAGCCCACATCGCAAGCAACCTCCAGAAGAAACTATTATGGCATTGAGGGCATTGCACGTGTATTCGGGTGCAGTGTACCCACAGCCAACCGCATTAAAAAGAGTGGTGTCATAGACAAAGCCATCACACAGATAGGGCGTAAGATAGTGGTAGATGCAGACCTCGCACTGTCTTTGGCGAAGGAAGCGGGTGGCATTCACATCAAAGAGTAATTATATGGAAGAGAATTGGACACAAAAATTGGCAACAGACAGTTATGGAAATCCAGCCCGTTCTATCAGTAACCTTAGACTCATTTTCACCTTGGATGAAAACCTCAGTCAGATAGGGTATGATACTCTTTGTCAGGATGATGTGTGTTTCAATCCATTGTTCCGTAATGTCAATGGCAATAAGATTGATGAGGAATCGGTGGGAAAGATACAGGACTATCTGGAAAGAACGTATAGGCTACGTTTGACACAGAACAAAGTATTCGAAATTCTGAAGACAACTTCTTTGGAACGTTGTTTCAATCCTGTGCAGGAATTCATAACCCAAGAAACATGGGACGGACAGCCCCGTATAGCCACGGCTATCATTGATTATCTGGGGGCGGAGGACGCGCCTCTCGTCAGGGAACAGACAAAACTCTGGTTTGTGGCAGCTGTAGCGCGTGTATTTAGTCCCGGTTGTAAGTTTGATAATGTACTGACTTTGCCGGGGCCACAAGGTATCGGAAAAAGTACATTTTTCAAGACTATCAGTGGAAAGTGGTTCAATGATTCTTTCTCTTTCGCCAGTGGCGATAAGGAGAAAGTAGAAACTATTACCAATGGTTGGATTATTGAAATCAGTGAGTTAAATGGTTTGAAACGGGCGAATGACGCAGAGGCAGCCAAGGCTTTCTTGAGCCGTTGTAGCGACTATATGCGTCCTGCATACGGACATAAGGTAGTGGAGTTTATGCGCCACAATGTGTTTGCGGCTACCACCAATGAGACGAACTTTCTGCAAGGAGACAACGGAAACCGCCGATGGTGGATTATCCCAGTCAAAGGCAACGGTCATGTGTCAGATTGGTTGAATCATTTGCAAAATGCCGTTCCTCAGCTTTGGGCAGAGGCATACACCTATTATAGACAAGGAATGAAACTCTACTTGTCCCCAGACATGGAAATCGAGGCCAACGAAATACAAATGCAGCATTCCAATATCCTTGTTGACCCAATCATGGAGGATATTGAAATGTATCTGGAGCGTGAAGTTCCCGTGCAGTATGCAAGTTGGATGATTCCGACACGACTGGCTTATCAGAAAGGAGCATACTCAGAACCCAATTCCACAATGACCTCACTCAACATGGTTTGTGCCCGACAGATTATAGAGGAGTTGCCCAATGACTTGGTAAGACGCAATACGTCCAAATACACCTCACAATATATCAACCGCTTGATGTCCATGATTCCTAATTGGAAACGGAGCGAACAGGAGAAGGTCAAGGGTTTGCATCCTGCTTATTGTGACAAGACGGGGAGGTCAAAGCATCCTTGGGTGAGGGTGGGTGCACCGAGCGAAGAAGTCTGCGCCACATTACCAAGTGAACCGGAATTACCATTCTAATTTTCAAAATAAGGGAAAAGAAAAACATAATGTCCCTTTGTCCCTATTTCCTTTGAAAAAAGAATAGAAACATAAAGCAGTAAAAAGAAAAAGTTACAAAATATGCTTGGGACATGGGACAAAAAGAGTTGAAAATATGAGAACTGAAGAACTGATAGAACGCATCAGCGAACATGAGCCTTTATTGGCAAAAGCGGTCAGCCACATGGTTGCGTATGTTCAAGACCGTTATCCCTCCACGTTTCCGAGCAAGGAGCAGACTATGGCGGTAAACGAATACCTGCATAGTGTTCATGCGGACGGTGACGGCAATATGTCGGAAACTAATTGCGAGCATCGCAGGATTGCCTCACAGCGAATCACTATCGCTGCCATCCGTGTACTTGACACCGAACAACAGGACAGGCTTCAGGACATACTTGACCATATTGCATACGACAAGGAGTATTATATGCCGGAGAGAGGGCAAGGTATGCGCTACTGACTTTTCTTTTGGCTGCACCAGTTTTAGATTATCCAAAAACAGACGAATGATGAATAAAGATTTGAGCTATTGTATCGTATTATCATCGGAACAGCTTTCCTATTTGGCAGGAAGCAAGTACGGCATTGACCGAATGAAGATTTTGAACCGGCTTGTCGAAGCGACCGTGTTGGAACAAACAGAGTATTCCAAGAAAGGCTTTGCCACGACATTGCAAGTCGGACAGGCTGCCTTATCGGAAGTGGAATTGTCCTGCAAATTGGGCTACGACAAGAAGACTATCTCACGTGTGATTGACAAGATGAATCGGCTTGGTATTGTCGCATCCGTTCAAAGCAACCGCACGAGTATTCACACGCTGAAATGCGTATCGGCTTGGATGCTGGACGGCAAGCGTATCGACAACCCTTTCTATGTCCGAATGAAAGACCGCAAGGAAAGCAACGAAGAAACGGCTAATCGTCCATACAACAACGATAGTATTCTTCCAATGAACCAACAGCATATTTTGGAGAGCCATGCAGAAGCAAATTGCCCTACCCAGACGCAAACAGACAACACAGCCGTATCGGATGAAACTTACTCCCCTGATTTATCGACTTCACCAACATCAAGCGAAACTCCTGTTACAGCTTACGATGACGAGAACAGAAGCGGTAACGATGGATTGAATACCGAAACAAGCAACCATGAACTTCCCAACATCTCTACAACCACATCAGGCGATGAGATTGCAGGTTGTGGAAGCGGTTGCGATACTGCACAAGTAGATTCCGCTTCGGCATATCCGACCACGACATGGACTTCTCCACAGCCGTTGGCAGAGGAAGAATCCACTAAGGCCAAATGGGATGACTGGCAATTATAAATCTTTTAGATACAGCGGAATGTACTGTGATTTGGTGTGTAGTGTTACAAGAAGTTCCTATGTCGCACAAATTCGCTTCGCTTATTCGTACCACATAGGCATATTCCGGCAGTCGCAAGCTCCCACCGTGCTGCCCCTTTTTGAATTGATGTTTTACCCATAGCATAACAGAGTATGAAGAAGAAAAAGAATACCGACAAGGAAGTTGATGAAGAAAACGAGAAGAAAGTTACAAGGCGCACTCTGCGGCTTGAAGCCAGGGTGACGGAACAGGAATATACCCAAGCGGTAGAACTTGCCAAGACCTGTGGCTTATCCATGAGCGATTACGTGCGCCGCACCGCCTTGGGGCAACATCCACGGCAACGGTTGTCTGAACGTGAGGTGGAAGCCTTATGTAGTCTGACGGATGCAAGGGGTGATCTTATCCGTATAGTGGCAGCCGTGAAAGCTATTCAAACTGACAAACGAGCCATGTATTTCAGTGACACACGCTTTGTGGAACAATGGATGAGTGCCGCAACTCAACTTATCAACCGCTGGAGCCAGATAGAGAATTACCTTACTGAATAAAATTCCCCACCTATTATGATAGCAAAAGCCAGTACCATATCGCATGGCGCAAATGCCATAAGATATTCTGTCAATAAAGACAGAGCGGATATAGTCAAAGCCAACCTGTTGCCCGATGATATTTCACCGGAAGCAATGTATGGGCGGATGATGCTCGTACAGAAAAAGTTTGCAGAGAACATAAATAAGGGCAGACCGCTTGGCAGAAATGTGATAAGAATCGAGATTTCCCCATCCGAAGAAGAGAGCCTAAACTGGACGATGGACGACTGGGTACGTTTGGCAGAGGAGTTCATCCGGGTATTCGATTCCATAGACCTTTCTCAAAAGACCAAACGGGCTTCCTCAAAGCAGACCAATCTCAAGGGTTCGCAGTACATAGCAGCTCTGCATCGTGATTCCAAAAGTGGCATTCTCCACCTGCACATTGATGCCAACCGTGTGGATATAACGGGAAAAATAAATGATAGCCATAAGATTGGTGAGAGGGCAGCCATGGCTGCGAACATCATCAACGAAAAACGAAGATGGGTGCAGTCAGCAGAAATCGGAATACGGCATAGGCAGGAAATTTCAAACTGTTGTATGGAGATACTTCGCACGATGGACAAATTCAGTTGGCAACAATATGAAATGGAACTGACAAAACGGGGTTACAAAGTACACATACAAGAAAATGATAAGGGAAAAGTTTATGGTTATTCCGTCAAACGCGGGAACTCCAGTTATAAGTCATCCGTATTGGGCATCGGGCGAAACCTTACTCCATCAAAGATAGAAACTACTTGGGCAAAACTGCATCCGCAGGAAGGGAAGTCTGAGCCGACAAAACCTGCTTCCCGACAAGTACGGATAGCAGGTATTACTTCTACTTCACAATCTGTTATAAAGCACTACGATATAGCAACAGACGAATATCACAGTTTTCATGTAGAGATATCCGAAGCCGCAGATAATATCATTCGGCAGGATTGCTCTCTGGAAGAGGCACATCCGTTGGCCAAGATTGAAGAAATACAACACACAGCTCTTTTGCTCTTTACCGGGTATTTGGATGCTGCTACAAGCATGGCTTCCTCAAGTGGCGGTGGTAGTTCTGACACAGGAGGCTGGGGAAGAGACAAGGACGAGGATGAACTTGAATGGGCACGTCGTTGCGCACGAATGGCAAACAGCATGTGTAAACGCAGGAAAGGACTTCACAGATAATACACCTTTTATAAATACAAAAACATGGGTATAGGAAAATCAAGGGGCACATCGCCTATAAATGTCAACGGCATGCTGGAGAAGGTTGAAATCAACCAGCAAATTGAAGCAGAAAAATCAGAAATAGATAAACTTCTCGTTGAGATAAGAGAGGCAAAAGAAACGCTGATAAAGTTCAATGAGGATTTGGAGAAGGCTATTGCTGCTGAATGCCGCATTGAGGCTGCGCTCAAAGCGGCTGCTGGCAGTTGTGATAATATTGTCAACGGTATTTGTAATGCCATTGTAAAAGCAGAGCAAAACACGCAGTTTAGGACAACTATAAAGTCCGAACATCTTGCCCAGCTTCAACAACTTTTAGACCAGGCTATCAAAACATGGAAAACCATGTTGGAAAATCACCGTTCCGAACAGACGAAAATGTTAACGGAACATGAATCCAATATGCGTAAAATCCTCAGACGAAATAAAGGCATTTGGTTCTCTGGCCTCTGGATGAAAGTATTGGTGATATTTTTGTTCGTTTATACGGTGGCATTAGGACTGGTTGCATATTGTGCCATATGAAATACCATGCATGATGTAACACAATAGAGACGATTTTCTCGTCCCCTATTATTATTCATTCTCAAATATAAAGTATATTAACAATCAATTATCTATAGATACATGCAATAAATATAGAATATTATATAGATAACGTGAAGATACTGTGACAATATATTTATTTTTCTGTTATCTATCCTTCTTGTGTTGTTTTGGGCAATATTTCGGAGATGTGCATAGGTTGAATTTCCATAATATATCCATCTTCATATGAATAGGAACCAGATAAGTCATAGTTCTTTCCCAAATTTTGATAACGATTTTTCATCCTCACAAATTTTTCACCTAATGAATAACAGACAAAGGCATACCCCATATCTATAAAGTATTTTGATAAATACTCTTTTTGTATGTATAGCCAATCCTCTTAAGCCAAAACATCCTCAAAAAGAACTCTCAAAAGAATACAGAACAAAATTTAAACAGGCTCTAAAATCGTCACAAAATAATACGACAAGGGAATTGCCTGTCTATAAAGCTCTCCCAACCTGACTATTTCAATAGGTTGGGAGAGAATCTTAATATTACCCAAAGTAATATATTATAAGATTAACCGATAGGTTCTTCCACAATCTGTATGAATTAAATACATATTCTTTCCTTTTCTACTAACCTCTACATCCTTTCCATATTCATCTTTTACACCAGCAATAACAGTAGTCGGGCTATAAATACAGCATACACCTCCAGAGCCTGACAAAAACGAACATTTTCGTATACAATGCTGCTCCCATTCTATATTGAACGTGAAGTTTCCTGCAGCACGCAGTCCCTCAACTTTACCAGCAGACCATTCCATAGGCAAAGCAGGTAATAACTGAATATAATCTTGATGACTTTGAATGAGCATTTCGGCAATCCCTGCTGTTGCTCCGAAATTCCCGTCAATCTGGAAAGGAGGATGAGCATCGAACAAATTCTCATACACACCCCCTTTGTCGTTCTCCATACTGAGCGAAGTTGTCGTGGTGAAATTCAGGGCTGATTTCAACAACCTATAAGCATGATTGCCGTCTTCCAACCGTGCCCAACAGGATATCTTCCAAGCACGGCTCCAGCCGGTACCCAGGTCGCCCCTGGAGTTCAATGTCGCTTGAGCAGCCCTAGCAAGCTCAGGAGTTTTCCGATTGGAAATCTGGTTACCCGGATAAAGCGCTATCAATTGCGAAAGATGCCGGTGCTGGTTACCCAAGGTATCCAACCGCCAGGTATCCTTTTTCCACTCCTTGATCTGTCCCCAAGAACCGATTTCCAACCCGTCGTACAGACGGCCGAACTTATCGGCAAGTTCAGTGGCAAAAGCCTCATCCACATTCCTTCCTTGACGCCGCAATGCCTGCAATGCCTGCGACGTCTCGCTGAACAGCTGCCCGACCAACTGCTGGGCGTACGAAACTCCGTCCTCCCACGGTCCCTGTTCGGGCGACCAGTCATCGGGAACTATCATTTTCCCGTCCTCACCTTCTTTCAGTCGGTCGAACCAATATTCACAAGCGCTTTTCATGACGGGGAAAGCAGTGTTAGCCAGAAACTCCGCATCGAGTGTATATCGATAATGCTGCCACAGGTGCATGCAGTACCAGGCATTGGCCGGTCGGTTGATATTCCAGTCCGTATAGCCAAAGATGTTGTTTTGTGTCCGCATCGCCCAGCCCCTCAGTCCTTCATCACGAGCCACCTGCCGCCAACTGCCGTCGGGACGCAATGCCTCCATGGCAATATAGTTCAAAAAGGAAAGATGGCATTCTGACAGGTTGCACACCTCTGCCGGCCAGTAGTTCATCTGCACATTGATGTTGCTGTGAATGTCGCACTCCCAAGGGGGCGTATTACTATTGTTCCAAATGCCCTGCAGGTTACTGGGCAGATTCATGCCACGCGAAGAAGCCAGCATCAGATAACGGCCATACTGGAAATAAAGCATATCCAGGTAAAGGTTTTCCCGATAGGAACGGATCAATTCATCCGTGGGGATTTCCGGTAAAGTCGCTCCCAGATCCAGGTTCATCCGATCGAACAACGGTCGATAATCTGCTAGATGCCTTTCCTTCAATTGTCCGTAGCTATAGGCTGTGGCTTGACTCATCCGTTCCGAAAGACGTTCGTGCAATTGTTCCTTCGTTTCACCGATATAATCGGGAGAAGAAAGGCTGAAGTTCGTAGCGCCGATCAGCAGCAACGTAGCAGCATCGGCACCCGATACCACCAATCGGTTGCCATCCATAGTCAGTTTACCGCCCTCGTTCAGTACCTTCAACTGGGCTTCGTAAGACAACAGGTCCAGCCGGTTTTGCAATAACAGCGAATTCGTTCCCATGCATTCCACATGGCTGCCTCGTCCGTCATTCAATGTTACTGTAAAATTCAACTGACCGGTTTTACCTGGTGTGGTGAAACGGGCTACCACAACTCCGTCCGGGTAACTGGCAAAATACTCGCGCACATACTCCGTCCCCTTCCAACGATAATTCACCCTTCCGACAGCATCGTCCAAAGAGAGTTCGCGCCGATAATTCGTCACTTCACCGACATCCCCCCCCTGAAAATCAATATACACGTCTCCAAAGTTCTGATAAGCACCCCGTTTTTCGGGACTGCCTGTCCAAAGCGTTTTTTCATTAAATTGTAACTGCTCATGCTCAATGCCACCAAAGAACATGGCACCCAGTTCTCCGTTGCCTATCGGCAAGGCGGAAGTCATCCAGTCCGTAGCCGGACTGGTATACCATAGCTTGAATTCCGTCGAAAGTTCCGTCGAAGTATCAGCTTGTCGGCAAGAAATTGCAATACACCAGAGAGCCGCAAAGAAAAAAAATACATATACGATTTGTCGCTTCATATCAGTAATCAATTAACATTAAACAAAAAATCAGATGTCACACAGACGATGCAAAGCAGGCAAGGCTATTCTCTCATCTGCAACAAAACCCTATAGAACCAAGTAAACCCATCTGCTCCTTCTCATCCGTGTGACATTTACCCTTTCCAACAATAAATGATCATTTACCTTCTATTCTAAAACTATACCTTTCACAATCACTTCCGCCAACGCGGCATCACCACTTTCCAAAAAACGGATACGGACAAAACGGCCGGTGGGAGCCCCCTCCCGGAATGTCAACAACAGGTTCTGCTCAGTTTGAGTATTCTGACTCTTATCGCAGAGCAGATTCCACTTGTCGTTATCATGGGATGCCTCAACGACATAGCGGCGTACCGCTTCATTGGGGAAATGCAGCTGTATTTCCTTCAACCGCAGCCCCTTTTCCGTATTCACCGTCCAGTAAGGTGATTTATCCCCCGCTGAAGCCTTCCAATAAGTTTGCATATTCCCATCCGCAGCCATGCCGGAAGTATATTCATTCTCGTTGCTACTGGTGATGGTTGGATTGTTTCGTCCGAAGGTCTGGACAACCTCCGTCTTGCCTTCACGTACATAGCGCTTGTAGGGCCGTTCTGCTGTCGGGGTCACCCCTTCCTTGTATTTCTCTCTGCCTTTGAACGTAATCTTTACTCGTGCTGGTTTCAACCCCTTGGACGTGGCTTCTACCACCGTCTTGCCGGCATGGTAGGAACGCATGGCAATGGCAGCCTGTCCATCCATGATGCGGATGTCGCTGTCGGCCTCGAAGCGAATGGAACGCCCTGTCGGGAACTCACCCGGACCGGAAATGATACGCAATTCTACGTCGGGCGAGCGACTAACCCATTTGCCTGAAGCATCGCACACCGTAACCAACAACTGCACATCGTCTGTACCATCCGTTTTTACCGTTGTGCTGCCTGCTTCCAATTTCAGTTTTGCAGCCTCGCTGTCTATCGGCCACTCCGGCGGGGCAATACCTGCACGCTCATTCCGATACCAGTACCAGTAACGTTTGGGTATGCGGAAATAGTCGATAAGACCCAGCTTAGCCATCATGCTTCCGGCAATGCTACCGTGGTCGAAGGCGCACCAGCTGACTTGCCCGCTCCGCCAGGGATAGCCTTTCCATCCCTCATTCTGCTCAATGCATCCCCATTTGGCGTTATATTCTCCCGGACGGTCTGACGAAATTTCAGAACCATATTCGGAAACGATATTGGGGACACCTGGGTTCTGGAAGTCAGGAATGATGGCTCCATCGCCGTTATAACCTGCTACATCTCCAATGTGATCAATGCGCCCTTCTCCAATGGGACGTTGCGCACCGCCTATGGCCGCCGGGCGCGTGGGGTCCAGCTGATGTGCCCGATCCGCCATTTTCCGCAACAGCCCCCGCATGCCGTCCATGGCTTCCGGGGCGGTGAAGAAAACTTCGTTGCACAAACTCCACACCACAACGGACGGATGGTTACGGTGGATGTGTATCATTTCCTCCAATTGCCGCAAGGCACTTTCTTCGAATGCCGCCGTATGGGTCTTGTCCACCGGATAGGCGCTGCTACTCCATGTACCGTCTTCTCCGTAGCCACCCATTCCCCAGAAGGGAGCCTCCGACCAAAACAAAAGTCCCATTTCGTCACAGGCCTGAGTGAAAAATGGAGCGTGCGGATAATGTGAACCACGGATAAAATTGAATCCAGCCTCCTTCACCATCGCCACATCCCGCCGGGCAGCACTTTCCGTGACGGCATCTCCCCAACCGGCCTGGTCTTGGTGTACGTTGGCACCTTGGATGACAAAGTGCTCACCGTTTAGGAAGAAGCCCTTATCGGCGGTCCATTTGATCCAGCGGAAGCCAAACGGAGTTTCCATACGGTCCAGCAACACGCCGTTTTTGTAGAGCAAGCTGACTGCCTTGTACAAGACTGGGGTCTGGGGTGTCCACAATTGGGGGTTCTGTATCGGCTCGGTCTGCTGTGTCCACACCTTGCGCTCGTTGGCGGCCAATGTTTCCGTAGTTTCCGTCACCGCCAGTTCCTTTCCACGTTCGTTAAGAATGCGTGTTTCCAATCGGTAGATTCCCGGTTCATCACTGTCATTACACAATTCCGTTTCAATTTTCACCGGCGAACTCTTTCCGTTCTGTTCCTCCAACTGCGGAGTAGTTACAAACGTACCATACCAGGCAATATACACGGGAGCTTTCTTCACCAGCCTTACATTCCGGTAGATACCTCCGCTAAATACATGTTCACCCGCCCGAGGTGCTACGTCTGGTTGCCACAAATTATTCACCCGGACCGCTACCATGTTATCACCTGCCTCGGCACAATCAGTGATGTCTATCGAAAAGCCCGTATATCCTCCCACATGTCTGCCGGCCAGCTTCCCATTGACAAAAACTTCCGCTTCCTGAAACACACCGTCAAACTCCAAGAAGAGTTTTTTCGTCAAATCGTCTTCATTTACTTGCAAGTGTTTTCGGTACCAACCGTATCCCACATAGAAGTCCTTTGACATAAAGTAGGGAATGCTGAAAGAATGTGGCAAACCAATGTTTTCCCAACTCCCGTCGTTATAACCCGCCTGCTCGGCTCCCGTATAATCGCCTTGGGCATATTTCCAGCGGTTGTTGATATTGACTACTTCGCGAGGACTCGCATTAAGCCCCATACATACTATCTGCAAACAGAACACTTGCAATAACAGGCCCATCACATAGATATTTCTCCTAAGTATTCTCATAAGTCATAAAAAATTATACTATAATAAATATTTAAAATTTCTACTAATTTTCTTCTAAATTCCATTGGTCGCACCATTCTATCACCGGCTTTCCATCCACAAAGGTCAACGGAAGCCATACGTAGCGAGAATCATCCAAATCGCTCTTGTTCCAACGATCGAACATAGCGATAATCTGTCCGTTTTTACCACCTATCGGCAACACAAACGTACTTTGTGCATAATAGGTTTTCTCTGCATCCTTCCCTCTACAAGGATTGCCTATCACCGTCCACTCACCCAGCATGGAATCGGCGACCGCACATTGGGCAGTATTCGGATCCCAACCCGTACAACCGGAAGAAATCAGATAATACTTCCCGTCATGCTTGAAAACTGCCGGTGCCTCCCGGTATTGGCCAATGAAATTACGCGTATAGTCACCCGTATGTTGCGTGTAGTCGTCGTTCAACAAGCCAATGTATAAGGTTTTGTTCCATTCGGACGAATGAATATGATAGGCACGTCCGTCATCATCCTTAAAAACTGTCTGGTCACGACTGTCTGCTCCATTCGGTTTGAAAGAGCCTGAATAAGTAAACAAGCCTGTTGGTGAGTCACCGACCGCTACACCTACATGTGCTTTCTCATAATTCGGACTGTCAATATGTACCCACATGACAAACTTTTTCGTCTTATCATTGTAAATGACTTTGGGGCGTTCGATGATTTGGGAGGGATGCAAGTCCGAATGCATGTTTTGAGTATCGGGAGGTAAGACAACAGCTTCGAATCTCCAGTTCACCAAATCCTCGGATGAATAGCACGACACGCCACCCGCTTCAGCACGCCAGCCTACACCAATGTCATCCCGATAATACGTGGAATCACCTTTGTATTCCCCATACCAATAATATACTCCATCGTGTAACATGATACCTCCTCCATGGGCATTGATGGGATTTCCATCTGTATCTAGCCAAACGGTGCCCGGCATAATGGTTTTCGGAGAGTTTTTGCAGCACGAGCTGACACCAATCAGAAAAGAGCAAGCTATAACGCTTAAAAATAACAAATACTTTTTGTGCATGATTTTAAGTTTTTAAATCGAGATTGACAATGATAAACAATGCTTATAGGGCACTGGGAAAACGACAAATAAGACCTTACTGCTAGACAATTCTCATACCGAGCGTACATACTCTCCTGTCGGAAACAAATCCGACAGGAGAGTGAAAAGTAGCATTAACTAGTTTAACCTGCGCATCTATTTGTTGAAACTGTTAATCTTTAGTTCCCAGTCTTTATAGTTTCCTGATGCAGATGTGATACGATACCTATAAGATTGGGCGGAATAATCTCCCAAAGTACCCAACTTAGGCGCACCATCCAATGGCGTCACCGAAGCTGCATGAGATACAACAAATGAACAAGCAAGTGAAGACAGGGATACTTTATCTCTTTCTTCTTGGGTAAAAGCGTTATCTGTACCAGGGACTGTAAGATCAACCGTTATCGTTTGATTTTCTCTATCAATAGTTTGGTTCACATTTAAGTTCTTGAAATAGAGTGTATAGACGCCTTCTGCATCCGATTCAATAGCCCACCTGTGCTCAAAAGCGACAGAATTAACCTCACATTCCGTTGTGTATTCCACCTCGTCCATTCCATCTTTCAAACATGAACCGAACAGAATAGGAAGGGCTATCAATATGATTGTGTATATATACTTTTTCATAAAATAATCATTTTAGTGGTTGTTATTTCCAATCATCATTCTGCCACAAGTTCTCATTGTTCATAAGTTCACTTTGTGGAACAGGTAATAAATATCTCTTCTTAGGTGTAAAAATAAAATTGTGATCAGCTTGCGGAACAGGTATTTCACAATAGTAATAGGCGTTTGGTTTCATAAAGTCTTCTTCAACCATATGATTGCCAGGCACCTCTATCTCCAGCTTTTTAGTCGGATTATCACCCCGGTTCAATTCCGGAATGACACCACCTTTTTCTCCTGTAGGATATCCGGTCGCAGGATCGGTTACTCCCCATGAAAGAGCTGTACGAAGCAGGGTTAAATAACGGTCGTTCTCCAGATTCAGTTCCGCAGCTCTTTCGTCGAGATAAATCATCTTCAATTCGCCTCCAGTTTCCGTGGTCAATTCCGGCAAACCACCATGCTGTACGCGTGTCTTGTTTATATACTCCTTCGCTTTAGCCTCATTGGGAGTAGATAATGAGAGGTAAGCCTCTGCTGCATTCAAATAGCATCTTCCCAAACGGAAAATAGGATTGGTACAATTAAGATAGTAATCAATAAGTCGATATTGAGGAACTTTTTTCGAGTACAAGATTCCTGTCATAGAACCATTTTCGCGTGCTTTACCGACAAATCCATCGCGATGGAGATTTCCACCTGTACGGAAATAAATGGTATTTCCTAAGAACTTACTACCGTCATATGCAAATGTTCCGGCAAAACGTTGGTCTCTGTTACTATACATCAAATCTGAAATGGAAGTATAGGATGAGGTCGACTTCAATTTACGCTTTTCACGCATTACTCCGTTCTTGTCCGCTTCATTGACAATCTCTATATTCTCGGCAAACAATTGGGATTCTTCAAATCGGCGTGCTTTCCCATCCAAATCGATTATATAGTAGACTTTATCGACAGTTTGCGGATCAGGCTGTATTTGTGCACCTCCATTAGTCACGGTGTATCCATTGCTCAATGGTTGGAAAGAGAGATTGATATTATTATTATACAATGAAGGGGCGTAGTTCACCAAAAGTCGGTTGATATTAGAATAGTTGTAATCTCTGCTTCCATACGATTCATTCATTTGCGCTACTAGGATATTCTCCGGACATGTTTGTGCAAATGAGTAGTCACTGAACATATTCATATACTCTTCTGCGCCTGAAACCAAAGAATACTTGTTCAAAGCATCCAAGTCCTGAACAGCCTGGATTACTTTCTGATAATATCCATCCACATTTATCCCATCATAATAGGAGAGATATGCTGCTGCATGTAAAGCCATTTCAGAGAGCAGGGCATAAGCCGAGCCTTTGTTTAGTTGTCCCGATTGAGCATCTGTGTTCAGCAAATTTGCCGCTTTCTCACACAACTCAATGGCATAATCATATGTCTCCTGCATGGTGGCTCGGGGAAGTTTCAGTTTTTGAGCAGCAGTTTCGTCGCCACCTGCAACGGTGCCAATATCGTCCAACACCTCATCGACAATCACATAGCCACCATATTTGCGTGCCTGCATAAAATAGAATGCCGATTTCAACAGATACGCCTGTCCCAACATATCGTCAGCAATACTTGCCCCAATACTGTTTCGGTTTGCTTCATCTGTCAAATGAGCGATTGCAATGTTGGTTCTTCTTATGAGCGAAAAAGCATCCCAGCCAAAATCTGTACTCGTTGTCCAGCCTGTGTCATCTTTACCTTTTCCGGAAAGCCAATGACCCCAAAAGATATCTGACTGGCATTCGCTATTATAAGAATTATGATACCAGGACCACCCGTAAAAGCCATCACTTGACGCTAAATAGGTGATAGGGTCTCCGCAAAAATGTGAAAAGAAATTCAGGTTGTGATACAGCCCATAAAGGTTTGCTTGCGCCAAAGAGGCATCTGACCATACATCCGTTTCTGAAATCAAGTCCAGCGGTTTCTTGTCAAGAACATCTTCACAAGATGAAAACAGAACCGGGAATCCGGTGAAAGCAGCTATAATGAAAAATAATTTTATTCGTTTCATAATATACTTCTGTTTTTAAAATCCAACATTTAATACTAAAGAATAAGTGCGCATAATGGGATATCCGTAATTCTCCACACTACCTTGTTCAGGGTCTAAGTAATAATCGTTTGCCTTAGATATCGTAAAGAGATTCTGTCCTACCAAAGAGAGTGAGAGGTTGGAAACCCAAGGTATGTTTTTCAATAATTTATACTTGAAATCATAACCAAATTGCAAACTCTTCAAACGTATATATCGGCAATCCAATTCCCAGAAAGTAGAGCCTTGCTGGTTATGAGACAATCCATAGCTTGTATCGGGAATGGGATAACGGGCACCTGTATTCTCCGGAGTCCAGAAGTCCAATTCAGAATCAAATCGCAGACGACCCAAACCAACAGGTTGGCCATTACTACCAATCAGTTTGTAGTTCTCACCTGATCCCTGGAACAATCCACTTAACGTGAATCCTTTATAAGAGAGGTTGAAATCTATACCATATTGCATAATAGGTTTTGAATTCATGCCATTATAGATTTTGTCATCAGAGTAGGTACCATCCGTATCGATACGTCCGTCTCCATTGACATCTACATATTTGATGTCTCCAGTTTTGAGATAGGTAGCCCATAACGCATGGGGATTGTTCAACAAATCTTCGGCACTTTGATACAAACCATCCGCAATCCAAGTTCTGGTACCATCCGACAATGTTTTTCCAAGAGAACTGATCAATGGATTGGAGCTTGTTGCAGGATCCTCGTTAATGGATTTCCACATTTCGTCATAGAAGGAAAGATTCATGCCGACATCATACCTGAAACCATTGTATGAATCCCGCCAACGGAGCGTAAATTCACCACCGACCCTTCTAAAGACATCATCAGACATCACTTTGGGCAAACCAGTACCGAGGAGAGTACTATAGGTATCCTTCGGGCTCCGTAAATAGTTTCTTGTCTCTTGGGTAAACCAGTCAAATGTGGCACTCAAACGGTTGTTGAACATAGAAAGGTCAAATCCGAAGTTGGTTGAAGTGGTAGAATACCATGTCAAGCCCGGAGATACCAAGCCGGGAGTGTTTATTATAGGAGCACGCACCCCGTTGATGTCCCAACTTGCCGAACCCATACTCCAATTGGAGAAATAGGCAAAACGCTCTCCGTCAATACCGTTCTTACCCCAGGAAGCTCTCAGTTTAAACAAATCTACTTTCAATTTTTTAGCCAGCGGACGGACAAAAGGCTCATCCGACACAACATAACCTGCAGAGAACGAAGGGAAGTATCCATATCGGTTTCCATCAGAATAGTTGTCACTACCGTCAATACGCAAACTTGCTCCAATAAGGTAACGTCCCATATAGTCATAATCGAGCACACCGACATAACCTAATCTACCGGATTCGCTACTGGATCCTCCATTGGTCATACCATTTTCCGGTCCGGCAAAAATCTGATCTACAGTTGAAGTCAGATACTCTTTTCTATTACCACTCAAACTTTCATAATAAGATTCTGTTTGGTTATAGAAGACAGAGGCTCCCAACGAATGCTTCTCAAAGAATGTGTTTTTATACTGCAGACCAATATTAAACTCATACGTCCATGAGTTACTTTTTGTCATACTTAAGGAAGGCTTGCTCGTAGCCGGTTGTAGAGTGCCGTCTGCCTGATATGACGGCACATACGCATTGTTCCATGATTTTTGACTATACGAAGCCGTCTTATAATTTCCTACGAACAATACTTTCAGACCTTTTACTCCATATACATCCCAATCCAGATTGAGGCGACTGTTCATGACAGGCTCACTGCTTTTGTCGTATCCGGTTCTGGGGTCCAAAGATAAATAAGTAGTATTGGCAAAATAAGTGCCGTCTTGATTCCAGATTTTTTCTGTAGGGAATGATTTTGTCGCCCACATGATATCATACTCACTGGCTGCTGAATTTCTCCATACAAAAGAGTTTTTCATATCCAATCCGACTTTCAAGTCGATGTTCCGGAAATAGTGAGTGACATTGGCACCGATATTGGCTCTCCGATACGTATTGATTTCTTCACCGGCAATAGGCTTTGCTATTGATCCTTGATTGAAATATCCCAATGAGAAATGGAACTGGGTATCCTCATTACCTCCATCCACTGTCAATGAATGTCTGTCCGATTGCGCAAAATCCCTCATGACAGCCTCGCGCCAAAGCACATTAGGATAGTTGTCGGGATCCGTACCGGTTCGGTAAGCATCCAATTCCTCTTGCGAATAAGTCTGCGCATACCCATACACTTTATCAAGATAATTAGTAGCCATAGCCAAATCATACGAACTGGCGTTTTCTTTTATGTTGGTAGGCTGACTAAACTGATGATCAAGCGTATAATTGATATGCGTTTTACCGACTGTTCCCGATTTAGTTTTGACAACCACAATACCATTTCCAGCCAATGCTCCATATACTGCTGCGGAAGCAGCGTCTTTCATCAATGAAATAGATTCAATATCTTGAGAGTTCAAGAGATTAAAAGTCGCTTGATCCTGTACTATACCATCAATTACAAACAAGGGAGTTCCACCACCACGGATGCTTATACTGGGAGTAGAACCCGGCATACCGGAAGAATTAGTAATAATGGCTCCAGGAGTTCTACCCTGCAATGCAGACGACACATCGGTGTATCCACCAAGATCCTCAATCTGTTTGAGATCGACAGATGTCACGGCATTCGTGATCTTTCGCTTGACCACAGTTCCGTAAGCTACAACAACCACTTCATCCAGCGTTTCCGTATCTTCTTTCAGTACAATCTCAAGTGCTCGACCAGCTGAATAAGATACTTCCAAAGTCTGATACCCCACGTACGAAACAATTAATGTACCATTTTGAGGAGCATTCAACAGTTCGAAATTCCCATTTAAATCTGTAATGGTTCCGATAGTGGCTTTACCTTTCACGACTACACTGGCACCGATAATCGATTCGCCATTCACATCAACCACGCTTCCTTTCACTACTGAATTTTGCATGACTGTAGCCACCCTATTAATTATGGGCGTTTCGAAAGCTGCCAAAGCATCGGGACATTCCAAGAAAAAGGATGCTGCAACAGCAAGTAAGACTTTGCTTGGAAAAACATGTTTCCTTTTATTTTCCATAGGATACAATTCTTAGTTTAACATAAAGTTATTTAGTTCACCGGCACAAAAGTATCCCGATAGCAAATGAAGAAAGGGGAGAAATCAAGCAAAAAAGAGGGGAATACAAGCAAAGTGTACTTTAAATTATGGTTATCCAATAATTTTTTTGCTAAAAACATAAAATTATGGCTGACAGCATGGTGAGGGTATCCTATTTGTTAGATTTCTGTTGCCAAATAAATAACGCGAATTCGATATAATTTACGTTAGATTAATATGTTAGTTCAGCGTTTTTATTCGCTTGGGCGCACAGGAATATGTATCGAGGCACCAAATTCAATTCGTTAGACAACATATATCTAACGAATTAAAGTCGTTGTCTGAAGGTATTAATGATACTGAGAAAGGAGATAAAAGAGAGGGACTTTTTACTTAAAGGTACTGCTTTGATATTGCCCTCTATTTAGAGTTATATTGAACTGACGTTAAATCCTATTTGTCCTATTAGTTTTTCGCACTTCAATAATGCACATAATCTATATCGACAAAACCTTTATCCTCTTTATTGTTAAAACAATAGATACCAATCCGGTCACCTCGATAATTTCCCCATACCATTTGATACGGATTACCTAACGACTGAAAGGCCTCTCCATCCAGACTATAATAATAGCATGATTCTCCATCCAATCCCCAACAAGTTTTGAACCATACATACGATGAAGAAATCTGTTGAAGTCTTGTTACCTCATTATTTTTCCGATATTCCAAATACCATTCTCCTCCTTCCTTCACAATCCCGATGGCAGAATGCTGGGAGGAAAAATGACAAAGTCCACTCTTTTGACCGTCTTCCATATTTGAAATGTCCAGCTTTACCACCACCTCGTTTTCCGGTTCTCGGAATGTCCGTTGCGTCAGTGTATTCCCAGCCTTCATCAGATTGTCCGTTTCCAAAGGACGATAAGCCTTCAAGCGCAACCAACCCGGACGTTCGGAAAGAGAAAAATACTCCTTGCGAGGCTGGTAGTTCCACTGCCACTGCGGTGCAAGTTGAACGGCATCAAAATCATCACTCCTCTGAATAGACAACTTCTTCACGCTCTTGAAAGGCATATCCCCAAACCATTTCATGGTACCAATGCTATCAGAGAGCACTTCCCCAATAATTGGCCAACCATCTATCCAAGTCACCGGCAACAAGCTGACAATCCGTCCGCTCCAGTCCCCCGACCCGTGATGGGTTAGAAAATACCAGTTACCATCTTTCCCTTGAACAATGCCTCCCTGATTAGGCTCCATGGCCTCCCGACTGGGAAGTGCCAGTTGCTTCTCTTCTACATACGGACCGATAATCTTCCTGGCCCGTTTAGCCATGACATATCGTCCCAGTTCAGACTTGTGTTCACTGAATATCAAATAATACCAGCCGTCTTTTTTCAGTAGTTTGTTAGCTTCACGCCCGTTACCCAAGTTTATGAGTCTAGCAGATTTCCGATTGATGTTTTTTCCATCCGCAGCCATTTCGAAAAGATAAGTCTTATATCCGTCAGCAAAATGGGTACCTATGAAATATGCCTTCCCATCGTTGTCCCATAAGGCGGTACAATCGTCCCAACCCACCTCAGCAAGCAATGGAATCAGCGGTTCCCAAGGACCTTCGGGAGAAGCGGCAGAAGTCATAAAATATCCTTCGTCAGGTGTACCGAAAAACAAATAGAACCGATTGTCATGATAGCGAAGCGTTCCTGCCCATACGCCACGTCCGTAACGGTCCATCCGTGTCCAGTTTAAATTCTCACCAATCTGTGTCAAATCCGTTATGGCGTGACTGCAAATCCGCCAATTTACCAAATCTTTGGAATGTAAGACAGTCATTCCCGGTGAAAACTGGAAAGTGGAAGAGATTGCATAATAATCCTCACCAACCCGGATGCAGTCAATATCACTATAATCTGACGGTATAATCGGATTTAAATAAAGACCATTCGGTTGTTCGCCCCAAGCTTTCCATCTTCCCCATTCAACGTTTTCCTGCCCCATCAAGACTGTACCGATGCAGATATAACAAATAGTAAACAGAAGTTTTTTCATCGTATTTTCATTTAATAAACACTCCATTCTCAAACTATTTCACCGCGACGTCGTAACCTTTAATTTTAATATTTCAGTTTTCAACCCTTTGGCTTTAACGGTCAGCGTTAGTTCACCGGTTTCTTTTCCGCTTTTCACCACCACTAAAGCACGACCTTTCCAAGCTTTTCGTTGTGGTAGCGTGTAAGCTGTGCTGTCGGTCAAGTCTGCACTACAAGTAGCAAGCAACGTACCGGGACCTTCCAGTGTAAAATCAAGCAGGTTGTCGGCTATCGGAACCAGACGACCTTTGCGATCGGTGATTTCCGCAACGACATACGCCAGTGACTGTCCGTCGGCTGTCAATTCCGTGCAATCGGCAGTGAGGCGGATGTGGTAGGGCTTCCCGGCAGTCACCAGTAATTGCGGGTCAACTTCCTTTCCGTTCTCCACCCCCACGGCACGCAATTCGCCCGGTTGATAAGGCAAGGCAAAGACCGCCTTAAATTCCTCTTTGCGGGTGGTGGGAAGTTCACCTACGAGCTGATTGTTCAAATAGAGTCGGACAGCCGGATAGCGTGAACAGATTTCCACTTGAATATCCTTGCCTTCGTGTCCCGGCCAGTTCCAATTTTCCCATGTCGGCCATACCGACCAAGCCGTTTCTTTCACTTCACCGTAGTAACCCGACGGTTCTTTTACGGCTAAGTGAATCTTCTTGGCTCGAGGATTGTACAGTAAGTCGCGATAATATGAAATGGGCTTACGCCATCCCGTCACATCAATGTCACCACAATAGGCACCATGCCAGGGGAAATGATTGCAGACATAGTGTTCGCCTTCGCTCTGTCCTTTGTAATAAAAGCGCCCGATACCCGATTCACCAAGGTAATCTATACCTGTCCATACAAAATCTCCGATAATGTAAGGATGTTCAACGACCTGTGCCCAGTTGGTGAAAGCATTGCGCGGGTAGGATTCGGTCTGCATGATGATACGGCTCGGTACCCGTTCATGGTCTGAAGCCGCTTTGTGCATTAGGTAGTTGTAACCCGCAATGTCATGCGCGGCAGCTAATGGGTCGTAAATTTCCCAATCGGAATCCCACGCACATAAGGCAGAGGTAACCGGACGAGTAGGATCATACTTGTGTACCAATCCAGTCATGGCGTAGGCTGTAAGTACGGCTTCCGGACTTTTCCGTTCGATAATCTCGTTGCCAATGCTCCAGCAGAAGATGGAAGGATGATTGCGGTCGCGTTTCACCATGGATTCGATATCGTGCATCCACCATTGGTCAAACACGGCTGAATAATCGTATGGGTTCTTGGCTGTACTCCAACCATCAAAAGATTCATCAATAACCAGCAGTCCTAAATGGTCGCACGCATCAAGGAAAGCTTCTGAAGGCGGATTGTGCGAAGTGCGGACAGCATTAAATCCGGCTTCTTTCAGAAGACGTACTTTGCGCCATTCTGCATCACGGTAGGCGGCTGCGCCCAAAGGACCATTGTCGTGATGCAAGCAGGCACCGTTCAATTCAATGGATTCTCCATTCAGACGTAATCCCTTGCGGGTGTCACATTCCAACGTACGCACACCGAAAGTCTTGGTCACAACATCCGTTCCACCTTGTTCCAAACTACAGGTCAACGCATAAAGCTCAGGTGTTTCAGGACTCCACATACAGGCGTCTTCTAACGGCATTTGCAGACGGATGGTACGTGTTTCTCCTGCCTCTAAGGTGACAGAGCACCGTTGGGAGACCTGAGTTTCACCCTCATAAAAAATACAAGTGTGAAAACTGAAAGAAGTCGATGTCTTTTGTTCATTCACCACGGTAGCATCTACGCAGACCTGCGTGTGTCTGCCTTCGGTAGTTGTGCGTATGACGATGCCCCAAGGCTCGAAGTGAAGCCGAGGAGTGCGAATCAGTTTCACGTTACGATAGATACCCGAACCTGTGTACCAGCGAGAGTTCTTCTGTTGTGAATTATCCACACGCACAGCCAATACATTCTTGCCTTGTTTCAAATAGGGAGTCAGATTGTGAAAAAACGAAGTGTAGCCGTAAGGATGTACGCCTAAGTCATATCCGTTGATGAAGACCTGTGCGTTCATGTAAACTCCTTCAAAATAGATAGAAGTTAGAAGGTTTAAATCATTTTCGTCGCAGTGAAACGTCTTACGATACCAGCCGATACCGGTAGGGTAATAGCCTCCGTCGTTTCCGGCAGGATTGTCTGCCAAAGGTACACCTTCGATGCTCCAGTCGTGAGGTAAATCCAAGGTACGCCACTGGCTATCGTCGAAGTCCGGACGGGAGGCGGCAACGGTGTCGTTCAATTGGAATTTCCACTGTTCATTGATGCATCGTTCACGGCCGTTGTCGATTTGCGCCATTATTCCGACACTCCATAGAACAAAACTGGCAAGAAACAGTCGCCTCAAGATGTAATGTACTCTAATTCGTGTTATCGGATTTTTCATGATAGGTAATGTTATTAGTTTGATAAAGATTGATTCTCATTTACAAGCCTGTTGACTTTTTCAACCTATACGCCTTTCCTGGTCGGGTATCTATATCGTATTCATACACGGTGATTGCATTTCCTTGCGGCGTTTCCTTCAGTTCTGGAGAGTAGAGCGGAGTTTTTACTTCTGCCGAGGCAAATAAGATATTCGGGCAATCACCTGCGGCTTTACGCAAGCCATTACCTTTCAACGGAACATAGGAACGAATGCGCAGCGTACCGCCTATCGTAGAACGCACGGTAGCTTCCTTCAATGTGCCGTCCGCCCATTCCATATCGACCTCAAATCCACCTCGAGCCCGAAGTCCCTTCACGTGACCTTCCATCCACGCCGAAGGCAAGGCCGGCAAAAGATGTACCGCACCGTCATGACTCTGTAAAAGCATTTCCGCAATCCCCGCCGTCGCACCGAAGTTACCGTCAATTTGAAAAGGTGGATGAGCATCAAACATATTGGGGTACGTACGACCTTCCGGATATTTCTCTGCCTCAGCATCGTTCGGCAAAAGCTGGAGCATGTTACTGATTAGGTGATAGGCGTGGTCACCGTCAAGCATACGTGCCCAAAAGTTGATTTTCCAGCCGATACTCCATCCTGTTGCTTTGTCGCCACGTTGTTCCAACGTGGTGCGTGCCGCCCGAAATAATTCCGGTTGACTGAACGGTGAAATCTGGTTGCTGGGATACAAGCCGTAAAGGTGTGAGATGTGGCGATGTTCATCGTGCGGATCATCCATGTCCTGTAACCATTCCTGCAACTGACCGTACTTGCCTACCTGCATGGGCGGCAAGCGGTCTATCATTTGCCGCAAGGAATCTTGGAACATCATTTCATCGCCCACGATGCGGGCTGCCTGCAACGTGTTACATAGCGCATCGAACACAATCTGATTGTCCATGGTGCATCCGCCTGTTACGGGTCCATGTTCGGGAGAGACCGACGGAGCAACTACCCACCAGTGGTATTGCGGATGCTCCACAAGGAAATCTAAGAAGAATCGGGCTGTACCCTTTAGTACCGGATAATAGCGATGAAGAAACTTATTGTCGCCAAAGAACAAATAATGCTGCCACAAGTGTTGAGCCAACCAAGCACCACCGGTGGCCCATGTGCCCGGAGCTGCATAATCTACCGGTCCGGCAATGCGCCACAAGTCAGTATTGTGGTGAGCTGTCCAACCGCGGCATCCATACATATCACGGGCCATTTTTGCTCCTGTATGTGACAGATCATCGAGCATGGAGAATAAAGGCTCATGCATCTCAGTCAGATTGGTGACTTCTGCCGGCCAGTAGTTCATCTCCGTATTGATGTTGATGGTGTATTTGCTGTCCCAAGGAGCATACACCTTATCATTCCAGATACCTTGCAAATTGGCTGGTTGACCGCCCGGCTGGGAGGAGGAAATTAGGAGGTAACGTCCATACTGGAATAACAAGGCTGGCAAAGACACGTCTTGTCCTTGGTTAAAATCTCGGATACGCACGTCCGTTTCACGCTGAGAAGCTGCATTGCTCTTCTTTCCCAAAGTTAACTCCACACGGTTGAACAGTTTCTTGTAACAATTCACATGTTGATTCAACGCTTTCGTATAGGGCACCCGCATGGCTTGTTTCAGACAACACTCTGCCCGGGTTTTCGCATCGCCACTTACATCATGATAGTTCACGTAATTCGTGGCCGCAGCGATGTAGAGTGTGGCTTCCCGTGCTTCGGAAATTTTCAAAGCATCAACAACCTCCGCTACCACACCGTCTGTACACACCTTCACTCGGCATTCGGCCCGGAGCGCACTTGGCACGCCCTCTAAGCCTATCCCCTGACAAAGGATGGAGAGCATATCGCCTTCCACCTTCACAGTGTGCTCCAACGGGGCATTGTAACTAACCTTGAAATTCAGTTTCCCTTCCTTACCAGCCTGCATGTGCACGATGATTACACTGTCAGCAAAAGAAGCAAAAACAGTACGGACATAATCTATTCCATCTACCTTGTAACGTGTGGTAGCAGTAGCATTGGACAAATCCAAGTCACGATAAAAATCCGTGGCCCGTTCATGCCCCTTGAAATCCAAGAAGAGGCTTCCCATAGGCAGATAACACATTCCATGTCTTCCGGAAAAGAAATTAGCGTCCACCAAGCTTTGCGCTTCACGGTTCTTCCCTTCAAAAATCAATTGGCGAATGACCGGAAGGAGATACCGCGCATTCAGATTGTTGTTGCTGTAGGGCGAACCTGCCCAAAAGGTTTCTTCGTTCAGTTGGAGTTCCTCACGTTCCGTGCCCCCATAAATCATGGCACCCAAGCGAGAATTACCGACCGGAAGGGCTTCCGACCAATTACCGGCAGGCCGACTATACCAAAGTATCAAATCGTCAGCAAACGCGGAAAGCCCCATCAAAAATAGACATATACACAATACTATTTTCTTCATTTTATTCTAAATCTGTTATGACAATGATAATTTAACGTAAGTTCAATATAAACCGATTGTTTACGTTTCTCCTCCTCTTAAGGAGGAGGGGGATTTCTGCGAATGAAATTATATCGAGTTCACGTTAATTTATGTGCACTTTATGCACAATTGATAAATAATAGATAATTGTTGATAGTTGATAGTTTTTTAATATTAACTATCAACTATCAACTGCAGCTTTCGGTCTATAAATATCCATTCACAAAACAAAATGTACCAGAAACATTTCGTTCAAAATTGAAGCCTTAAAACCTGATTACAATCTTTTCACCTTCATAGCTAATGTTTTGCTCCTCTATGCCCTCTTCAGAAATGAGCTGTATCCGAACGGGGCGTTTCTCTATCATTCCTTGGAAAGAACCTTCCCGTTTGCCAATTGTCAGTCTCTTCTTTTTGTTATCCCAATCCATGCGGATGTTTGAATATTGTCCTTTTTCGTAATTGTAATTCGTCCCTTCATCTTCATACACCGTATAGGAACCGTTCGCTCCGGCAAACACTTTAATCGTCCAATCCTCTTGATAAGCTTCCTTCATCGTTTGTGGAGTTCCGTCAGTCAATGGCAGAATGGAACCAGCTTTTACGTACACAGGAATATGTTCCTTGGCCACAGGAACATCCTGCCAGCCTTTGTCGGTTACATACTTGTCGCTCCAGAAGTCATACCATCCACCTTTGGTAGCGGGGAAATATACATTCCAACTCTTTACGTTCGCTTCAACGATAGGGGCTACCAACAAAGAGGGGCCGAACATATACTGGTATTTCTGCAAGATGGCCGTGTTATCGTCAGCAAAGTCCATTACCAAAGGCCGCAAGAGTGTGCCGTTGTTGAAGCTAATATTTGCATTTTCAGAATAGAGATAAGGAGCCAGTTGATAGCGGATGGCCAGCGACTGGCGGGCCAAATTCACTACTTCCTCGCCATAGTTCCAGAATTCAGTATTCGATATGTAACCATGCACGCGCATCAAGGGCAAAAAGACACTGGTTTGTACCCAACGCATCATACATTCCTTGTATGCTTGGTTGGTATATTGGTCATTGGGGCGGAAAAAGCCTCCTGCATCGTAAGTCCACCAAGGTAGTCCGGAAACAGAGATACTCAACCCGCTTACAATCTGTCTGCGCAGGGTGTTCCAGTCATTTCCAACATCCCCCGACCAAGTGGCAGTGGCATAACGCTGCATGCCAGAGAAACCACTGCGAGTCAAAATCATGGAACGCTTTTTCGGAGCATCCTTGCGCAGACCTTCATAGACCGTTTTGTTGACCAATAGAGGATAGCAGTTTCTGAACATTTCTCCGGGTATCTTTCCGTTGGCAACTTTCCGTCCCAACAAGTCGTCGTTTTCCGGCTCAGTTGCATCCTGCCACCAAGCGTCTATCCCATGCTTTAAAAGTCCTTGGCTGAAGTTCTCCCAATAGAAAGCGGCTGCTTTCGGATTGAAAAAGTCCACCCATGAAGTGTTTGGAATAAAGTAACCTTTTTGTCCCATCGCTTTTCCCACTTCGGAGGCGGGTTCTACCTTAGACCACACGGAAACCATCAATTTCTGGTCTTGCTCATGTAGTTTGTTTACCATTTCCGTGGGATTCGGATAATTATTTTCATCAAACTTCATGGCGTTCCATCCGTAACGTCCCCAGTATTGCCAGTCCTGCACAATCAAATCCATCGGCAATCTGTCCTTTCGGAACCGGGCAGCCGTTTCCAACAATTCCTGTTGGTTATGGAAACGTTCGCGGCAATGAATGTAGCCCAATGCCCAGTTCGGGAACATGGGAACACGCCCCGTCAATTCTCGATAGGAAGCAATTACGTCATTGGCTTTGCCGCAAAATACGGTATAATCCACACATTCAGCAACCGGAGAACGGAGTACCGTTTTGTTGTCCACCGCCTTGAAATACACTTTGGGCCTATCATTTTTCTCTAACTCTGCTTCCACGTTATAAGTACCCGCTTCCAGTTCCAAGATTGTGGAAGTTGTAGGTGGCAACCACGTGTTTTCCATATTGAAGATGGTTTTGTCCCCTATGCGTAGGTGATATTTCCGAGCCATCGACTGCCCCACATCCAGCAAAATAGAGTAACGCCCTTTTGCGGGAACAGTCAGTTTGGAAACGAAAACAAAATTTTCACGTTCTTCTATTTTACCTCCTTCGGTCGAAGTCACATCCACTTTTTGGGTTGTACCTTCTTTTCGGAAAGGGGTCAATTCAATCATCTTGTCTGCCGGATTGAAGTCGGTCAATCCATAATTGTTCCACAGCACGCCATATCCCTTATTGGATACGAACATAGGGATGGATATTTGCGTATTTACTTGGGTAAGCCGACGTGTCAATCCACGTACGTCCAACCATCCATCCTGGAACTGTCCCAAGCCGAAAAGATGCTCGTCTGTCGGTGAATAAAACTCCTGCGTGGCACAATATGTGTCCATTCCTTGAATAGAAGACGATGCAAGCTGACGACCGCTTTCCTGCAAAATCCTATTTCCGTCCGAGGATAAGAAGGATACCAGCCCGGTTGCCTTATCGACTTGGGCTATAATACCGGATAGCTTTACGGAAACTGCCTCTTTCCCATTCTTTACGGTAAATGCCTCTCCCATTTTATTGTTGACATATATCCATTCCGGCAACGGCATTCCCGAAAGTTGTTTTACGAATTTCACCCTTATCGTATTGGAGGATAAGGGACAGAGTTGCAATTCTCCATCTTCCATTTTGAATACAACCCGGTCCTTTTCTTTCTGAAAAGAGCGTACAGCTTGCGACCAGCCTTCTATCCAAAAGCAAAAGAATGCAGATAATAAATAAATAAACTTCTTCATACTAAAACATTTTTGTTACAAATATAATTATTAATGATTAGAAATCATATACCCTTATTCAAATCAGAACCTTCAGGATACACACGGTTTTATGCCGTTTGTATTCAGAAAGCAAGTAAAGAGCAAGAATAATGCGAGCCTGTCTTTCTTTCTCATGTTTATCATTGCATTTATCGAAAGTACATCAAATAGTCCCACTTCCTATTAAGATTCAACCCAAACTTGTAAACCCCATATTGTGGGAACTATTTGAATGCCAACAATTTCATTACACAAATCCTATTCTCAATCTATTAAATTTCAGCTCTAATATCTATTGATAATTAAAAACATATTGTGCGCAGCACAGTCTTACCCTTTATTCATTCTACCCCATAGACATATACCTCGGACAACGAAGCATACCCGCTTCTATGACTGGTCTCTATTCGTATCTTCAAGTACCGTCCCTTGACGGCATTCACACCGAATATCTGTGCCTTTTCAAGCCCATTCTCCATGGAGAACTGACCAATCTCCGTCCAATCGTTCTTATCAGAGCTGATAGAGAAACGGCCCGTTGCCGTATCCGTATAGCCGTTGCATCGTTGTAGCAAAGCTATCTGACTGACCGTATGTTCAGCTTGCATGTCGATGATTATTTCAAACGGAGGATAGGCCATTACTTGCCAACTGGAGTGCCAATAAGTAGCCAGATTATCATCCAAGATACAGCTGGCAACACCATTTCCAGTACCTTCGCCTGTCGTCTCTTCCGACGTGGCTTCTGCCGTCCATCCGGTACGGTCTAACTGCGTGCCCATAATGCGATACATCAAAGGATAAACAGAATTGGTTTCAGAAACAGCAAACATGGAAATGCCGGTAATCGACACTGGAAGCATGTAATCACCCGGTAATAAGGTATTTCCTGCTATCTCAACTTCCAAATCATCCATGGTGACACCGTTAGCCAGCCTCATGGTTTCCGGCAGGGTATAACTTTCGTCAGGGAATAGACTGAACAGCGTACCGTTGGAACGATTGTATTCGTCCACATACGCTTTGTTCACACCAAAGGAGCATTCCAAGTCCCAAGTGTTGTTCACATTCAAACCAAATGGAAGTTTTGCAGTGAACGTAGCCAAAGAACTGTAGTCTATTTGGATAATTTCGACGGGCGTTTCCATCACAAAACCAACCATCGGAGCCAAGACTGCCTCAAGTTCAATGAACACTTCGTTCTTCTTCGCATTGATGGAATCGGTACTACTGGTCACCAGTAAAGGCAAAACCCAAACCTTATCCGGATTGTTTTCCATCACTTCTTTCACTTGTGAAGTTTTAAAAAACACATTGACCAACTTATAACGGTCGGTGGAATTAAAATCAACTTCAGTCGTTTCTAATGAATAGCAGTCTTCGTCGATTAATGAGTAATTCACTCCTTCCGGAATGCTGTATTCTTCATCAATCTGAGTTTGTGGCATCACACCAATTGTGGCGTGAGCTGTTAACGTGGGATCGCTGCCGGCTTTAATGATGGAGAAAGTATATTGGTGATCGTTTCCTGTATCATATAAGGTCAACGCCTGTTTACCACTGTTGTTCACATACAATATTTTGTGATATTCTTCTGGAACGATTTTACTCAATTCATAATCAGAATCTGTGCAAGCTCCCAATGCCATCAGGCCACCCGCTACCAATAAATATTTTAATTTCATAACTTATATACTAATTAAATGATTATTTATTTTATCACCCCGACAAAGCCTCCTCGCGGCAAACAATCTATCACCAAAGAGTCGCTAGGTACATTTTCTTTAATACTGAAACTGCGATTATCTGCTCCATCCTTAAACAACGTCATAGATTTGCCATTCACAGACAGTTCCTCCAAAGAGACACAGAGTGTGTGCGGTTCATCCGTGCCATTGATGCCGGCAATGTACCAAGCCTCACCCTTGCGACGCGCTATGACAACCTCTATACCCGGATAACCCGCCAACAACTTTGTATCGTCCCAAGCCGTAGGTAAAGTAGATAAGAGTCGCTTCACGGCTTCCGGCAATTGGTCATAAGTAGCAGGGCTGTCCGGCATATGCTGCAAGGCCGATTCAAAGAGCAGAGGCAAGGCTAACTCATGAGCGTAAGTAGTGATGTGCGGATATTGCGAGTCGGAGAAAGTACCCGGTGTATAATCCATCGGACCGATCACGTTGCGGGTGAAAGGCAACGTGGCGTTGTGAGCAGCGGCACGATCGGTCAGTGTCGCATTGTTATTGTACCATTCTGCACCATACACACCTTCTACGGACATCATATGCGGATAAGTGCGTTGCCAACCACGAGGCACAGATGCTCCATGGAAGTTTACCATCAGTTCATAATCAGCCGCATCCTCCAACAGGTCGATGCAGTAATCCATGGTAGCCACATCGTCTCCGTTGAAGAAGTCTATCTTCATACCGGACACACCTAAATCGCTCAACCACTGATATTCCTTCAGACGGTCTTCTTTTTTATTCAACTTATACAGCGGGCCAGGACCTAACCATGCCGTACTCGAATTGTACCAAATCAAAGACTTCACACCACATTCCGTTGCGTACTTCACCACATCTTCCATTTTGCCACCATTACCCATTTCATTCCATTCCCAGTCAATCAGATTATAAGGCCATTTCATGCGGACAGCCAAATCAACGTAGTCTTTCAATAAACGGAAATCTTTACTACCATGGTTATGTGCCCAGTAAATCCACGACACCAAGCCGGGCTTTATCCAATTCGTATCTTCCAACTTCGAGGGGTCGGACACGTCCGTTACCAGTGTACTCTCTACCACATCGGCCAGACTGCCAATGATAAGTACCCGCCAAGGCGACTCCCATGTTCCCCGCCCTATCATCTTATCATCAGACAAACGAACCTGATAACAATTACGGTCTTCACCATTATATAATAAAGAACCGCAATGCCCACGACGGATATTCGCCTCGGTCACCAGCATAAACACAGAGTCTTGTAACTCGGTCAATGCCGGATAGCCCCATGTATTCACATCCGGATGTTCGGTCTGTATCCCGTCCGTAGTCAGAGGGAAAAAGCGTTCGTACCCCATGTCATATTCCTGCATCCACCGTTTGGTGCCTTGGGGTAAGGTATAAGAGGTATGTTCACGGATAATGCGCTCGTCCGTTCCCGTCTGAAAACCGTACTTGAAGGCTATACCGTCATTGTAAACACGGAAAGTGACATCCAAAGTTTGTCCGTCTTCATTTTCAAAGGTATAGACACGTTCAGAAGCGTTGTTCATGCAATGGCTACGCTTTCCTGTCAGCATCCGGTAATCATCTGCCACAGGTTTGATTTCGGATATTGATTTTAACTTTAAATTCCCTGCCAACTTTCGTGCTTCTGTTTCCATGCCTAAGCGAGATTGGGTGAGCACCGTTTTTCCTTTATAGGCCACAGAAAAAATAGCTTCGCCATAAGCGTCCGTAGGCGTACAGGTCACCAATACTTGTAAATCCTCGTTAGGAGAAACCACATCATATGTTGCCCCACCGCAGGCGCACAAGACACACAACGTCCAAACAGCTACTATCCTAGTAAATATTTTCATACTAAATCCCTATTTATAAAGACAAAATTTTCAGTTTAATAACCTGGTGCCTGAACCAATTGTGGATTGCTGTAAAGTTCATCCAAACCACTACGAGTAGGGACAGGAAGCAAATACAGTCGGTTGTCCCACTTGAAAGGCTGATTAATGAGAGTCGGTACATTAAATTCTTCAAAGCTCGCGTTCACCAAGAAACCATTCAATCCGTAACGGGCACCTGCTTTCAGCATATCAGGAGCCAGCACCCAACGACGTAGATCATAGTAACGATGTCCTTCCTCAAACAATTCGACGAAACGCTCGTTACGTACCCAATCCATCAAGTTCATTTCGCCATTCAAATCCGCATCTGTCAAATCATTTATACCAGCACGCTCACGTATAACATTCAGATTGGCAAGTGCCTCCGAAGTATTGCCTAATGCAGCATGGCATTCTGCCAAGTTAAGATACAGTTCTGCCATGCGGATGAAAGGAACACGCGGTGCAGTATGTGTTCGGTTTCCGTTAGCACTATAAATTATGTTCGGGTCTATGAACTTCTTTGACAGATAACCGGTTCCTACACAGTTTCGCGGGCTGCCAGTATTGTAGCCATTCGTATTTGTGTTCTTGAAGTTAATCCATAACGGATCTCCGTCATTGATTTTGGTCATATACTGACAGCCGTCAAATACCATCCACGCATAGAAACGGGCTTCCCGATGGGCGTGCATCTTAATGATATCATTCTTTACTTCCTTGCTGTCCAATCGATCCGTTGCCAGTGCCGGACTCTCAGCCCCTTCGTAGAAGCGAGTATACCACTCTTCTTCCGGATAGAAGTCTGGGTCATAATCGGGCAGTTTGCCGTTTTCCGTATAGAAATGCTGAGCCGAATACAACGTCGGTGCAATGGCTGCCCAACCTCCGGCGAAAATGCCGTTGCTCTGTTTCACCACTTTGTTCGGCAAGCGGCTTTCTACGCCTTCTCCACCATTATTGTAGAAGAGGGATATGCGTTGAGCCCAAATCAGTTCTTTGTTATTGTCGCCTTCATTCGCGGTCACCAAATACTGAAACATGCGTACCCGTTCTTTGAATAATTGATTTTCAGGCGTGTCCTCTTCCTTCCCCGGAACGAAAGGCAACGGCACTTCGTCGCGTTCAGCCTTTCTATTGGCGGCCTCAATGTCAAACAATTCATAGCCCGCCTCAGTTGCAGCCGCCAAGGCCTCTTGGCAAGCTGTCAAGGCACGTGTCCACTTGCTTTCATCGTACGTGTGACTGACCAATTCGTTACCATATTCCGGTGTTTCATATTTTTCATTTTTCCAATTAGTATATGGGAAAGAACCATTCCACAAGGGAGAAGCAGCATAAAGCAATACACGTGCCTTCAGGGCTTTGGCAATGGTGGAAGTGGCACGTCCCAAATCATTGTTGGGACGTGTAGCAGGCAATGCCGCTGCCGCTTGGTCCAGTTTATCGACAATCCAATCTACACAATAGTCGAAATGCGAACGTCCGGGAATCTCCGAGACAGTAATGCCGGGATCTACCCTTGCCGGAATAATCGGACAAGGTCCGAAAGCCTGCAACACTCGGAAATGGTAGTAGGCCTCTAGGAAATAGCATTCTGCCTTATATTCCTCTTTGTCTTCCTGAGTTACGCCTACCGGCTGCAAATCGTCTATCAAGCTCAGAAAATAATGCACATAACCGATGTGGTTGTAACTGGGATTCCAAATGTTGTAGTCATCACTACCCCATACCGCCGAGTAGGAAGGCGAAAGAGTTCCCCATGCCATTTGCTGAGAATAGATTGAAAACAATGGAGGCTGGGCTGTTTCATCAGCAGAGACCTCAAAAGAATAATAAGGAATAGGATTGGAAAAAGTTGTCCCATAGTAACAACTGTACAAGAAGCTCAAGGTGGCATCCTCGTCTTTCATAGTGTCCTCAAAGTCCGGTTGTTCTGGTGGAATAACATCCAAATAGTTGCAGGATGTCAAGCAGCAAATTACCAAAACCACTTTCACCATCTTATTGAATTTATCTCTTATTTTCATAGTCTATATCGTTTTAAAAAAAGTATTTATCAGAAAGTAAATTGTACACCTAAGTTGAACGTGCGTTGCAATGGATAAGAGTTCCACGAGAGTTCCGGATCCCACAACTTGAATGGACTGAACACAGCCAAGTTATCACCATTCAGATAGATGCGGCAATTGGGCAACGTGTATCCAAATTCCAATGTCTTGAAGCGAATAAAATTACCATTGCGCATCCAGAAAGAACTGGTCACAAAGTTATTAGACATTTCTGCATTGTTGATACCCAAGCGGGGGAACCTTGCTTTGGGATTTGGATTGTTCACCGACCAATAATCGTCTGCAATCCATTGCATCAAGTTTCGTTCGACAGTTTCTCCACCGTTTCCGTCTCCACCACTCGACAAGAACGGCATAATTCCGGAATTGATGGTGATTTTCCGTTTGGCGGAGCCGTTGAAGAACACACCGAAATCGAACTTCTTATAAATGACATTCAATCCTATACCATACTGGATACGCGGAATGTAATTATAAGGAGACAGCATAACCTGATCCTCCATTGTAATCTTCCCGTCGCCGTTGATATCCTTGTACTTAATATCACCCGGCATAATGCTGGCACCTAACTGCGATTGATCCGGCCAGTTCGCTATTTCTTCGTCGCTGGTGAATAAGCCATCGGCTACATACCCCGTAATTGTGTTCAGCGGTTTATTGGTTTTGGTTTGCCATACATACAGATAGTTCGGTTCGTCTACATATTCATACTTGTTTTGATTGTAGGTAAAGTTTCCTCTCAAATCAATTCTCCAATCCTTACCGAATTGTTTCGCCCAATTGATACTCAACTCCACACCTTGGTTCTTTACCTTACCGATATTACTCCAAGGTACAGATCCCCAATAACCCAACATGTAAGGCCATGAAGAACGTGCCATCAAGATACGATCGCGAATATCATGGAAATAGTCGAACGTAATATTCACTTGGTTGAACAATGACAAATCCAAACCCACATTAAATTTCTTTACACGTTCCCAGCTTGCGTCTTGAATAGTTAATACACGGAACGAAGGCCCCCTTCGATTAATTTCGTTGGAAGGAAGTCCTGTCCAATAACCATAGCCGGCTCCCATTACAATATCACTCTGATACAAGAAGTGCGGGGCATTTCCATTAAAAGAGTCACTACCTACCAAACCGTATGACATTCTCAGTTTAAGGTGATTAACGTAGTCCGATAACGGTTCCCAAAAATTTTCGTAACTAACTACCCATCCTATGGAAGCCGCCGGGAAAAACTCGAAGCGATTTCCCTCTGCCAAACGTTCGGAACCATTGTAACCAAAGTTAAATTCCAACAGGTAACGATTGTCGTAATCATACGTCAGACGGCCCGAATAACCTTGGTTACGATTGGGCAAAGCATCGTGACGGTATTCACGCATCATGTACATCAGCATAGCCGTCAGGTTATGGCTACCGAAACTGCGCTTCCAGTCTAAACGGGCATCAAAATAAAACGTTTGGTCGGAATCGCGTGATGCGCCAGACTGCGACATATACTCATCACCCGTACGCAACAATTGCAGATCATACGTATCGTTTTCAGGATTATACGAATTTCCTTTCATTCCATATAAATAGGAAGTAATGGAACGATTGTAATAGGAGTTTGACCAGTTCTTGAAATTTACCAACGCTTTCAAGCTCAATCCCTCAGTGATAAACTTCAAATCTTGAGTCAATGCAATGGAAGTGTTCAGCGTATTGTAATTTGTTTCCTTAAAGGAACTCATCATGTATTCATACGGATTCTGCCCGTACATTCCCGGTTTCACCTCCGTAGTACCAAAACGTATGAACTTCTCTCCTTCTTCTTGAGCCGGGAAATAGGCAGGGAATGCGACCGGATTGGCATACATTACACTTTGATATAAAGATGCGGTGGAATAGTTGGGTCCTTGTAGATTACCAATTTGTGCCATCATGCGTAAATCTACGGTTGTAGTATTGGTCAGTTTGTAGGAAATGTTGTTTTGGAAATTATAGTTCCAGTTATTAATATTATTGTTATAGTAGTACTTAGGGGCATCTAACAAACCTGTATCATGGTTGGCCTGCAAGCTCATATAGTAGGAAACGCGCGAACCACCTCCCGACACATTGATGTTAGCGCGCTGATTGATGTTCGCTTTTTTGAATATAAGGTCGAACCAATCCACGTTGGGATATGCATACGGATTGATACCTTGTTCGGTGCGTGAAATCTGCTCCTCGGTATAACGGGGGGACAGAATAGGAGTAGAACTACGAGACTGCTCAGCTTCATTATAAATTCGCATGAAAGTAGGTCCGTCCACAAAATCAACTACATTTATCGGCCGGAAGTAAGATACTTCCAAGGAAGTATTAACCGTGGCTTTTGAATTTTCCTGGCCGTTCTTTGTCGTAATCAACATCACTCCGTTAGCACCCCGATTACCATAAATAGCGGTAGCGGAAGCATCTTTCAACAATGAGAAACTGGCAATAGACTCAGCCGGAATACGGTCTAAGTCAGAAGCGGATATTTCCACACCATCCAACAAAATCAATGGAGTAGCGACACCACCAAAAGTATTGATACCACGAATATAGAACTGAGAAGATGAACCTGGTTCACCACTGCTCGTCATAGAAACCACACCCGCCAGTTTTCCGGCAAACGAATTGGTAAGGGAGGAAGAAGGAATTTTCAACGTCGCTCCTTTTACCGTGGTAATAGAACCTGTCACGGAAACTTTCTTTTGGGTTCCCTGGCCGACTACCACAACTTCCTCAAGCATTTCATTATCGGCCTCCATGTGCACGGTCAGCACTCCTAAATCCCCGACCATTATTTCTTGAGTCTTATAACCTATATAAGAGAAGATTAATTCTGTGTTATTGGTTACATCTAATTGAAAGTTACCGTCACTATCAGTAATCGTACCAACATCCTTCCCTTTGATTTGTACATTTACTCCAATCAAGGTTTCTCCTGTCGATGCATCCATCACGGTTCCCAAAAGGGTACGTTTGCGGAAAACTTTGCTTTGATCAATCATTTCAGAAAAAAAAGAATCCTGATGGGCATGAGCATCAAGAGAGCAACTCAATCCACAGGTTAAACCAACAGAAAAAAGTAATCCGACAGTCAACCGTCGTCTTACTTTAGGAAAAACTGAGTTCTTCATGTAACAAAATTTAAAGATTAATACTAAATGTCCAAACGAATGTTTTACCTATCTTTCAGTTGAAAAATACGCAGAGCAATTCATTGTGGACACAAAAGTACCACGTAACAAGCCAAGGAAGGAGAGGAAACAAAGCAAAAAAAAGGAGAAATCCTGCAAACAATCTAAAAACCCCGATTGATTGTTTGAAAGTGAATGAATAGATTCCTCCAAACGCGATTTTATTGTTCAGCATTCAATTGTACCACATATTGTTTAGGCGAGAGGTGCATTTTTTTCTTGAAAGCGTCGCGGAAGCTCTTGATATCATTGAAGCCACACTTCACGCAAACGGAACTGACATTGGTCTCACCTTCCTTAAACAACTGGACGGCCTTGAAGATGCAATATTCGTTGATAAAATCAATACTGGTCATACCGGTTATTGCCTTAATCTTCCGATAGAAAGAAGAATGGCTCATGCCTAATTCTTCTGCCAAAAAGGATACACCAAGGTCGGGATTCATCAGATTCTTATCTAACAGTTCCTTGCACTTCAGCAAGAATCGCTGTTCTTCTTTCGTGTAAGTTTTCTCCTCTCGACTCAGTGCATTGGTCACATTGACCGTTTCCGAACGAGCCAGTAAATAATCTATCCGGCTTCGGAGAAGTTTCAATGAAATAGGTTTGGTAAGGTAAGCGTCTGTCCCACTATCGAAGGCTGTCATTTGATCCTCCTCGTCCATCTTGGCAGTCAGCATAATGACAGGAATGTGTGCCAACTTTTTATCCCCTTTCATCAGATGCAGGAATTCCATACCATCCAGTTTAGGCATCATGATGTCACAAATCACCAAGTCGGGAAGTTCCTTTCGAAGCAAATCCAAGCCATCCTGACCGTTTGTCGCTTTCAATACCCGAAAGTCTTCCACCAGCGAACGTTCCAGTATTTCCAAAATTTCCGGTTCGTCGTCTATCAACAAAATCGTATGACCGGCAACAGGAGAAAAAATCCGTACATCCGACACCGATAGGGCTTGAGAGGCGACTGGTGTTTCAATAGTCTCTGCATTTTCGACTGAGGTCTCGTCTGCCGCTTCTCCAAGGGGAAGAGTAAAGATGAAGGTTGAGCCTTTTCCCTGTTCGCTTTCTACACGCACGGTGCCTCCATGCAATTCTACTAAATATTTCACAAAAGAAAGCCCGATACCGTCACCTGTAGAAGTTGTAGAAGAAGGATTTACTTGGAAGAAGCGGTCAAACACTTTGTCATGCAACTCTTTGGGAATGCCAATGCCGTTATCGTTTACGGAAAACTCCACTTCGTGGGCTGTTTCGTGAATGGACAATACGATTTTACCTCCTTCCGGTGTGTATTTGAAAGCATTGGAAATCAAATTGGACAAAACAATCTCCAACTTTTCCGCATCGAAAACCGCTTTGATGAGTGTCTTTTCGGGCAGAAAGTGGAAAATGATGTTTCTCTGCTGACATAAGGCTTCATAGTCGGGCACCAAATCTTTGCAGAACGAAACAACATTTTGGCTGTGCAACACTAATTGCAGTTTCCCTTGTTCCAACTTCCGGAGGTCTATCATACGAGTGATAAGCTTGGTCAGCTTCATGGCGTTGCGATACATGGTGGACAAATAGGATTTGGGTACAGAAACAATCCTTTTGTTCTCGCTCATCAGTTCCTCCAAGGGAGCCGTTATCAAGAAGATGGGGGTGCGCAACTCATGGACTACGTTGGTATAGAAACGTAGTTTGGCCTCGTTCATACTGCGGGCTGTTTCCTTCTCCATTTCTTTTACCTGAACTAAATGTTTGATGTTCAGTTCATGGCGGTAGAACCAGAATACGGAAAAAAGTGCACCTGCAATGAACGTAATCCATAAGCACCATGCCCATCCCGTCTGCCACCAAGGAGGAGTAATGACAATCTGTAAAGAAGAGACCTCGGAATTCCAACGACCCGCTGTGTCAGTAGATTTCACATGGAATGTATATCTTCCGGGCGGAACGTTTGTATAAGACACATATCTATTGGTACCTATTTCTGTCCATCCCTGCTCAAATCCTTCCATGTAACATGAAAACCGTACTTCCTCCGGAGCAAGCATTTCTGCAACAGAAAAGCTTATGGTAAAGAAATTTCGATCATAGGGCAGAGTAACTGTTCTCTCGCCTTTGTCGTGCCAATGAAAGGTTTCTTCCGGATGGTTCGGAAAATCCAACGCTTGAAAACAGACCGGATAGGGATGATAATAATTTTGTTTAATTTCGAATGGGTTGAAAAAAACAAGTCCTTTGGTAAATCCCATATAGATAAAGGAGCTATCTTGGGCACAGGCTTGATAGTTGAACTGGCCATTTTTCCAGTCGTCCATACCTCCGATATGAATAAAAGAATTGTTACGAGGGTCGTATTTGTACAACCCCTTAAAAGTTCCCATCCACAAATAGCCTTGAGTGTCTTCCACAATACTGACAACCCTGTTGTTGGCAAGTTCTCGCCTTTCAGTATAAGAAGTAAGTTCTGATGTTTCCAAATCCAGTTTAAAGAGGCCGCTAACTGTGGAAAGCCACAAATGGCGTTTCGAGTCCATATAGATGTAACGGATGTCATTGGATTCCAATGGGAATTCTTCCGACCCCTCATAGTAATGAGCCAAGATGTCATGTGTTTTTCTGTCCAATTTGTATAGACCGGAATAGGAACCAAGCCAAACGGTGTCGCCATCAAATAAAATGCTTGAAATTCCCCAAACGTCATTTACGGTTGTGAAACAATCATTTTCGGTATTAAGTATGAGCAAAACAGATCCCTGAATCCAGATATTCCCATCGACGTCCCTATGTACATTCGAAACCTTATTGGCATTGGAATTTCCACTTACGACCGAAAGGTCATAATGCTTGAAAGTATGGGTAGAAGGGGAAAAGCGATACAGACCTTTCTCATAAACCCCCATCCAGATATACTGATTATCAGCACACATGCCCATAACATTGTTTCCGCTCAGAGCACTGTTCCAGCGGGAATATTCGGTGATTGTTTCAGTGGCCTTGTCATACACATTCAGTCCGCCTCCGTCCAGACCGATGTAGATTTTGTCTTTCGTGGGACAAATCGAGGAAACCATATTGTGTGATAACGCACTATTTGCCATATTGAATGTGTGAAACCATTCGAAGGAAGGGGAGTAAAGATTCACCCCACCCCGGTAAGTACCTATCCATAAACGTTCTTCTCGGTCCACAAACAAGGCATGAACAGCATCGCTGCTTATGGAACTGTTTTGTGGAATAAGTTGGGTGAATTTTCCGTTCGTCCACTCCAACAATCCTCCTCCATCTGTGCCAAACAAGATCTTTCCTTTATAATCGATTGTCGCTTTAATGTCTGAAACCATAAAATCGTTCCATCGTTCAATATTTCCTGTAGATGTAACTTTGAATGCTTCTCCCTTATATCCGATACCTGTACCGACAAACAGCATCTCTGCTGTCGGACTGTAATACATATTATATAAATCATAATTGAAAGCAGACGAATTAACCAACGGGAGCCAACTGACAATCGTACCTTTCTGTGCATTAAGCAAATAAAGTCCGTTTGTGGTGTATGCCCAAAACTGATAGTCTTTGTAAGGCGTAATGGCCAGGTAAGTCAGAGCTTTCCCGAAGTCAATGGAAGTGAACAAATTCCCTCCCTTATAAGTCCAAAGCTTCCCTGTGTTTGTATAAACAAGAATTTGTCCATTGCAATTTATGATTTTCCGGACGGGCAAACAGAATCTTTTTTCACCGTCAACAGTCTGAACATAACAGGGATAAAACCTGTCTTCTTCGAACGAATATCGATTCAACCCACTTTCTGTACCTACCCACAAATCGGCACCCGTTGCCAAAATGGCCTCTACATGATTGTTGGCAATGGAGTTCTCATCAGTTGGATTGTGTCTATACGTAATGAACTCTTCGCCATCAAACCGGCACAAGCCGTTGAAAGTTCCCATCCAAATAAACCCTAAACTGTCTTGCGCGATGCACTTCACCGTATTGTCCGATAAACCATTCGACGTATCAAAGACCTTATAAATCCTGTTTATCGCATAAAAGGGAAGCGATATAAAAAAAAGGAGTAAATATGTAGCTAAACTTTTTTTCATGGATTCAGCTTGTTGTTTATTACAAATAAATTCGTTATGTGCAAATAAAGCAATTATTATAATAAAAAAAAGGAAGAAATTCATCAAAAAAAGGTATTATCTTAGTAAATACCTTCCTGTGTGGTCATGCCTATTTTTACAAGTCCTGGCATCACAGGGTTTGTCA